>LNAP01002632.1_pt1 | contig 22688 bp, 26 predicted proteins | sample 602601 | NCBI WGS metagenome assembly LNAP01 (sample SAMN02440304, study PRJNA202911) | soil metagenome | biome: Subtropical and temperate rainforests or woodlands; isolation source: soil samples (1 kg each in a 20% v/v slurry with milli Q water) were... ...
CGTCCTCGCCATCGGCCACCGGCCGCGCCATGCGCGTGCCGGGCGGCGATGCGGCGTCGATCCCGTTGGCCGCGAGTGCCGTGCCGGCCAGGCCGAACAGGGCGATCGACGCGGTCGCATCGCTGAGCTTCACCTTCGCCCGCAGCACATACATCGACAGCCGCTTGAGCGTCGCCGCCAGGATGTCGCGGCTGCAGACCAGCAGGACGAGGTCGGGTCGGGGCCGCACGCCGACGAAGCTGGCGATCATCCGGCCCTTGGCGGTGCACAGCGCCGCGAGGCGCGCCTCGGCGGGCTGGAGCAGGGCGAAGTCCTGCGTCAGTTGACCGTGCAGGAAGCTGGCGGCATCGGGGCCTTCGGCGCGGATCACGCCCAGATGGGAGAGGGCGGTTACACCATTCGGGAGGGCAGAGGTCATCGCTGAATTATCATGGCCGGCGCCCGCCCGCGGGGCCCGCAGGGCTACCGCCCACGGCGCGACTTCCCGCTGTCGCCCATTCCCTTTTTCCTTGGCTTTCGCTTGCGCCGTTTCTTCCTGACTCTTTTTCTGCTCGCCGCGCTCACGGCCCTGGGTGTCGGCGCCTGGGGCTTGTGGTGGGTGCATCGCCCGCTCGATCTCCCGGCGCCGAGCGTCGACCTGTCGGTCGAACCCGGTACCACGCCGCGCGGCGTCGCCGAGGCCGTGGCCGCAACCGGCACGCGCGTGCAGCCGCAACTGCTCTACGCCTGGTTCCGTTTCTCCGGGCAGGACCGACAGATCCGCGCCGGCAGTTACGAGCTGGAGCGCGGCGTCACGCCTCGCACGCTGCTCAACATCCTCGTGCGCGGCGAAGAGGCCACGCGCAGTGTGGTGCTGGTCGAAGGCTGGAACTTCCGCCAGGTACGCGCGGCGCTGGCCAAGGCCGACCAGCTCAAGCCCGAGACGCTGGGGGAGAGCGACAGCGCCTTGATGGCCCGGCTCGGACGGCCCGGCGTCCACCCGGAAGGGCGCTTCTTCCCGGACACCTACACCTACTCCAAGGGCTCCACCGACACCGCGCTGCTGCAGCGGGCGATGCGGGCCATGGACAAGAAGCTGGAAGCCGCCTGGGCCGCGCGCGCCAGCGACCTGCCATTGAAGTCGGCCGAAGAGGCGCTCATCCTCGCCAGCATTGTCGAAAAGGAGACAGGCCAGGCCAAGGACCGCCCGGAGGTCGCTGCCGTGTTCGCGAACCGGTTGCGCGTGGGCATGCCGCTGCAGACCGACCCGACCGTCATCTACGGCCTGGGCGCCGCCTTCGACGGCAACCTTCGCAAGAAGGATCTGCAGACCGACACGCCCTGGAACACCTACACCCGCGGCGGCCTCCCACCGACGCCGATCGCGATGCCGGGCAAGGCGGCGCTGCTCGCTGCCGTGCAGCCGGCGCAGAGCAAGTCGCTCTATTTCGTCTCCCGCGGCGATGGCTCCAGCCATTTCAGCGCCTCGCTCGACGAGCACAATCGGGCCGTGAACCGCTACCAGCGCGGCATCGAGCCCAAACCGAAGAGCAACGGACCATGAGCGGACTCTTTCTGACGCTGGAAGGCATCGACGGCGCGGGCAAGTCGAGCCACATCGACGCGCTCGAGGCACTGTTCCGCGCCGCCGGGCGTCAGGTCACGCGCACCCGCGAGCCGGGCGGCACGCCGCTGGCCGAGACGCTGCGCCGGCTGATCCTGTCGCAGCCCATGGATGCCCTGACCGAATCGCTGCTGGTCTTCGCGGCGCGGCGCGACCACATCGTGCAGGTGATCTCACCCGCCCTGGCGCGCGGCGACGTCGTGCTGTGCGACCGCTTCACCGACGCCACTTTCGCCTACCAGGGCGCGGGCCGAGGCTTCGACGTCGGCGTGCTGTCGACATTGGAACAGTGGGCGCAGGCGGGGCAGGGCGCCGACGGCGCCGGTCTGCTCCAGCCCGACATCACGCTGTGGTTCGACCTGAAGCCGGAAGTCGCCGCGGAGCGGCTGGCCGGCGCACGCCTGCCGGACAAGTTCGAGGCGCAGCCGGCCGCGTTCTTCCGGCGCGTGGCCGGCGGGTACGCCGAACGTGCATCGGCCGCGCGCTTCATCCGCGTCGACGCCGACCGCCCGCGCGAGCAGGTGTGGCAGCAGGTCGAGGCCGCATTGCGTGAACGCGGGCTGATCGCATGACGACGATGTCCCCCTGGCTGGTGCGCCCGCTGTCCGACCTGTTGCGCCAACGCGCGCATGCCTGGCTGTTGCAGGGGCCGTCCGGGCTCGGTCAGTACGAACTGGCGCTGGCGCTGGCCTCGGCCTGGCTGTGCGAACAGCCGAGCGGCGAGGGGGCCTGCGGACACTGCCCGAGCTGCCATGCGATCGACGTCCGCACGCACGCCGACCTGTGCGTGCTGATGCCCGAAGTCGCCATGATGGAACTGGGCTGGCCGCTCGACGAAAAGTCACAGGCCGACATCGAGGACAAGAAGCGCAAGCCCAGCCGCGAGATCCGCGTCGAGGCGATGCGCGAGGCCGTCGGCTTTGCGCAGCGCACCAGCGCACGCGGGCGCGGCAAGGTGGTGCTGGTCTATCCGGCCGAGCGCATGAACGCGATCACGGCCAATGCCTTGCTCAAGACGCTCGAAGAGCCGGTCGGCGACGTCCGCTTCGTGCTCGCCAGCGAGGCCGCGTGGCAGTTGCTGCCGACCATCCGCAGCCGCTGTCTGGGCTTCACGTTGCCGTGGCCGACGGACAGCGAATCCATCGCGTGGCTGGCGGCACACGATGTGCCCGCCGTCGACGCCCCCGCCTTGCTGCGCGCCGCCGGCGGACGACCGAGCGATGCGCTGCGCCTGGCACGCACCGGCCAATCGCCCAAAGCCTGGTCGCTGCTGCCCAAGGCCATGCAGCGCGGCGAAGTCGGCGCGCTGAGCGACCACGCGCCGCCGCAAGCGATCGATGCGCTGCAGAAGCTCTGCCACGACCTCATGGCCGTGGGCACTGGCGCCGCACCGCGATTCTTCGCCGAGGCGGAGTTGCCGCCGGCTCCCTCGCCGATGGTGCTGGCCCGCTGGTCGAAGTCGCTCGCCGCAGCGGCGCGAACCGCCGAGCATCCCTTCAATCCGGGCCTCATGCTCGAGGCGCTTGTGAGCGAGGCGCGAAGCGCCCTAAACTCAGGCCGTCGCCCATGAACACGCCCATCGCTCCATCCGCGCCCTCCCGTCCCAGCGTCATCCAGCTGGCGATCAAGGAAAAAGGGGCGCTCTATGCCGCCTACATCCCGCTCTTCGCGGAGGGCGGCATCTTCATTCCGACAGCGCGCGAGTACCGGCTGGGTGACGACGTCTACGTGCTGCTCACGCTGCCGGACGACCCACAGCGCTATCCGGTGGCTGGCAAGGTCGCCTGGATCACGCCGGCGCGCGCCGCCGGCAGCCGCGCACCGGGCGTCGGCGTGCGCTTTCCAGCGGACGAAAAGTCGCGCCAGCTCAAGGCCCGCATCGAGGAAGTGCTGGGCGGCTCGATGGCGTCGGACCGCCCGACCCAGACCATCTGACCCCGCGCATTCGCGCCTGACACCGCCGCCCGGCGGTGCGCCCGCTTTGCCATTGCAGCCTCGCTCATGTTCACCGATTCCCACTGCCACCTGACCTTTCCCGAATTCGCCAGCCAGATGACGGAGGTCCGCGCGGCGATGGCCGAAGCCCGGGTTGACCGGGCGCTATGCATCTGCACCAAGCTCGAGGAGTTCGACGACGTGCAGGGCCTAGCGGCGCGTTACGACAACTTCTGGGCCAGCGTCGGCGTGCATCCCGACAACGAAGACATCATGGAGCCGAGCATCGACGACCTGGTGCGCCGCGCGGCGCGTCCCAAGGTGGTCGCCATCGGCGAGACCGGGCTCGACTACTACCAGATGGAAGCGCGCAAGGGTGGCCGCAGCATCGCCGACATGGAATGGCAGCGTGACCGCTTCCGCGTCCACATCCGGGCGGCGCAGCAGGTGCGCATGCCGCTGGTGATCCACACCCGCGAAGCCTCGGCCGACACCTTGGCCATCCTGAGGGAGGAGGGCGAGGTCGGGTCGGGCTCGGCCGCGGGCGGGGTGTTTCACTGCTTCACCGAGACGGCCGAGGTGGCGCGCGCAGCCCTCGACCTGGGCTTCTACATCTCGTTCTCCGGCATCCTGACCTTCAAGAAGGCACAGGATCTGAGGGATGTTGCCGCCTTCGTCCCACTCGACCGCATGCTGATCGAGACCGACAGTCCCTACCTGGCTCCGGTGCCGTACCGTGGCAAGACCAACAACCCCTCCTACGTGCCGCTGGTCGCGCAGCAGATCGCGCAGTTGCGCGGCGTGTCCGTCGAAACCGTCGCACAGGCCACGAGCCACAACTTCGAGAGCCTGTTCACGGGCGTTCAAAAAATATGAGAAATCTGGCGAGGTTCTGCCTCTATCTTCTTGCTGCGACGGTCTTTTCTGCCGCCCAGGCAGACTCCTTCAATGACTTCTTCCGCGCGGTGCGAAGCGACAACGCGAGTGGCGTCGAATCGCTGTTGCGCCGCGGCTTCGATCCGAACACGCGCGACGAGCATGGGATGACGGGCTTGCTGCTCGCGATTCGGGAGCCTTCGCCGCGCGTCATCCAGGTGCTGCTGGCGTCCCCGCAAACCAAGGTCGAACTCCGCAACGGCAACGATGAGAGCCCGTTGATGCTGGCCGCGATCAAGGGCCAGATGGATCTGGTCAAGCAGCTCATCGCCCGCGATGCGGACATCAACAAGCCCGGCTGGACCGCGCTGCACTATGCGGCGAGCAGCGGCCAGGTCGCGATCATGAAGCTGCTGCTGGAGAAGTACGCCTTCATCGACGCGCAGTCGCCCAATGGCACGACACCGCTGATGATGGCGGCGATGTACGGATCGCCCGAGAGCGTGAAGCTGCTGCTGGACGAAGGCGCAGACCCGTCGATGAAGAACCAGCAGAACATGACCGCGGTGCGCGGCCAGCGTCCGGATGCGGTGGAACTGTTGAAGGCAGCGGTCCGCGCCAAGGCGTCCGGCGACGGCAAGTGGTAGTGGGCGGCTGACCGGGGCCCCGACCCGGGTTGGCATAGGTTGTATTTTATACAATGTATATTGGGCCGAAATACGCGAAGACAATTGGTGTTATGTCAAGCGAAGATTGCCTGATTTTTGTAAAACCCTGTCACTTTAGCAGGCGAGGGCGGTGTTTACAGCGCTTGAGCTAATCTCGCCGCGATGTCGAGTCCTGAATCTGAAATTCCTAACCTGCGCGTCCTTCGGCAAGAACGCGGATGGTCTCAGCAGTTTTTAGCGGACCAACTCCATGTCACCTCTCATACGGTGATGCGATGGGAAGCCGGCTCGAACAGCCCTCAACTCAAGGATGTCCGCAAACTCGCCGAGTTCTTCGATGTGAGTGTCGCATTCCTTGTCGGTGAGACCATGGACAGGAAGCCCGAACTGCGGCCGGTCGCTCAGGCTGATAAGGACCGCATGCGGAACACGATCGAGCTTTCAATGGAGAGATTGAAGCGCCTTCACACCGATCTGCTCGACCAAGTCGACAAGCTCTGAGGGCGAGTGACAAAAGCCGTCCATATCGGCATTTCTGGTCAGGGCTTGAGACAGTTTTTGTCACTCGCTGATACACATCTGTGACGTAAAGCACTAAATCCGTCCCGGATGAGGGCTGGCACGCTTGCTGCGGATATAGGTCCGGACCGGAGAGTTCTCCGGGTCAACAACCTAGGAGTTTCTATGAACCGTCGTTCCATCGCACGCAACGTGCAAAAGGGTTTCACGCTGATCGAGTTGATGATCGTTGTCGCGATCATCGGCATTCTGGCGGCCGTTGCGCTGCCCGCCTATCAAGACTACACCGCCAAGGCCCAACTGACCGAAGCCACGACCTTGGCTGACGGCGTCAAGAAGAACATCGAACTGAGCTTCCCTCAGGACAACGCCTGTCCGGACAACGGCGCCGCTGCTGTGGGCGACATTGGTAAGGCTGCGGACATCAGTGGCAAGTACGTCGCGAGCGTTACCGCTGGAGGCACGCCCGTGGCGACCGGTGGTTGCACGGTGACCGCAACGTTCAAGGCGACCGGGGTGAACTCGAAGCTGGTTTCTGCGACCGTGGTCTACAAACTCGTGCAGGCTGCCGGCGGCAACTCGTCGAAGTGGACTTGCGGCACTGATATTGACATCTCGGTCCGTCCGAAGACGTGTGGACCGACCTCCGCGCCGCTCTAAGCGCCAGCGCTTTTGGAGCCGCCTTCGGGCGGCTTTTTCACGTTCGGACAGTTGCTGGCTCGGGTGCTTCGCATAAGCAGTATGGCTGCAGGAAGGGGAGAGGGTTCACTATTGCGGGATGGCCGACCATGCCGAAGTGGCGACTGTCCAACGGCGAGCTCGAACGCCGGCACGTCCAGCCGCATCGGCAAGCAGCAGTCACGCCAGTCGGCTTCGCCTTGCCGCTTCGCTGTGGCATGCCGGCAGCTTCCGCCGATAGCTATGTGGTGAAAAATCCGACCAGCTTGGAATCCCGCAAACACCCCCGTTGACCCCGTGCTTTGCGAGGGGCACAACGGGGGTGTTTTTTATGCGGGATTCCGGCGCTGGCCGGATTTTTCTTGTTGCGCGACGACCCCACCCCCCCCCGCCCCTCGCCCTGCGAGGGGAGCGAGGAAGCGACTGCTGAAGGTATATCCAAAAGGCAGCTCACCATGATCGCAAGCAACTACCGCAAGCACCCCGAAGCCATGGCGCGCCAGCTCGTGCTGCCGTTCGGCCGGCTGCTGGTGTGGGCGACGGCACGGCCGACGACGGCAGCGGTGCGAAAGGTGAGGGCGCTACGCGGCGCAGCGTTCAAGCTGGCCGGCCGCATTCGCTGGCCCGAGCCGAAGCCGGTACCCCAATGGTGGAAGGATGCGCAGCGCGCCGCGCGCCAGCTCGCGGCAGCGCTGCGAGCTGCGCAACTGGCGTGCGTCTAACGCTTGACCGACGCGATGCGCTGCGGCTGCTGCTCTTGGGCCGCAGGCGCTGCGGCGCGCGCTGGGGCGGCGTCGCCTATATGGATGAGCCCTGAGGCCGTCTGAGGCGCGATTTCGGGCCTTGCCGGTGCCTCGGTGCGGGTCTGCTGCTGTTGCTTCCGCTCGCCCTCGGGCTGGAAGGCCAGGAAGGCACCATGCGCCACGAGCTGGCGACACATCGCGAGGTCGACGGGGTAGGGCGTCGCGTCCTGGGTGTAGCACTTGCAACCCTGGGCCTTCGACTCGATGCACGCGGCCGGAATCGGCACGCGCTTGGGTTCGGTCAGTCGGTCATAGGCCGGCGCGGTGTGCATCAGACCTGGCACTCGCGGGTTGTAGGCGGCGACGTATTCGGCCGGCGTCAGCGGCTTGCGCTCAGCGGCCGGCGCACTGCCACCAATCTGGAGAGGATCTGCCGGCGTGGTGGACGCAGCCTTGGGCTTCTCGGGAGCGTCCTTCGGCATGAACTTCTGAACCAGCATGTACGCGACGACGACGAAGCCGATCAGGCAACCCACCAGGGTGTAAACCTGCTTAGGGATACGCACCTTGGCCGTGTGCAGCGTGGCACTCTTGTACCAGTTGTAGACCTCTTTCGGGTGCGTGCGGCGCTCGATCTGAGCGGTCTTGCCGGAACCGTCTTTCTCACACTGAGGGTTGACCGCGTCCCAGCGAAGCACGCTCGTGGCATTGGTGCCGCCGAGGATGCGTTTGAAGTGCTCGTGATAGCCCGGAGCCTGGACCAACCGACGCACGAAGTCGTCGATGTTCATCGGGTGCTGCGTCAGCATGAAGAAGTCGAAACCGCGCTTGCGATGCTCCGACAGGTGCGCGATGTGTGGTGGCACGGCAGCGCTGGGCGAGCGCTTCGGAAGGTCGTAGTGAACCTCATCGGCCAGGATGATTGCGCCGTCCTCGCAGCCCTCCCATTCCTTGAAGTCGATAGGCACCCACCCGAACTCTTCGGTGAGGATCGGCAGCGGCTCGAAGCGGCCCTTGACGAAGTAGACAGGGCGGCTTTCCTTGAGCTGCATGTCGCGCACATCGCGCAGCGTGAAGAGCGTTTTGCACGAGCCATTGCCGCCCGTGCGGAGGTAGATGTAGCCGAGCTGCCGGCGCAGCGAGCGCACCGCCTTCACTTCATCACCCAGCGCTTGAACGTGTCTCCCTGCACGCCGTTAATCACAGCGCGAACGAGCAGGGCCGAGAAAATGATGTTGATGCAGACGCCGACCTTCAACAGCCCGAGCATCGCAACGACCTGCGGCCCCAGGCCGAGAAACGCGGCCACGGCTTGACCCTTGATCCAGCCCATCGTGGTGTTGAGGCCGGTGTAGCTGACAACGCCGATGCCGAGAGCGACGAGTGCGCGGCCGGCCATCGAGCCGACGAGCTGGAGAAGTAGGGAACCAAGGGCAAGAAGGACGGCGGGCATTTCAACCTCTCAAGACGATGACAGCAGCAGCTAAGAAGCTCAGCGCCACGAGCAGCGTGCCGAGCATGGGGAAGTGATCGCAGGCGCGCGAGAAGGGCAGGGAGACGACAGAGCCACCGAAGACGCTGATCGACACATCGCTGATGCAGCCACCGCCAGCGTTGAGCGCGTCGGATGTGTCGATCTGAGATGCACTGATCGACACGGTGCCGTTGTTCGGGTTGTTGCCGGTCATGTTGCCGGTCTTCACTCTCTCGGCCGAGGCAAGCTCGGTCTCAGCGTCGGTCGGGTTGAGCTTGCAGTTCTGCTGAAACTCTTCCTTCGCCATCGCGTTGAGCACTGCGTCGTCGCCCGTAGCCACGAAGCCGGCCGCACACGTCCCGGAGAAGCTCGACTGGCCCGCGTCGTTCGAACACGAGGCGTTCTTCGGATTGGCCTTGCAGAAGTCGGCCTGCGGCTGCGTGGTGGTCGTGGTGTTCGTACACGTCGCCTTGCCATCGGCCGCTGATGCGGTCGATGCAGCCGCCTTGGCGCAGTCCGTCGTCGAGGTGCCACCCGAACCACCTGCAGCGCCTCCAGCTGCGCCACTCCCAGCCGACCCGGTGGCTGTGCTTGTCGTGGTCGACGTGCACGTCGTTCCGTCGCACGTCGTGATCGTGGTGTCCGACGAGTTCGACGCGCCACCGCTGCCGATAACGCTGGGCCCGCCACTGCCGCCAGGCGTGCCGGTGCCGTCGCCGTTCGCACCGCCCGTCGCCGCCTGGTTGCCGCTCGACTGCTGCGAGTTGGTCGACGGCGTGGCCGAGGCAGAGCAGGGCATGCAGACGTTAACGCCGTTCACCGAACCAGGGCACTTGCCCGTGGCACACGGCGAAGGCTCCTTGTCCTGGTCGTTGGCGGTGTCCCACTTAGTGTTGATCGCCAAGTCGGAATTCGACGCCGTGCAAGCACCGCCAGACTGCCGAACCTCCGGCACGATCAACGTCCAGGTGTTGCCATCGAGCCCACGCTCCGCTCGCAACGCCCCGCCCGTAAGAGCGCAATCGTTCGCGCAGCTGGGCACCGGCTGAAGAAGGGCGGCCGTGCCCGCGACCGGCAACGTTGAACCAGTGCCAAGAGGCCTAGTAGACGCTGGGCTGTAGAGCTTGCCAACCTCGCATGACTTAGGAGGAACGACACAAACACCAGCGACCTCTACCGTACCGGTCGTGCACTGACACTCGGTCTGGCTAACAGCACTGCTGTTCGACGGGCAAGCGGCAGCGCCATTGACGTACATCGTGTAAGGCGAGCCACCGCTGTTCTCCCACCGGCAAAGGTACTGTTGCGCGGAAGCATTGAAGGTCACGTTCTTGAACGTGAAGTCCGCGCCGATCTTGCTCACTGGCCGCGCCCTGCACGCAGCCTCCGCAGTTGAGTGATATCCGTCCGCAACGTCGAGGTAATACCGCGTTGCCATGGGAACCAAGGCGTGAGCCGGCGTGCAGGACGCCACCAAAAGGATGAACGCAGCAACGCCGCCGAGGATTAGGCGGAGAAGATGAGCCATGCAGCACCCAATGCAGCGATGAGCACCCAAATGCCCCCAACGTCCGTTTCCATGTGACCCTTTGCGAAGCACCGACAGCGATGCTTTGAAAAGGGCTACCAGGGCGTCCCCCGGCAGCACTCAGCTCGTGATGAGCGCTTAGCGGCCGAGGGCCGAGCGCACGTACGAGAAGGCCTTCACGCCCACGCGCACCAGCAGGTCGGCATTGCCGATCAGAACCACGGAGGCCGTCACTGCGGCGATCGCAGCGACAACGGCCGTCACGTCCATATCACCGGCAGCAGCATTGGCCGAGGCAACGCCGACGGTTGCCGCGAGGGCGAGGGTGCGCTTCACGCGCTTGCTGTGTTGGCCGCTCTTCATCGCTTGCAGGTACTTGTTCATGACTCACTCACTTTCAGGATGGTTGTTTGCTCCGGAAGAGATTTGCCTACCGACGTGCCGGAAGCCACACGCGATAGCCCATACGAGGATGATTGCCCCCGCAATGGCCTGGGCCTGACTGACCGTGAGGTCAAGAACAGGGATTCGAAGAAGATGCTCGACCGTGACGGTGCAGGCCGAAGCACACTGGATGACGACAGGATCAGCCACGCTTTTGCTTGCTCTGTTCAGCCCACATCGCGTGATACCTTTCCTCCGTCTCCTTCATGCGTTGCCGGTCAGAAGACGATGGCCCTTGCTGGGCATCGAAATCCTTCCGCGCTTGACGCATCGCCACAGGTGCAGACAGGCCAGCTTCACGAAGCCGCTGGTACGCCTGCACCAACACTTGCACGCCGAGCCGCGCACTGCCGATCGCACCGACACCAGCGAGCGACGAAGCAACGACCTGAACGACAGGGGTGATTTCCATGGCGACTAGCGAAACATCGGACGGATGAGCTGGTACGCCGCGACCACCGCGTCGACACCGAGCTTCGCCGTGCACACAAGCAAGATGCTCACGCTGGTGACAGCGATTGCACTTGCGACTTCGGTTACGTCCATAACGACTCCTACTTCCAGAGTTGCGCAAGCAGGCCCACGACAGCGACCGCTGCCATGTAACCCAACTTGCGCGCGAACCCACTCGCGAAGACGCGGGCGAGCCAGCTCATCGCACGACCTCGACAGCACGAAGGCGAGGGCGCTCATGCGTCAGCTCGAAGGTCGACGGCCACAGCCGATCACGGTGGGCGCGCTTGGCAGCAAGCCGAGCACGCGCAATGCGCAACTGAGCGTCGAGCGCGGCATTGAAGCCGTCACACATCCAGCTGTAGACCACGCACAGCAGGACGCCGCATGAGAGGCCGAGAAGGAACAGATCAACGTCCATCGGACGCCTCCATGGGGTAGTCGTTGGCGGTGCCGAGCCTGTCGAGGTCGATCAACACCGGTTGGTCTTCGAAATCGCAGCAGTCCTGCAAGAGCTGGTGCGCGGAATCGAGCTCGCTCACGACGCCGCCGCCAGCTTCGCGAAGCGATGCAACCCATGTGGGCTGGCCGTCCTCGGCCGAAGGGCAGAGGAAACGACCGGTGGCGAGCGACTGAACGAGCAGGCGCACGGTCAGGCCTTTTGCGTCTCGCGGACCATGGGCACGATGGCCTTGAGGGTCAGCTTCGCGCCGTCCTCACGGGCCGCTTCCATTTCAAAGGTGGCCTTCGCCTTGATGGGGAGCGAGTTGCCCAGGTGCTGCCACTTGTCGAATTCCTTGGCGTCGCCGAGCTTGAAAGGGCGCGTGACGCGGCCGATGGAGCGGCCAGCGCCGTTTTCCTTGAGGTCGACCTCGCAATGAAAGGTGGTCGACGAGAACTCGCGGCCCTCGTAGGTGCCGGCCGATTCCTTGACCGCATGCACGATCACGTCTGCTTGAAATTCCATGTTGATGCTCCTATGCCCTTGATGCGGTCAAGCGAAGGCAGGGCAAGCGCCCTCGACCGTTGAAACTCGATGGAAAGCCTTGGGGAAGGCGGTGCAAAGTTCGTCGGATGAAAAGCACTCAAGACGCCCGGGCACCTTCGTGCCACACACAAGCTCAAGGAACTCATCACCCAGGTACTTCCAAGCCACGGCCATCGTTGGCGCAGCGGTAGTAAGAGCCCAGCGCACAACACGAGAAACAGCGGCCTCACATGTCTCAAGCGCAAGACGGCCCGTGGTCTTCACCGCTTCCGGTGTGACCACTGCATCGGCCTTTGAGAGCATCAGGGCGTGCCAATCGGACGCACCCGCGAAGAAGTCAGCAGGGCGGCGCAGCATGTCCGACGACAGCACGCGGAGCTTGTTGCCGTAGCGCAGCTCGATGCGGAGCCAGGGCGAGCCGGACTCGACGCCGAAAAGCTGATGGCCTTTCTCGTAACAGTTGGTCTGCTTGCCGGCTTCCTTCGACCCGAAGTACAGCGACCGCTCGCAGCCATTGAGCCAGTCGCCGACGCACGTCGACTTCAAGCGCTTGCCGCCTGAATCGCAGAGCCCGGCCTTGTAGTCGGCGACGATGCCATCGAGGCCACCAGCGACGCCGTCGAAGAAGTCCAGAGCCAGATCGCAGCGCGTCAGATCACCATCACGCGCATCGACGAGGTCGGCCACGCGGTGATTCCAGCCGTGGGCAGCGAAGGTGCATGCAGCGCCGAACAGATTGACATGCAGCGTGCGGCTCTGAGCCTGTTGCCTGGGGCTGTCACTCGACGAGAGGAAGCCGACCCAACCGGCCTCTACGCCGTTGCGCTCAATGCCCCAGCGGAAGCGGTAGAAGTCATGGCCTTTGCGCACCTCAGCCGCGACGGCGAAGCCGTCACCGAGTGCGGCGCACACCTCTGCGGCCAGCTCGTGTGCCTGGGCTGCTGCGCCGAACTCTTCATTCGGCAGCTCGGCCAGGATGCGCGTCAGCTCGCGCTCGCGGTAGTTCTCATCCCACACGCTCGACGACTGCGGAAACAGAAGGTCGATGCTCGGGGCCGGCGTGTTGCGGCGCAGGACCGTGAAGCGCACCCAGTCGACATGCACCGGCGTGTTGGCGGCAACGCGCTCGGCTTCGAGGCGCATCTTGACTTCGGAACCGTCGAGGACGAGGGCTGAGCGAGCAGGGCGCGTCATGCGAACCAGCCCGCGAAAAATGCAGAAAGCCCGAGCAGCCAGAAGGCACAAGCGCACATGAACCCGGAGTACCAACCCTGCTCGAAGCCGGGCTTAAACAGAGGGCGCTTGGTCGTTTGGAGGTTATCCCCGTGATTACCATCGGGGCCGCTTCGCGAAGGCGCGCCGCCGTCAGCTCGTACCTCGCTCGCCTGCGGCGCGCCACGCAAAACCAAGGGGTCGGCCACAACTTGTGGTCGATGACTTGTCTGCGGGGCGTCTGCTGCTTGCATAATGGACCTAGTTCGGGTACGTGACCAGATGTGGTCACGGTGGCCGGACGATACCAGAAGTGGTCACATATGAAACACCTCGAATCATTGAATGTCCTAATCGACAAGGCGGCGAAGATAGCCGGGAGCGACTACGCCCTTGCAAAGTCGCTCGGCGTCCCGCGGGGGCATGTCAGCGACTGGAGACACGGCAGACGGACGGCGACACCCGCAGATCAAGCGTTGATGGCTGGAGTGGCTGGGCTCGACGCGGTGCAGGTGCTTGCACGGGCGACGGTGGAGGCTTACGAAGGAAAGCCCAAGGGGGACGCGCTCATGAAGGCGCTGGGAAAAGCTTTGCTAGCGACTGGCGGGGCCATCGGTTCCGCTGGAGCTCACGCACACCAGATTTCTTCGACGGCAACTGAGATCTGGGCGCGATTTATACAATGTATATTATGTTAAATAACAGGCGCCGCACGAGCACCAGCCGCCCTATGGCGCCGGCCTGCAATGTGGTTCTAGTAATTCGTTTGACACTCTGCAAGCAATTCCTTTGACACCGCGTCGACCTGCCTGAGACGAATATCAAACATTTGGGACAGAAACGCCCAACTTCCGAGTTCGAAGCACGTCCTGACGGAAATGTTGGAACCTTGTGACCGTGGACCGCAATCGAGTCTGGGCAGTCGCAGTTCTGTTTGACGTTTCTGGCTAACCAACCGCCAGGCTCCTATCGAGAGGTGCCAAACAATGCTTGAGATTCAGCTCGACATCGCTGGCTACGCCAGTGACGCCCGTCTCTTCGGCGAGGTTTGGAACGTCCATCAGGTGGCCGCTGCCGCGGACTACGACTTCTGGTTTCATGGCAGACGGAAGCCCCCGACCGCGCTGCTCAAGAGTTATCCCCGCTGGTGCGAGCCGGTCAGCGGCCTGTTCGCCCGTTGCCTAGCCCTCACCCGCACTACGGCACCGACCCACCGCGTCGCTCCTTGGAGATTCTTTCGTGTGAGGCTTGGCATTCGACCTGGCGGGAGTGGCGACTACCGCCCGCTGACGCAGGTAACCGTGAGGGCTCGAGATCATGAGCTGTCGATCGCGACGACCACCGCTGGAACTCGGTCAGCGCGACAGGTCGTCGCACGCGGAAGCTACATCGATCTTTGGGACTTGGCAGAACACGTTCTCCGGATCTCAGCCTTCGGATTGGATGAGCTGCCTGACGCGAAGGCCCTAGACGTGCCGATCCGCTTCGACGGCCGTCATTACTTTGTGTGTATGCGCGACATACCCGAGCCAGCGCACAGCGTGTTTCTGCGGAACATGTCAGGCTCAGCTCGTCCGCCGATTGCGGGCTACCCAGACGCGGTATACCCATGGGATTGGACAGATTTTCTGAGCGGTCAGCGCTGAACCGATTCGGCAGAGGTCTCGGCGAGCGCGCCTCCAGGACGACCCGGCCGCGAGCCCTCCAGACCCATTCACTCCACCGAGAAATGGCCAAGCGCAAAGTGCAAGCGGTCGTGGCAGTTCTGCGGCAACACAGTGCTCGTTCTCCAGCCGGCAGGTAGTCTTGCCCGGGTCAGCACGCCCTATTCCATGCAAAAATGTTAGATACGATAAGAGAACGTTATCGTGATTAGCGCTATATTTCAGCGATGTCGAGAGATTGAGATCTTCCAGACGAACCGACACCAGCATTCAGATGATCAGTTTGCTTCCACCTGCACTCAAGCGTCACCCGCTGCTCGATCCGACGCGGCTCTCGCAGCTCACGCAGCAGGCCGCTGACGAGCTGCTCAGTGAAGGCGACTCGGCCAACACCCTCGCGTCGTACCGTTCCGCACTGCGCTACTGGTCGGCCTGGTACGCGGCGCGGTATGGCCAGACCTTGCGTCTACCGGTGCCGCCACCGGTGGTGATCCAGTTCATCGTCGACCACGCGCAGCGCACGACACGTGCCGGCCTGGCGACACAGCTTCCGCCGACCGTCGACCAGGCACTCGTGGCCGCCGGCTTCAAAGGCAAGTTGGGTGCGCCGTCCTTAAACACGCTGGTCCACCGTGTATCCGTGTTGTCCAAGGCGCATCAGTTGGCACGCCATCCCAACCCGTGCGCGGATCCAGCGGTCCGCGAACTCCTGGCCAAGACGCGACGCGCGTATGCAAAGCGCGGCGCCCTGCCCCACAAGCAACGGGCACTCACCAGGGAGCCACTGCAGGCCGTATTGGACACGTGCGACGACAGCATGCGAGGACTGCGCGATCGCGCCCTCCTCCTCTTCGCCTGGTCCACGGGTGGGCGGCGGCGCTCAGAGGTGGCCAACGCGCGTCTGGAGAACCTGCGCCGTGTGCGGGAAGGCGAATACCTCTACACGATGACCCACTCCAAGACCAACCAAAGCGGCGTCGCCCGGCCGGAAGACGTCAAGCCTTTGGTGGGCACGGCGGCGGAGGCGATGGAAACCTGGCTGAACGCCGGCAGGATCCAATCGGGCGCCCTCTTCCGGCGGGTGCGCAAAGGCGGCCACGTTGGCGAGCCTCTCAGCGCACATGCGGTGCGAGAGATCGTGAAGGATCGCTGTGCACTCGCGGGAATCGAAGGAGACTTCTCGGCGCACTCGCTGCGCTCCGGCTTCATCACCGAGGCGGGTCGTCGCAATCATTCGTTGCCCGACACCATGGCGCTCACTGGTCACCGGAGTGTGCCGACGGTGTTGGGGTACTTTCGCGCGGAAGCATCGCTCGCGTCGCCCTTAGCGCGCCTGATGGACGACGACTAGTATCGTTTTGCACGCGTGGGAGCCGCAGGAGCCTCAATGACCCAACGCGCAGAGCCTTAGCAACCACGGTCCGCAGCGGCGCTGCTCAGTGGTCCTATGGCGATCAGAATAGAAGATCCTGTTTGCGAACGCGCGTTCGTCTCTGCTGAACCGCTCCTCCCACCCCGCGTATAGCGAATGCTCCGTCAAACGGCTCGAAAGAAGCCTCGAAACCCTGATGCGGAACTCCACTACCGCGCGGCCGAGGGATCGGATACATTCGGAAACCTTTAATAGAAAGTTCGCTCGCCATGCATCGGTTGCTTGTCCCACTGCACGCGAATGGTGCGACCGAAGGCGCCGCCGCATGAGCGGAGGCGCAATCGCCGATGGCTTCGATGCTCTGTGCCTCGATACTGAATACAGGACAGGCGAAAGCGATCCAGCCGAAGCGTTCTACCGCCCGTGCCTGGGTCGTGCCACCGCCTACGACAGAGCCGTCGGGTATTTCCGTTCGAGCATCTTCAACATCGTCGGCGAGCCATTGCTCGACTTCGCGAAGCGCGGCGGAAAGATGCGCCTTGTATGTTCGCCGTCGATCACTGACGACGACGCCGCCGCGATCGCCAAAGGATATGCACAGCGAGACGAAGTCGTCGGCAAAGCGGTAGCCAAAGACATCGAAGACATGCTCTCGGATTCGGGACTCGCCTTGCAAACGCGCGTCTTGGCGACGTTGGTCAAGACCCACGCGTTGGACATCAGACTGGCGCTGCGCAATGACGGCGCTGGCATCTACCACGAGAAGATTGGCGTCTTCACCGACGCGTTGGGCCAAAGGGTCAGCTTCCTCGGATCAGCGAACGAAACGTGGAGCGCTTGGCATATCCAAGGTAACCATGAATCGATTGAGGTTTTCCGCGAGACCGGAAGCCGCAATGATGCCCAGCGCGTCGCCAAGCACGTCGCCAACTTCGCAAAATTGTGGGCCGGTGAGGTGGTGGGCGTAGACACGCTCGAATTCCCTGATGCGCAAAGGCAACGGCTCCTGATAAATGCGGCGCCAGGACTTGACGACATTTTCATGCTGTCTAAACCCGCGCCCGATCCAAGCCGTCGGGTGCCGATGAAGCATCAGCTCAATGCCATCGCCGCGTGGGAAGCTGCTGGGCGCAAAGGCGTCTTCGAGCACGCCACCGGGAGCGGCAAGACATTCACGGCGATCACTGCAATCCAGAAGCACGTGGCGGCAGGGCAGCCGGCCATGATCTTGGTGCCCAGCCAACTACTTTTGGAGCAGTGGCGCTCAGAGATCAAAGACGAAATTCCCGACGCCACCATCCTCATGGCGGGCGGCGGCCACATCAAATGGCGCGACGGCGGTCGGCTGCGCTCGCACACGGGACCCGACATGCAGGGAATGAAGCGCGTCGTTATCTCCACCATGCAGACGGCCGCCTCCGCTCAGTTCATCAGATTGGCCTGGGGTGGAGATCACCTGCTTCTAGTCGCCGACGAAGTGCATCAGATCGGCAGCCCGTTCAACTCTAACGCGATGTCCATCGTGTCGGGCGGCTCGATGGGTCTGTCCGCCACGCCGACGCGCTATGGCGACCCTGAGGGCACAGGCCGAATATTCGAGCGCTTCGGCGCGGTGGTCCCACCCCCAATCACGCTGGAGGACGCCATCAACTCCGGCCGGCTGGTGGACTACGAATATCACCCCCACCCCCTCAACCTCGACGAGGACGAAGCCGCCGAGTGGAGGAGCCTGACCAAGCGAATCAGCCTTGAAGTGGCCAGAAGTGGCAAAGACGAGGGCGCGCAGCGAACGCTAAGCCCCAAGATCAAGATGCTCTTGATCCAACGCTCGCGCATCGCCAAGAAGGCGCGAATCAAGCCCGGCTTGGCGGCCGGCGTCATCAAACGCGACTACAAACCCGGGCAGAGTTGGTTGGTGTATTGCGAAGATGCGGACCAACTGGCCGAGACCATGCGCCTTCTTGTAGACGGCGGACTGTCCCCCTTGGAATACCACTCCAACATGACTGGCGACAAGCTCGCCGCCCTCGCCTACTTCCGTCAGTTCGGCGGCGTCCTGGTTTCGATACGCTGCCTGGACGAAGGTGTCGACATTCCGGCGGTAAGCCATGCGTTCATCCTGGCCTCGTCGCAAAACCCGAGGCAGTTCATCCAACGACGCGGGCGCGTGCTTCGCAAATTTCCCGACAAACATTTGGCAGTCATCCACGATGCAATCGTCATCCCTGTGGCAGGAGACGACGACAAATCGCAAACTTCGCTGCTCCGCGCGGAACTGGTGCGCGCGCTTCAGTTCGCGCGCTCTGCGATCAACAAGATGGCGGGCGTGGAGCTTGAAACGATCGCTCTCGACCTAGGAATCGACATCGACAACACCAGCGCGGCCGGGATCGAAGAGGAGGAACCTTCCGAATGAACGACGAACTTGAAACTGAGATGGCACTCGCGGCTTTGTTGGCGGTTGCACTAGCCGAAGCGCCGGAGCTGCCGCAGGATTTGCTTCGCAAAGCATTCGCGATCCAGAAGCGCCATCAGTTCGACCGCGAAGAGCAAAGCAACGCGTCAGTCCAAGACATGCAATCACTCATCGACGCGTATGTCGACACACAGTTGGGCACCAAATGAAGCTCATCACATTGACCGCCAAGAACTTCATGCCTTACTGCGGGAACATGGAGATCGGTTTTCCTACCGATCCAAACCGCAACGTCATGATCATCTTCGGCGACAACATGAGAGGGAAGACCAGCTTGCTCAACGCATTGCGCTGGACTTTTTACGGCAATGCGGTAGGGCGCCATTCGCGTGAGATCCAACTTCAAGACATCGTCAACAAGGAGGCGGCCTCGGTCGGCGACTGGTCCGTCGAAACTTGCGTCGTGTTCGAGGTGGATGGCAACGTTTACGAACTTCGTCGACGAGCTACCAAGAAGGCGTTGATCGCCAAACCCTCGCGGCCCCAGGACTTCGACGTCGTCCGATCTTTGCGAAAAAACTCGATGCCTCTAGGAGACCATCTTGTCGACGCAGAAATCAATGCGATCGCTCCGGAGCAGACATCCCGCTTCTTCCTATTCGACGGAGAATTGCTTCAAGAATACGAGTCCCTCTTGATCGAAGGCAGCGATCAGGGTCGAAGAATCAAAGATGCCATCGAGCAGGCGCTTGGAGTTCCAACGCTCACGCGTGGACGAGACGACCTTCAAACCATCATGAAAGCGGCGCAGAAGCGGCAGAACAAGGACGCCGAGAAATTCGAGAGCCTGCAGAAGCAAGCCGCGCGCGGCGCGAGCCTTCAAACGCAAATCGCCGCGATCGAGGCCGACATCAAAGCACTCGAAAAGCGGCACCGCGAAAAGATTGCGGAGAAGATCTCCCACGACGAGTTCATCGAGCAGTCCGAATCGATTCACAAAGCCAAGGCCAGCCTAGACGCGAAGCTGAGAGAACAGCGGGCCATCGAAAAGCGCCAGGGCGAGGTCCGGGACGAGCGCTTAGTCCTCATCAAAGAAGCGTGGCGCGAGATTGCCCGGCCTCAGCTAGCGTTGAAGCGCGAGCAGTTGCGGGAGGAGTGGCAGCGGATCAGCGATCAGACGTTCGCATTTGCAAAGGCGAGCTCGCGCATCGATCATTTGAAGAGTTCGATCGCCCGTGCGGTGTGCGACTCCTGTGGCCAGCCCTTTCATGAGGAGCAACGCGCCGCGGCGGCCACTGAGTTGGGCGCCCTTCAAGCGTCGATCGAAGGGATGTCGATCGATCAATCCGCGGCTCAACGGGCGTCATCCTCCATGCGGGATCTCGACAAGCTGTTGCGACCAGGACCGACGAGCGAACTTGTCGCGCTGGACAAAGAAGGCGCTCGCCTAAGCGTAGCTCTGACCAAGGCAGAGAACGAGATCGAATCGCTGCAAGACCAAATCAAAGGGCACGACACTGCGGAGATCGCGCGGCGACGTGCGCTTCGCGATGGGCTTCTGACCCTAATCGGCAACATCGAGGCGAACCTCGGGGCGAACATGACGAAGCTGTCGACCGCGGAGAAGGAGCGGGCGATGATCGCTATGGCCATCGGCGCCACACCGGACGCAGCGGGAACCCGCAGCACGGTCTTGGTGAATGTCTCGACCGCTTTGGAGAGGGTGTTCGCGAGAAGCATCGACAAGCTGCGCGAGGACCTGAAGGAGACCGTCGAGCAACGCGCAAGCGAAGCGTTCAAGAAGCTCACCACTCAGAGCAAGTATTCCGGGCTGCGCATCAACAGCCACTACGGCCTCACGATCTTGGACGAGCACGGCCAAGACGTTCCCATCCGGAGCGCGGGCGCCGAGCAGATCGTGGCCTTATCGCTGATCGATGGCTTGGCCCGCTCCGGCCGGGCCGCCGGCCCAGTGGTAATGGACACACCGTTTGGGCGCCTCGACTTAAAGCACCGCGCCAACATCTTGGCCTATCTTCCAACGACGGCCAATCAATTGGTCCTGCTGGTCCATGAAGGTGAAGTCCGGCGTGATGTCGACCTCGCCGCCATCAGCACCCGCGTCGGCCGTGTCTATGAAATCAAGGACGTGAATCCCCGGCATTCCACTATCTCGGAGGTGACGTCATGAGCATTGCTGAGCCAACGACCATCGGGTTGAGCGAAAGAGCGCACGCGCTGCTGACTCAGATGAAAGAGGATGGCTATTTCGCCGAGATGGCTGATGGCTACCGCATCGGCATCGCTATCGCCCTATCCCGCGGAATTGGCGATCACGAAGTGGGAACGCCGCGCAAGACCGTGTTCAGCACAGCGACCATCGATCCGGACCAGGAGATCGCCATGACAATTCGCTCGCTTTTCGACGTCGACGGCGAAGCGACCTACAAGGTTGCCGAACGCCTGGCGGATTGGGGAGTTTTGGAGATCGCCCGACAATTTGAAGGCGGCGTCGTGGACATTGCTACGCTGATTCATCAGGCTCGGCCAAATCCTTCCGACGCGGCATGAAGCCACTGAGAGCCTACCTCTTCGCGCGCGATTCCCAAGGCGCTTGGACCTGCTCTCCTTTCAGAGAGTTGGAACCTTTGCTGGAGGCAATCTCCAAACTCGCGCCCGGCGAAGGCGCGGCGATCCACGTCGGGTTCTGGCGGCCAGAGACCGCGACGGTCGCGGCGCTCACCGCCAAGTCACCCGGCGCGTTGCTCGCGTCCCAGGGCGCTGCGGCTGCATTTCCGATTGATGTGGAGGTCAAGCTAAGCGTTAAGGCCTTGGGCATTTGCGACGGGCTGCCATTCCATGTTGTTGTCAGTGGACTGGGCTGTTGTGCCCCGGAGCCCGCGGTCGCCGCGCCGACATGGCCTCCAGAGCAAGGCATCAGCGAAGCGACCACCAAAAGCTTCCGCGGCTGGATCGCCGACCTCGTGGCAACCAATGAAAAGGTCAAAGCGGATTTGATCGCGGCAGGGATCTGGGATGACGATTCATACTTCATGTTGGAGCAACATCTTCACCGCGACATGCGATTCCGGCTTGGGCTTGCGAGATTTCGAGCGTTGACCCGGTCGGAACCCAACAACGAGAACGTGATCACCAATCTTCGAGCCTGCCCACCTTGGTTTATGGCTCTTTTATTGAACCGACTCGACATGACAGTTCGGCAGGCCAACGTAATGAAGGCTCATCAGTTGCACACGGTCGCGGATCTGGCGCTACTGGGAGTCACCGGCCTGCTGAAGTTGCCAAATCTCGGAAGAGGATCGGTCCACGGCCTCGGCACGCTTCTCTACCATGCATTAATCTCTGAGGAGTACTTGGCTTCGTTCGACGTCACCCTGGGTGGGGTCGGTGAAATCGACACGGATGACATGGGAATCGATGATTCGAAAGCATGGAACGCACCCGCCGTGCCGAGCCCAGAATCGGAAGTGGTTGCGGAATGGACATCCGAAAGCTTTTTAAACGGCCTATTGGAAACGGTGTGCGAGCTGCATGATACCCAGCAGATGGTCCTGCGAGAGCGCATGGGATTCAGATGCGCCCCTCAGACTCTGCAACAGATCGCCGACAAACTGGGAGTGACGCGCGAGCGAGTTCGGCAGATCGAACAAAAGGCATACGCTCGGCTGCGAAGCAAACCTTTGTGGAGCGAACTTCGAGCAAGGGTCTTGTCACTTCTGCAGAGGCGCACGAGCCCCCTCCTCCTGGGCGGGATGGAGGCGCTAGATCAATGGTTCAAGGGGTCGGCCGGCTTGGAGAACACTCTGCGCGAAATCTTCAGGCATCTGCTTTCCAGGCAGATCGGCGTCTTCGAAGTCGCAGGGGTCACGGTGGTTAGCGACATCTCGGAAGGCGAATGGGAAGGCCTAAAGTCGGCGGCACGCGCCATGTTGGTTGCCAACGCCTCCGGCACCCTGGACGAGACTCACGCGCGAGCCATGGTCGAAGGATTGCTCGTCGGGGTCTCCTCGTTTTCAGTGCAATAAGTGACGGTACGCAAAGCTAGCACTGGCGCGGGGGTGGTCTGGGTAGACCGTTGATTTCATTGACTTTCC
>LNAP01002118.1_pt1 | contig 22686 bp, 21 predicted proteins | sample 602601 | NCBI WGS metagenome assembly LNAP01 (sample SAMN02440304, study PRJNA202911) | soil metagenome | biome: Subtropical and temperate rainforests or woodlands; isolation source: soil samples (1 kg each in a 20% v/v slurry with milli Q water) were... ...
ACTCTATTGAGTTGATCGGTTGCATTTCGACCGTATATAGACAATTAAGGAATAAGGAATGTTAAAAAATATAAAGTTATTAGGATTAACAATCTGTCTGGCGGTTGCAACTAGTGTTCAGGCTGAGGAAATTTATACACAAAGCCGTGCCGGTGAACCGCAGCGTGTTGATGATGGTACAGAGTTTAAAGTATGTGCTGACCAAGACAATATGCCGTACTCCAATAATAAAATGGAAGGCTTCGAGAATAAAATCGCAGAAGTCTTGGCTAAAGATCTGGGTAAGAAATTAACTTATCAATTCTGGTATGACCGTATGGGTTTTTACCGAAATACGATTAACGCTAAAAAGTGCGATGTGATCATGGGTACAACACCTGACAATGACGCGTTAAGAACTTCAAAGCCTTACTATCGCTCAGGTCATGTATTTATCTATAAAAAAGATAGCGGCTTGAATATTACAAATTGGGATAGCCCTGATTTGAAAAAATCTACTATCGGTATTGTTGGTCAGAGTCCTGCAACTATTCCTTTAAATGATCATGGTTTGATGGCTAATGCCAGACCATATCGTATGCAGCGTGATTTGAACTTGCCACCAAGCTATTTAGTAGATGATGTGATTAAGGGTGATATTGATGTTGCAATTGTATGGGGTCCAATCGGTGGTTATTTTGCCAAGCAATCAAAAGTGCCTTTAGAAGTTGTAGTGATTCCTGAATATGAGCAAGAAAACGTTAAAGGTAAAGAGTTCTGGAATATATCTATTGGCGTGCGTAAAGCCGATAAAGAGCGTATTGCTTTAATCCAAGGTGCTTTAGATAGAAATAAAGATAAAATCCAGCAGATTCTGGATGAATACGGCATTCCAACAGTGCCAGTTGTTGAGGGTGATAACCTGATGAAGACTTATCGTAAAGGTAAAGCAGTATCAAAAGAAAACCGCGGTGACGCAATTCCAAAAACAGAGTAAAATAATGAACTTATTCGAGTTGAAGCGTCAACCGAACTATTAATAACTACGTTAAATGAACACACGTCCTAAAATGCGCCAGCATGTAAGTACGTAGCTAAATTCATTACATTAGGAGATGACATGTTAGGCAATAAATCAATTAAAGCAGCGTTGTTAGTTACAATGCTTGGTTTAGTAGGTATGACTTTATCTACACAAGCTAGCGCAGCTTGTAATTTAGTTAAAACAACTGATGGCAGCCCACTAGGCGTTAAAGCCACTGATACTGATACGCCAGAAGCGAAACAGTTTCTTGAAACATGTGTAAACCCATACACAGCTGCAAAAGCAGGTAAAAAGAAATTCGGTTATTATTCATGCACCCAGTGTCATGGTCCTAATGCAGGCGGTCAAGTTGGCCCAAGCGCTACTGACGCAAACTGGCAGTATGCAAAACACATCACCGATAAAGGTTTGTTTGAAACAATCGCCGGTGGTTCTAATGGTGGTATGTTTGCATGGCATCAACAGTTAGGTAACCCAGAAAACTTGAATACAGACGACATCTTGAAAATTGTTGGCTGGTTGCGTTCAGAGTACAAGGGTGGTGGCGATACACCTTGGTTGAAATAATTCTTGGTTGAAATAATTTAGGTTCAACGACAAAGTTGATAAAAACTTGAGTCAAAAGCAAAAGTTTTAATATAGTTACATACTGTAACAACTTGGAAGGCTACTGTATAATTGCAGTAGCCTTTTTTATGTGATGCTCCAGCCTTGCTTGCGATTTTTAATATCGCGTAGCGAAAGTAGCATCACTAATTTTATATAGTGGAGATTGAGATGGATAAGTCAAAATTCGGTTTGGCCTTAGTGCTGGTTTTGTTGGCTTTAACTGCATGCGGTAAAAAAGATTCAAGCACGGCAGGTGCAGATGCTTCAGCTTCTAGCGGCCCTGCAATTCAGTTTGTAACTACACAAGATGACAAGCCATTAGTGATTGACGCAAAATTGTTCGATACACCAGCTGCGAAAGAGTTTCTAGCTACTGGCAAAAATCCTTATATTGGCAATGCTGAGGCAGTTGCAAAAGGTAAAAAAATATTTCAATTGTATTCTTGTACACAATGTCATGGCCCTGAAGCTAAAGGTCAAGTTGGCCCTGGTTTGATTGGCCCAACGTTTAAGTATCCAAAAGACGCGACAAACAAAGGTATGTTTGAAACGATCTGGCATGGTACTAACGGCGGCATGGGTGCTAAGGGTGTAGGTTTAATGGACCCTACAGATCCAAAAAATGGTATTACACCTGATGAGTTGTTGAAAGTAATCGCCTGGATTCGTAGCATGGGTGGCGTTACCGGTAACGAGTAATATTGTAGTAATTGCGAAAACGCGCTTACTCTTACCAAGTAAGCGCGTTTTTGTTTTATGATGATAGTAAATAATGATTGATTGGGATGCCTGTGAGTAGTAAACAAGAGCAAAACTTGCACCATGTAGTTATTGTAGGCGGTGGCGCAGGTGGTCTTGAGCTGGCAACAAAGCTTGGGGACACATTAGGCCGACGCGGCAAGGCAATAATTACCTTAATTGATAAATCAAAAACGCACGTATGGAAGCCATTGCTGCATGAAATTGCGGCAGGTAGTATGAATCCTGAACGGCATGAGTTGGTGTATCTGGCACAGGCGCACTGGCATCATTTTAATTTTCGCCTTGGCAGCATGGATACGCTGGATCGAACCAAGCAGGAAGTGTCCATAGCACCGCACTATGACGAAGATGGTAATGAGGTGATACCGCGTCGTACTTTTAAATACGATACATTAATCATTGCTGTTGGCAGTACAACTAATGACTTTGGTATTAAAGGCGCCCGTGAACATTCGATTGCACTTGATACCCAAGATCAGGCTGAGAAATTTCATCGTCGCCTGCATAATGCCTTATTACGTGCTCAAACACAGATCGAACCAGTACAAGCCGGCCAACTGGAAGTGGTGATTGTCGGCGCAGGAGCAACAGGAGTTGAACTTTCGGCTGAGTTGCATAACACAACACGTGAATTGGCTGAATATGGATTGGATAAAATTGATCCGGATCGTGATGTAAGAATATCGCTGATTGAGGCGAGTGATCGTGTCCTGCCAGCACTGCCGCCGAAATTATCAAATTCAGTAGATTTAGAACTCAGAAAGCTACGTGTTCACCTGTATACGGGGGAACGTGTGACTGAGGTGACAAGTAAAGGGGTGCAAACACATAGCGGTCGTTTCATCCCCTCAGAACTAGTAGTGTGGGCTGCTGGCATTAAGGCGCCAGATTTTCTACATGAGATTGACGGCTTGGAAACAAACAGAATTAACCAGCTGGTTGTAAAACGTAATCTGCAAACTACTGTAGACGCAAATATCTTTGCGTTTGGTGACTGTGCTGCATGTCCCTGGGTCGGGCATGACGGCGCTACTGTGCCACCACGCGCGCAAGCTGCACATCAGCAGGCATCTATGCTGTTTAAAACCGTTAAATATAGAATTGCCGGCAAAAAAGACTTACCGGAGTTCACCTACAGAGATTATGGCTCATTGGTCAACTTGGGCGCCTATACAACAGTAGGTAATCTGATGGGCGCATTGTCCGGCGGCAGCCTGTTCATTGAAGGCATGATTGCACGCACCATGTACCGGTCATTATATAAATTGCATTTGATGGCGCTGCATGGATTCTGGTCAACTGCATTGCAGACTTTAGCTCGTATTATTACGCGCCGAACGGAGGCGCACGTTAAGCTACATTAAATTGCTTTCGTTGCTTGGTAATATCACAGCTTTATAAAGCTACCGTTTTATTGTTTGATGAAGCGGTAGCGTCTGTGAATGACTGTCATGCATATGCTTACGAAAAGTCCGAATGCAATCACGATGAGATTAATGGATATCTCGGCTTTTACCATCAGTAAATAAGCGCCCAGCATTAATAAGATACCGATATGTTCATTGAAATTCTGTACGGCAATCGAGTGTCCGGCACCGATCAGCTCGTGGCCGCGATGCTGCAATAGTGCATTCAGTGGAACCACAAAAAATCCTGCCAGCGCGCCAATAATAAATAACAGAACGATCGCAACCTGCCAGTGCTGTACAAATGCCATGGCAATCACCAGTAAGCCCATTACAATGCCTGCTGGCAGCACTCGGGTAGACTCTTCTAGTTTGATGTAGCGAGCTGCTACTACAGAGCCTGCTGCAATGCCAACAGCAAGTAGGGCCATCAGTTGTGTTGCCTGCTCCAAACCAAAGTTAAGTGCGCTAGCCGCCCATGCGATTACAACCAAACGTAATGTGGCACCAGCGCCCCAGAATAAGGTTGTTACTGCCAGTGATACCTGGCCGCGTGCATCATGCCACAAGGCTTTAAATGAGTACCAGAAATCAAGCAGCATGAACACGGGATTCTTTTTTGGTAATTTGTGATCAATTGGCAATTTAGGAATGTAAATATTAAATATTGCTGCCAGCATATAGAGAACAGTAATAATTACGATGGCTAGTTGCGGGTTATTGCTTGCCAGAATCCCGCCAAGAATGGCGCCGAGAATAATTGCAAATACTGTAGAGCCTTCCATCCATCCATTGGCGCTGACTAATTTCTCCGGAGGCAACAGTTCGGTCAAAATGCCGTATTTTGCAGGAGAGTAAGCGGCAGCACCGATGCCGACAATGCCGTAAGCATACAACGGCGGTACACCTACAATCATGGCCAGACTACCAATGAACTTGATAGCATTGGCTATAAACATCACGCGCCCCTTTGGTAAGGCATCAGCAAACGAGCCGACGAAGGGTGCAAGTACTATATATGAGATTACAAAGAATTGCTGCAGCAACGGCGTATGCCAGTCAGGGGAATTCATCTGTGCAAGTAGTGCAATCGCTGCAAACAGCAAAGCGTTATCTGCGAGTGCAGATAAAAACTGAGCTATCAGCAGCGTGTAGAAACCCTTACACATATTCATTGTGCTTGGCCCGCACTCTTGCACTTTTCAATATAGCTGATATGCATCACTATCCTTATAGAACTTCCGCAGCAAAATCTGCCAAACGTGAACGCTCACCGCGTTGCAGCGTGATGTGACCATTATGTGCCCAGCCTTTGAAGCGGTCGACAACATAGGTTAGCCCTGAGCTACCCTCGGTCAAATATGGTGTGTCGATCTGGGCAATATTGCCTAAACAGACCACTTTTGTGCCAGGACCCGCGCGCGTGATTAGCGTTTTCATTTGTTTAGGCGTGAGGTTTTGTGCTTCATCAATAATCAAGAATTTATTGAGGAAAGTACGGCCGCGCATAAAATTAAGTGACTTGATTTTGATGCGGGTACGAATCAAGTCTTGCGTAGCAGCGCGACCCCAGTCACCGGCATCATCATCACTTTTATTCAGCACATCGAGGTTATCTTCCAGTGCACCCATCCATGGTGTCATTTTTTCTTCTTCAGTGCCCGGTAAGAAGCCAATGTCTTCACCAACCGGCACCGTAACACGGGTCATGATGATTTCTGTATAAAGCTTTTTATCTAAAACCTGAGTAAGTGCAGCGGCAAGTGTTAGCAGGGTTTTGCCGGTACCGGCTTGGCCGAGTAGCGTGACAAAGTCAACTTCCGGGTCCATTAACAGATTCAGTGCAAAGTTCTGCTCGCGGTTACGCGCGTTGATGCCCCATACATTATGCTTGGGTAGCAAGTGGTCTTTTACGACTTCAAGTACGGCTGTATCATTTTCAATATTACGCACTATGGCATGAAAAGGTTTCTCAAATTCGTAGTACACAAACTCATTAATCAGGAAATTTTTGCATAGCGGGCCGGTTAAGCGGTAGAACATGCGGCCGGATTCCTGCCATGATTCCATGGCTTTACTGTGCTTTTCCCAGAAATCAGCGGGCAGTTCTTTCATGCCGCTGTATAAAATATCAGTATCTTCGAGTACTTTGTCATTGAAGTAATCTTCAGCCAGCACGCCCATGGCACGCGCTTTAATACGGACGTTAATGTCCTTGCTGACTAACACTACCTGACGATTGGTATATTGTTTTTGCAGGCATATCACGACGCTGATAATCTGATTATCAGCTTTGTTGCCGGCTAAACCCGGCAAATCAATATTCAACTGTGTCGTTTGTAGAAATAGCCTGCCAGTGGCCTGCTTATTGCCATTGAGTGCTAAAGGGCAGCCCAGTTCTAAATTGGTTAGGTCGGTACCTACGATCTCTTCCAAGCTGCGACTAGCCTGGCGTGCGTTACGTGCTACTTCCGTGACACCTTTCTTATTATTATCAAGCTCTTCCAACGTTACCATTGGCAGATAGATGTCATGCTCTTCAAAGCGGAACAGTGAAGAAGGATCGTGCATTAACACATTGGTATCAAGTACGAACAGCTTAGTAGCAGCGGCGGGTTTTTTAGCCATACATAACTTTCTATGAAAGTGATTGAATACGTTAATTACAGCGTTTGAATAAAGCTTAACACTTCTGCGGCATGGCCATCTACTTTAACGCCACGCCATTCTTTTATTAACTTTCCATTTGCATCAATAACAAAGGTGCTGCGTTCAATGCCACGCACTTGTTTGCCATACATATTTTTCATTTTAATCACACCAAATAAAGCACATGCCAGCTCTTCAGTATCTGAGAGCAATTCAAACGGGAATGTGAATTTGGCTTTAAAGTTCTCATGAGATTTGAGGCTATCACGTGAGACGCCAAAAATTTCAGTATTGAGTGCTTGAAACTCTGTGTATGCATCCCTGAATTGCATACCTTGTGTAGTACAGCCTGGTGTAGAGTCTTTTGGGTAAAAATAAATTACCAGATTCTTACCAGCATACTCTGAAAGCTGAAATGTTTTACCGCTAGTTGCTGGCAATTGAAAATCTGCTACGGGTTGGTTAAGCATTGGAGTGTGTGTCATCTTTGTTAAAGCCTTCCTACATTGTTGATAAAAAGCGCTGTTAAGGCAAGAGGGGAAGATATGAAAGTCACAATATTTTTTAATAAGCCCGCATAAAATAAGCCTTAAAGCACTTTAACTAGGCAGTCAGCTGCTAATTAAGTTCTATGGTTTTGGGTAATTTTATTGTGATCGCAGTGCCGCCATCAGGCCTGGTGTTGTACTGCAGACTGCCACCCAGAGCATCGCAGACTTTGAATGCAAACGGAATACCCAGGCCGGTGCCGAATCTTTTTGTGGTCGGCGCACTCATTGCGCTGGGGTCTGGTGTAAATGGCATGCCGCTGCCGTTATCTAAAATCTGCAGGGTAAATTCTTCAGGTGCTATCGCCAGCTGTATTTTAATCTGTCCGGATTTGCTGCAAGCGTCAATTGCGTTCAGTACCAGATTGTAGATGACTTGTTCCAGCAAGTGCTGATCAGTAAAAATAGTATCAGCGCCGACCTTGTTGAAGTTAGACCAGGCTGGAACTGTCAGCTGTATGGATTTGGCAGATATTTTCTGCTGTAGTGGCTCTAGCGCACCCTCAATAATATCTCGTATTCTGGTGGTGCTAGGCTGTGGTTTGAGCGGATGCAAATAGGCTAATAGTGCGCCAGTCCAGCGTTCCAGTCTGTCGACGGTGTTGATAATGCCATGTAGTGACTCCCGGGTGTCAGTATCAAGTTCCGGCTCATCCAGCACTTGGGCAGTGGCGCGAATACTGGCTAAAGGATTGCGAATATTATGCGCAAGCATAGGCACCAATAGGCCCTGTGCGGCCTGTTTTTCCGTACGCACCAGGTTTTCCTGGCTTGTGATCAATTTTTCTGCCATTTCGTTGATGGCCTTTGATAAGGACGCGAGCTCTTCGATGTTTTCTTCAGGTGCCTTGTGGCTAAGATTGCCGGCACTGATTTCAGAAGTTGCTCTTAATACGTCTTCGATCGGTTTTACGATAGAGCGCTTGAGGAATATACGTGAGAAAATCAGCAGTAATGCCGCCAGAATCAGCGGGGTAAATAACAGAAAGTTTGATTTGCGTTTACTTTCTTTTAACTTGAGATCAAGTTCGGCTTGCTTCTCATTAAGCAGTTGTTCGGTATGCGCCAGTAACGATTCGTAACGGTTGAAAAGCCCGGCTTCGAGGTCTGTGTTCAATATCTTTTTCAGTTCATCGCCGGTAATGTTTTGCTGTAGGTCGAATAGAGCCGATGTTTCCTTCACAAAAGCTTTGTAGCCTGCATGCAGGTCATTGATTGCAGTTTTTTCTGCCTCACCTTCGGCGATCCTGTGCAATTGCACAAAATGACTTTCGACCGAAAGTGTAAAGGCGTTATATTCGCTGCGCGCCTCTATATCTTTCAAGAAATACGCGTCAAAAAGCTCTTTCATCTGCCGGTAGAGGTCACCGCGTGTTTGCTGTACTTCCTGTATTACCAGGCTAATGCGGTTGGATTCCTGACTGGATTTTTCTTGCAGGTGAATGCCAATGGCACCTATGGTTGCTACTAGAAATATCAGTAAAATAAACGCCAGCTCATGAATGAGCAGCAGATTCTTGAGAGAGGTTTTTTTGTTGATCACGAAGTTCTAGATTACTAAACTTATAGTGTAACAATTACTCGAGCTTAAATGGTACGGGTACGGTAATGGTAAAGTTATTACCGCGCAGTACATCTGGCGGCGCCGGGAATGGCAACGCTTTTTCTACCATTTCCAGAGCTTGTTTATCCAGCACATCATGTCCGCTGGATTGGATGATTTTTTTAGACTTCAATTTGCCATTGCCATCAAGCTCAAGCTCCACAATAGCTTCACCCTGCCAATTGCGCATGGCGGCAATTTTGGGGTATTTTTTGTGTTTACTGATAGCGCCCCATAATGAATTACCGTATTTGCTGCGGGCATCGTCATAGTCGGCCTGGTTAGTTACCGGCGGTGGCTCCTGCTTAACAGGAGTGGGTACAGGTGCAGTTTGTACCGGTGGTGCAGCATTGGGTTTAGGCGCTACTGCAATCACCTCAGTTGGCTGTGAAGGCAGCGGCTCAGCCACCGGTTCACGCTGTTCAACTACCGGTGTTGGTAGCGGTTTAACTACAGGTTTAGGTTCCGGTTTGATTTTCGGTTCAATTTTGGGCTTCACGACTTCCGGTTGCGGTTGAACTGGCTCTGGCGTCGGAGCTGGCGGAGGTTCCGGTAGTTTTACAAAATCAACTTCTAAAACCTCAGGTTCTTTGACTTCGTCAAATTTGACGTTTGGTATGACTACCGCTAACAAGACGTGCAGCAGCATTGAGCAAATGACTGCCCAAACGATGGTGTTTGCTGAAGCGGGATGGTTAACTGCGATATTCAAAAGAACGAAGAGCCTGTATTTTTAATTTGTAATAGATAGTTAAGTTGAAAGTAACGCAAAATTATACAACAAGCGCACCTGATTTATGATTGCTAAATTTTCGTGCCTGCTTTTAATTGTTTGCTGACGGTTCTTTATCTCTGGCTTGTGATCAGATAACACCTTGCAACACCTGTACCTGCACCATTGTGCCGGCGTCAAGATTGCCTACTGTTTCATCTAGCACAATAAAACAATTCGCTAGCGACATCGAGCTTAGTATCGCCGAGCCCTGTGCGCCGGTAGGTTTTACTTTCCATACACCTGATTCATCTGTATAGAGAATTCCACGTTGGAACTCGGTGCGGCCTGTGAGCTTTTTGATAGGCGCCGTGCATTCTACTGCGAACATCGGCAATGGATTTATTGTCGGCTGGCCCATCAGGGTTAATAATGCTTCACGTACAAACTGATAGAAAGTGACCATGACGGCTACCGGGTTGCCTGGTAAACCAAAGTAATGTGCATTGCCTACTTTGCCGTAAGCCAGTGGTCTGCCCGGTTTCATCGCTATTTTCCAGAACATGACCTGTCCATGTTTGGATAATAGCTCTTTCATGTAATCAGCTTCGCCGACCGAAACGCCGCCGCTGGTGATAATGACATCGGCCAGCGTTGCAGCATTGAGTAAGGTATTTTCGAGCTGAGCTGGGTCATCGGCAATAGCTCCCAGATCTATGACTTCAACACCTAGCCTGCTTAGCATGCCATACAAGGTATAGCGATTACTGTCGTACACCTGACCAGTTGCCAAAGGTTTACCGATGGCAACTAACTCATCACCGGTTGAGAAAAACGCTACTTTTAATTTGCGATATACATTCACCTCGGCGATGCCCAGCGAGGCAAGCAGACCCAGATCAGCAGGCAGCATCAAATGCCCCGCTGACAGTACATTTTGACCTTGCTGCAGGTCTTCACCTGCGTAGCGCACATTTGCACGCGGTTTAGGCGCTTCACTGAATTGAATGCTGTCGCCATCACGTAATACCTTTTCCTGTACAGCAACGGTATCAGTGCCTTGCGGCATGGCAGCTCCGGTCATAATGCGTATGCATTCACCTTTCACTACTATTCCGCTAAATGCCTTTCCGGCAAATGCGGTACCGATTACTTTTAGCTGTGCGCTATTTAAATCCTGTGAATTGAATGCATAACCATCCATCGCCGAGTTATTGTAGTTAGGCACATTTGCCGGAGACAGAATATCTTGCGCAATCACTCGCCCTAAACTTTGATGCAGCGTCACGGTTTCTGTTTCTGCAACCGGGTCAAGATACTGTTTGATAAATTGGCGGGCTTTATCTACCGGCATGGAGTTTGGGTCGTAATCATCCATGCAGCTCGGGTTTGAAATCAGTTGTGATAGGGTCGGGTTAGTCATTTGTTACTCATTACTTTCAGAATGAAATCTGCAATTTGTTTAATGTTGTTCAGGTCCAGCACTGGCAGCTGAGTTTGTAATGTAAGTGCACCATCGCTAGCAACGGCAATAAAGTGGTTGTCATTTGCAGATGCCAGTGGCATGCCCAGAATTGACCGATACACTTCAATTTTAGAAATGTTCGCGCTTTTAAAACCTTCTACCAGAATCAAGTCTGCATAATCCGGGTTGATCAATGCAATCAATGATTCCAAATCTGCTTCATGCGGCGGGTTGGGTGTGCGCTGCATTTCAGTGATTAACGCCCAGCGCTTACTTGATGCTACCAGGGTTTGTACCGCGCCGGCTTCACGAATTTCATAGCTGTCCTTACCGGGGTGGTCAATATCAAAATGGTGATGCGCATGCTTGATGACAGAAACACGGATGTTACGTTCGCGCAGTTCAATAATCAGTTTGTTAATAAGTGTGGTTTTGCCGGTATTGCTGCCAGTTGCGCAGATGCCGATAACCGGTAGTGTTCTAGTTGCAGTCATAACAGAATTTTCAGGATGACAGGTTTTGAAGTTTAGTTTCAAAACCTGCTAAGTCTTGTTGAGAGTTCAGGTTGGTGAATGCCTCAGCGCAGTCGCTGAAATCAACATAAACGTGATTTAAACTTTGCTGCCATGCACTCACTTTTCTCCCGCCGTGCTTAAGGTAATCATTCAGTGCAGATAGTACAGACTTTTTACACAGACAGAAAACCGGGTGTGTATTGCCATCACTGCTAACGATGGCAATCTCTGCATGATGTGCAAGTAGTGCAGCTTGCAGGCGAGAGGCTAAGTCTAAAGGCAGTAGGGGCGAGTCACATGGTGCTGTTAATATATAGTCACAGCTAGCATATTTCAGCCCGAGCTGAATGCCCGCAAGTGGCCCGGCAAAATCGATTATTTCATCTTGCAGCACTTGGTGGCCTAATGTTTTATAGGTTTCTAATTCACGGTTGGCATTAATGATAATTTCATCTACTTGCGGTGTTAATCGGCTAATCACATGTGTAATCAGCGGTTTTTGCCGGAACATTACTAAGCCTTTATCCAGTCCGCCCATGCGTGTCGCTCTGCCGCCGGCGAGAATAATGGCCGAAATCGACACGCTTAGCCGCCTGTCTGAGACATAAACCTGATCACCGCAGGTTCTGCGCGGCGTAGGTCAAAGTCGTGCCCTTTGGGTTTAATCGACATGCTGTTCAAGATCGCCTGTATGACCGGCATGTCATCATCCGGGTGTTGACGTAGAAGCGGCATCAGTTCGATTTTGTCTTCCTGGCCTAAACATAGAAATAATTCGCCTTTGCAGGTGATGCGCACACGGTTGCAGCTTTCGCAGAAATTGTGGCTATGCGGTGAAATAAAACCGATTTTTGTTTGTGTATTTGCGACCTGCCAGTAGCGTGCAGGGCCGCCGCTGTTGTGGGTGCTGGGTGTAAGTGTGTATTTACTTTGCAGCAATTTCAGCGTGTCGGCATTGCTGACAAATGTGGATTCGCGGGTATGGTTAACTTCCCCCAGCGGCATTTCTTCAATGAAGGAAATATCAATGGCTTGCTTGATAGCAAAATCTACTAATGGCAGGGCTTCATCGTCATTAACACCGCGCATGAGTACGCTATTAAGTTTGATGCTATCAAAGCCAGCCTGTTTTGCAGCCTGTATACCTTTGAGTACTTTATCTAAATCGCCGGTACGGGTGATAGATTTGAAGCGCTGACTATCCAAGCTATCTACGCTGATGTTGATACGCTTAACACCTGCGTTTTTTAAATCCTGCGCCTGTTTTTCCAGTTGACTGCCATTGGTGGTGAGTACTAATTCGTTCAGGTTTTCAAGATGGCCGATTTCGTTAAATAGCCATAATGCGTTTTTGCGTACCAGCGGTTCGCCGCCGGTAATGCGTACTTTAGTCACGCCTAGTCTCACAAATATTTTAACCAGCCGCGCACATTCTTCCAGACTCAGCACTTCTTCACGTGGCAGAAATGTCATATCTTCCGCCATGCAGTAGACGCAACGGAAGTCGCAGCGGTCTGTAATAGACAGGCGTATATAGTCGACTTTGCGGCCAAACTGATCTATTAATTCAGTGGGCAGTTCGCTAGCAATTTTTTGTGCAGACATGGGCACTTTTTTAATCATTACAGGTCGGTATAGTTAGTAGTAAATAACTGTATTATACTAGCACTAACTTTAATTAATGCTAGGGAAACACGGATAGAGTGCCTGCGTGAGCAAATTGCTGCTTTCGTGGCATTCGCATCCTCGCTGTAACCGCCTATTATCTCGGTTTCTGCGCTCCGTGCGCCGTGCAGTTTATCTCGCTCGGCGACTATTCCGTGTTCCCTTAGTTGATACGGAGAGAATAGCTTGTCTGATTTACAAACAACACAGGAAGTTAGTGCAGCAGTTATAGATGCGCTAATTGCTAAGCACCGGCAACAGCCCGGCGCATTATTGCCACTTTTGCATGCGATTCAGGATGCTGTCGGATATGTGCCGGAGTCTTGCTATATATCTATCTCTAAAGCTTTGAGTCTGTCAGTTGCAGAAGTTCACGGCGTGGTGACTTTTTATCATCATTTCCGTACACATAAGCCGGGCCGCCATATTATGCAGATCTGTCGTGCCGAGTCTTGTCAGGCCATGGGTTCTGAAGCGCTGGAAGCGCATGCCAAAAAATGTTTGAATGTGGATTATCACCAGACTACGGCAGATGGTGCAATTACACTGGAACCGGTTTATTGTCTGGGCAACTGTGCACTGTCGCCTACTGTGGTAATAGATGATGAAATTTACGGGCGCGTATCTCCAGCAGAATTAGACGCTCTGATTACAGAGGTTAAGGTTTCGGAGGTTAAAGCGTAATGGTTACTAAAGTTTATATTCCCCGTGATTCCAGTGCACTCGCTGTGGGCGCCGAGAAAGTAGCTGCAGCCGTTGCAGTTGAAGCTAAATCACGTGGCTTGGATGTCGAGATTATCCGCAATGGTTCACGCGGCCTGTACTGGTTGGAAACCATGGTGGAAGTAGCAACCGAACAAGGTCGCGTTGCTTACGGTCCGGTTAAGGTCAAAGATGTCGCTTCGCTGTTTGATGCTGATTTTATCCACGGTAAAGCGCATGCCTTGAGCCTGGGTTTGACGGAGGAAATGGAATGGCTTAAAAAACAGCAGCGTTTGACATTTGCCCGTGTCGGCATCACTGATCCTGTGTCACTTGAAGATTATCTGGCACACGACGGCTACAAGGGTCTGAAAAATGCACTTAAATTATCCGCTGCAGATATTGTTAAAACAGTGACTGATTCTGGCTTGCGCGGTCGTGGCGGTGCAGCATTCCCAACCGGTATCAAATGGAATACGGTGTTGGGCTGTGAATCTGAACAGAAATATATTGTATGCAATGCGGATGAGGGTGACTCCGGTACTTATTCAGACCGCATGATCATGGAAGGCGACCCTTTCGTTCTGGTTGAGGGCATGACGATTGCCGGCGTGGCAGTTGGCGCAACACAGGGCTATATCTATATTCGTTCCGAATATCCGCATGCTTTGGCTGTGCTCAACGAAGCGATTGACGCTGCGAATCAGGCAGGTTACTTAGGTGACAATATTCTGGGCAGCGGCAAAATGTTTAATCTGGAAGTGCGCCGCGCGGCGGGTGCTTATGTCTGCGGCGAAGAAACTTCCCTGCTGGAAAGTCTGGAAGGCAAACGCGGTCTGGTACGCTTTAAGCCGCCGCTACCGGCAATTGAAGGTTTATTCGGCAAGCCAACCGTGGTGAATAATGTAATTTCACTGGCAACGGTGCCGATCATTCTGGATAAAGGCGCACAGTTCTATGCGGATTACGGCATGGGCCGTTCACGCGGCACGTTGCCGATTCAGTTGGCAGGCAATCTCAAACATGGTGGTTTGGTGGAGTTGGCGTTCGGTGCAACATTACGTGAATTACTATACGACTATGGCGGCGGCTCTGCCAGCGGCCGACCAATCCGTGCCGTACAGGTTGGCGGTCCGCTCGGTGCATATCTGCCTGAGAGTCAGTTTGATACGCCACTGGATTATGAAGAGTTTGCCAAGCTATGGGCCGTGCTGGGGCACGGCGGTATCGTTGCGTTTGACGACAGTGTTGATATGGCAAAAATGGCACGCTATGCGTTTGAATTCTGCGCGGTTGAATCTTGCGGTAAATGCACGCCATGCCGCATCGGCTCTACCCGCGGTGTCGAAGTGATTGATAAAATCACTGCCGGTAAAGACCGCGCTAAAAATATTGAGCTGGTGCGCGATTTAAGCGACACCATGCTGAACGGTTCACTTTGTGCTTTGGGTGGCATGACGCCATACCCGGTGCTGAGTGCGCTTAATCATTTTCCAGAAGACTTTGGTGTTTCATCAGGTGGTCTTTCATCGGAGGCCAAAGTAGCCTAGTTATAGGTAGGGATAAATTATGGACGAGATCAAATACAACCCAAACACGGATTACGGCACACCAACGAGTCAGTCAACTAAAAAAGTGACGCTGACAGTGGATGACAGACAGATAACAGTGCCTGACGGTGTTTCAATTATGCATGCGGCAGCATTGGCAGGTGTCACGGTACCTAAGTTATGTGCCACAGATAGTCTGGAGCCGTTCGGTTCATGTCGTTTGTGTCTGGTGGAGATTGAAGGCCGCCGTGGCTATCCTGCATCCTGTACTACGCCGGTGGCCGAGGGGCTGGTGGTGCACACGCAAACGACGAAACTCGCAGATATTCGTCGCGGCACCATGGAGCTGTACATTTCAGACCATCCGCTGGATTGCCTGACTTGCGCCACTAACGGCGACTGTGAACTGCAGGATATGGCGGGGGCGGTTGGCCTGCGCGAAGTGCGTTACGGTTACGATGGCGAAAACCATCTTAAAGCTGCTAAAGACGAAAGCAACCCGTATTTCACCTTTGACCCGAGCAAATGTATTGTCTGTTCGCGCTGCGTGCGCGCTTGTGAAGAAACGCAGGGTACGTTTGCACTGACTATTTCCGGTCGCGGCTTTGACTCGAAAGTTTCAGCTGGCAACAAGAGTTTCCTCGATTCTGAATGTGTATCCTGCGGTGCCTGTGTGCAGGCTTGCCCAACAGCTACCCTGATAGAAAAAACCGTGATTGAAGCCGGTACGCCGGAGCACAGTGTGACGACTACCTGTGCATATTGCGGGGTAGGTTGCAGCTTTGATGCAGAAATGAAAGGCGAAGAAGTTGTGCGCATGACGCCGAGCAAACACGGTGGTGCCAACCATGGCCATTCCTGTGTGAAAGGACGTTTTGCCTGGGGTTATGCAACACATAAAGACCGTATCACCACGCCGATGATACGCAAGAGCATTAAAGACCCCTGGCAGCAGGTAGGCTGGGATGAGGCAATCAATTATGCGGCAAGCGAACTTAGCCGTATTAATGAAAAATATGGCAAGGATGCAATTGGCGGTATTACTTCATCACGCTGTACCAATGAAGAGGTTTATGTAACGCAGAAACTGATTCGCGCTGTTTTCGGCGTCAATAACGTTGATACCTGTGCGCGTGTCTGCCATAGCCCAACCGGATATGGATTGAAACAAACGCTAGGTGAGTCAGCTGGTACGCAGACTTTTGACTCAGTGATGCAGTCAGACGTGATCTTTATTATCGGCGCTAACCCAACTGATGGCCATCCGGTATTTGCTTCGCAGATGAAACGTCGTTTGCGTGAAGGTGCCAAATTAATTATTGCTGACCCACGCGAAATTGACCTGGTTGCCAATTCTCCGCATATCCGTGCTGATCATCACCTTAAATTGCGCCCAGGTACTAACGTCGCTTTAGTTTCTGCGCTTGCGCACGTGATCGTTACCGAAGGTCTGGTGCAGGAAGATTTTGTTAAAGCGCGCTGCGAGTGGGATTCATTTGTGGCCTGGCAGGATTTTGTGGCTAAGCCGGAAAACTCACCTGAAGCTTTATCTGAAGAGATTGGCGTAAAAGCTGAAGATATCCGCGCTGCAGCTCGCCTCTATGCCACTGGCGGTAATGCCGCAATCTATTATGGCTTGGGTGTCACCGAGCATAGCCAGGGTTCCACAACCGTGATGGGTATTGCCAACTTGGCAATGGCTACTGCCAATATCGGTCGTGAAGGTGTGGGTGTAAACCCATTGCGCGGCCAGAATAACGTGCAGGGTTCCTGCGATATGGGCTCAATGCCGCATGAGTTCCCGGGCTACCGCCATGTTGCTGACTATGCAACACGTGCTTTGTTTGAATCCGCTTGGGGTCGGCCATTAAGCAGCGAGCCTGGTTTGCGCATTCCGAATATGCTGGATGAGGCCATTGAAGGCAGCTTCAAGGGCTTGTACTGTGTGGGCGAAGATATTGTGCAGTCTGATCCGAATACCCAGCACGTCACTCATGCGCTTGAAAATATGGAGTGCGTGATCGTGCAGGATCTGTTCCTGAATGAAACCGCGATGTTTGCACATGTGTTCTTCCCTGGCGCGTCATTCCTTGAGAAAAGCGGTACCTTTACCAATGCCGAGCGCCGCATCTCACCGGTACGCCGCGTCATGAAACCTAAAAATGGCTATGAAGACTGGGAAGTAACCGCTAAATTGTCAGAGGCATTAGGTTACCCGATGGGTTATCAACATGCGTCTGAAATCATGGATGAAATCGCATTGCTAACCCCTACTTTCCACGGCGTAAGTTTCAAAAAGCTGGACGAGCTGGGTAGTATTCAATGGCCATGTAATGATGAGCATCCGAATGGTACGCCGATTATGCATATCGACGAGTTTGTACGCGGTAAAGGTAAATTCTTTATCACGCAGTATGTACCGACTACTGAAAAAGTGAATGCGAAATTCCCGCTGATATTGACGACCGGCCGTATTCTGTCGCAATACAACGTTGGCGCGCAAACCCGCCGCACACAAAATACCGCATGGCATCCCGAGGATATACTGGAAATTCATCCGCATGATGCTGAAGATCGCGGCATTAAAGAGGGTGATTGGGTAGGCATTGCCAGCCGCGCCGGTGAAACTGTGCTGCGTGCCAAAATTACTGAACGCGTGCAGGTGGGCGTAGTGTATACAACATTTCACCATCCCGAATCCGGTGCTAACGTGATTACGACCGATAACTCAGACTGGGCCACTAATTGCCCGGAATATAAGGTTACCGCGGTACAAGTATCACGTGTGAGCCAGTTGTCTGATTGGCAGAAGCATTACAAGACTTTCAGTGAAGCGCAAATTGCTTTTGCCGGTAAAAAAGCAGAAGTTATTTAAATCAGTAATAGAGTTAAGTTGCCTAAAACACTTGAATCACCGCTGCTGTTAGATAGCCCATTGAGTACGTATGAGGTGACTCAATGGCAAGATGGCAAGCAAGTGCAGGCGCAGGATTATCTGGCAGAAGAAACGCCGGTTGCATTGATTTACAATGGCGTTTCACATGCCGTAATGCTGGCCACGGCGCAGGACTTGGAAGACTTTGCGCTAGGTTTTTCGTTATCGGAAGGCATCGTGCACACTGCGGGTGAACTTTATGGGGTTGAAGTTCGCGTACAGGCTAATGGTATAGAACTGCACTGTGATATTGCCAGTGAGCGCTTTATGCAACTGAAAGACCGGCGCCGGACTTTGGCAGGTAAAACTGGCTGTGGCTTATGTGGTGCTGAAAGTTTAAGTCAGGCGATGCGTTATCCGCAGCCGCTGCAATCAGACGTAATGTTTAGCGCGACGAGTATTAAGCGTGGTTTGATTGCAATTCAGGCGCAGCAACTGATGCAGAAAGAAACCGGAGCCACGCATGCCAGTGCTTTTGTGCTAGCGGATGGAACAGTCAGTATCGTGCGTGAAGATGTCGGCAGGCATAATGCCCTGGATAAACTGATAGGCGCATTACAGAAAATGCGCACGCAGCACGGGCAACAGCTTGATGGTTTTATTATTACCACCAGTCGAGCAAGTTTTGAGATGGTACAAAAAACCGCAACTGCCGGCGTAGCATTGCTGGTGGCAGTTTCTGCACCTACCGGTTTGGCGGTGCGAGTGGCAGAGCAGTGCGGTTTGACGCTGGTTGGCTTTGCCAGGCAGAACAGATTTGTGGTGTATAGCCACAATCAAAGAATTTTGAATCAATAATGTGTATCAATCAATATTAAGAACTTTTTAGATAGAAACTGCAAATATGGATATTCAGCGCTTAATTTCAATGGCTAATCAGATTGGTGATTTTTATGAATCCTATCCTGACCAGAGCCACGCCCAGCAAGACATTGCCGGACATCTCAATAAGTTCTGGGCATTGCCTATGCGTAAGCAGATTGCAGAATATGTGCATGAGCAGGGTGGCCAAGGTTTGCATCAGCAAGTGCAAACTGCGATTAAAGCTTATCTGCAGGTCTAATCAGCGATTCTCAGATACTATTAAACCTGTCTATACATAAATAGACAGGTTTATTTAATTATTGGCGCTGAAACAACCTGAAGCTCTCTTTGCGATCGGCCGCACGCTTTCCTTGCCAGATCAGTTTCCAGTCATCACTAGGCTGCATTCTGGCAACACCTCTTTCATCCTGAATCAGATAAAAATTGCAATCAAGTAATTCGGTCGTTTCAACAGACTTTAGGTTAATACTGGTGTAGTAACTAAACAGCATGCGTTGCGATTGGCCAACGCCAAGGCTGTTCATGCAACTTGTATTGGCTGGCAACGTCTTATAGATGCCGCTGAATACCGGCTCATAGCTTTTAGCGGAGTCGATCCATGGCAGCCATAATGACATGAGCAAGCTCCAGCTAAAAGTCATACCTACAGCCCAGTTGGTGACAGTTGATCGATTACCTTGTTTGGCGCGTATGCAGGTGAATAGCCAGATTGCCGTAACCAATATCGCGGGCAGCAGCATGATCCATTGTATTTCAGCGCTCGTGGCACCAGATAAGAACAGCATGCGTTCTTTAATCTTGGCCGGGTGGCCGGTTGCCATCGCAATCCAGCCTAGCCAGATTAAGAAACCAATCATGCCAAACAGTGTGATACCAAACCAGTTCAAGGCAGAAGCGGCGCCGCGCTTCAAATATTCAACGCTACCGGCGCCAAGGGCCACTAGCGGTAATAGCAATGGCATGGCATAGATATCTTTCGATGGCGCACTAAACCCCAGGAAAAATAGGCTGCATGCGAAAAAGACGATGATAAGTTGAAATTTAGGTTTGAAAAACAGCTTGTCGCGATTGCGCCATAACCCCCATATTGCCAGTGGCAGCGCAGGCCATGCATACCATAACAGTATGCGCAGAAAGTAGAAGTGATTATGCAGCTTGAATGCATTTAAGCTTGTATTCAGCCATTGGCTGAATATGGCTGGATGCTGAAAGTAGAGCAAGGCAAGCCAGCTGCCTGCTATCGGGCTGGCGATGATCATTGCCGTGATTAGAACTTTGGCAAAGCTGGCTGTGCGCCAAGGCTTGAAAATTAGTGCCAGTAATAGTGATGTGCTGAGTAAAATAATTGGTGTTATAAAGCCATCTGTTAAAAAACCTACACCTAAAGCAATGCCCAGTAGTCCGCTGGCACGCCAAGGTCGACGTTTGGAAAGTGCGAGTGCATAAAAGCCGCTGGCCGCGCTTGCCATGCTCGCGATTTCAGTGTTCAGGCTATGCGCATTCATTACCAAGCCAATGGTGCCGACCATGATGAACGTGGCGTGGCGACCTACGCCGCGAACCCATAATTCACGACCAGTCATGCCAACCATGAGTAGAATAATTGTTACCCAGATGACGTTGATGAGTCGAGCACCATCATGCATGCTTAAAAATGGGCTGAATAACTGTGCGCTGGCTGCCGCTGTCAGATAGTAGAGCGGCGGTGAGTCCAATGTTGATTCGCCAGCTGCTAGTGGGGCGATAAAACTGCCGCCTTCAATAATGCCTTTAACGACAGTAATGCTGGTGCTTTCAAGCGGTTTCCATGGAGCATGGCCGGTTAAGCCAAATAATATCCACATTGCACACAGCACAAGCAGTAGATGGGTTTTGGCATTTTCACCTACGCGCGCGCGCGGTGTAGACATGTTGCCTTGCCAGTCGTGATCAAGTTGAAAGCGCATAGTAGTAGCGAATTAGTTTTATTGTAGATCGACTATTACAGTCTAGCCTGTTTTGCAGCCGAATGTAACATTAAGGAAATGTAACCTTAAAACAAAAAGGCAGCCTAGGCTGCCTTTTTGTTCAATGATTATTTGCAAGAAAACTCGCAAGTCATCATTACATACCGTATTTCTTGCGGAATTTATCAACGCGACCGGCAGTGTCAAGAATCATTTGCTTACCAGTGTAGAACGGGTGTGATTTTGATGACACCTCGATTTTAACCAGAGGATACTCTTTACCGTCAGTCCACTTGATAGTGTCGCGAGCAGCGATAGTAGAGCGAGTTATAAAACTAAAATCCGCGCCGATGTCTTGAAACACGACTTCGCGGTATGCTGGATGAATTCCATCTTTCATAATATATAGCCTCAGTATTGATTGCCGAATTTTTTGCGGTAACTCGGCATTATATTTAGATTAGCCGAGCTATGCAAGGTAATTAGCGAAAAAGTTAACCTCTGCGCATGCTGTCGAAAAAGTCCGCATTGTTCTTGGTCGACTTGATCTTGTCCAGCAAGAACTCCATTGCATCAAGATCATCCATTGGGTAGAGCAGCTTGCGCAGTACCCAGATTTTTTGCAATACATCTTTTTCTATTAATAACTCTTCGCGGCGGGTGCCGGACTTGTTCACATTGATAGCCGGGTAGAGGCGTTTTTCCGCCATGCGACGGTCAAGATGGATCTCCATGTTGCCGGTGCCTTTGAACTCTTCATAGATCACATCATCCATACGCGAGCCGGTATCAACCAGTGCGGTAGCGATGATAGTCAATGAGCCGCCTTCTTCGATATTACGCGCCGCACCGAAGAAGCGTTTTGGGCGCTGCAATGCGTTGGCATCCACACCGCCGGTTAGTACTTTGCCTGATGAAGGAATCACCGTGTTGTAAGCACGTGCCAGACGTGTGATCGAATCCAGCAGAATAACAACATCTTTTTTATGCTCTACCAGACGTTTTGCTTTTTCCAGCACCATTTCAGCCACTTGCACGTGGCGGGTAGCCGGTTCATCAAAAGTAGAAGCAACCACTTCACCCTTCACAGAACGTGTCATTTCTGTCACTTCTTCCGGACGTTCATCAATCAGCAGTACGATTAAGATCACATCAGGGTGGTTTGCAGTAATCGCGTGCGCAATATTCTGCATCATTACTGTTTTACCGCTTTTCGGGCTGGCTACCAGCAGGCCGCGTTGGCCTCTGCCGATAGGTGCGATCATATCGATCACACGGCTGGTAATATTTTCAGCACCTTTGATGTCGCGTTCCAGCTTAAGCGGGATGGTCGGAAATAACGGTGTCAGGTTTTCAAACAGAATTTTATGTTTAGTGTTCTCAGGCGCTTCACCGTTAACCTGATCAACTTTAACTAATGCAAAGTAGCGCTCGCCATCTTTCGGAATGCGGATTTCACCTTGAATGCTGTCACCGGTGTGCAGGTTGAAACGTCTGATTTGTGAAGGTGATACATAGATATCGTCTGGGCCAGCCAGGTAAGACGTATCTGGCGAGCGTAAAAATCCAAAACCATCTTGCAGCACTTCAAGCGTACCGTCGCCGAAGATGCTGTCACCTTTTTTTGCCTTGTTTTTCAGGATGGCAAATATCAGATCCTGTTTTCGCATACGGCTGGCATTGTCTATTTCGTTGGCAATAGCCATTTCTACTAACTCGGTTACGGGTAGATGCTTGAGGTCTGATAAGTGCATGAAGTCTCGCTAAAAC
>LNAP01001750.1_pt1 | contig 22681 bp, 22 predicted proteins | sample 602601 | NCBI WGS metagenome assembly LNAP01 (sample SAMN02440304, study PRJNA202911) | soil metagenome | biome: Subtropical and temperate rainforests or woodlands; isolation source: soil samples (1 kg each in a 20% v/v slurry with milli Q water) were... ...
AACGGAGGTGCTGGTGAGCAGGGCAAAAATCAGAGAGTAGAAGTAGCCAGTACGCATAAATGAAGCTCCATGACATCGATTGAGAAAGCAGCTTTTCCGAAGCTGCCTTCCAAACTTAGGCGATGATTGGAGCATGTCAAAAATGTGTTGGTTACAGGATATGTAACAAACGCAAGCGATCCATGACACCTTATAAGAGGCGGGGTTCATGGATCGCTTACGATTAAGGTAGACATATTCCTTTCCTCTTTTACTTCCTTGATGAACGCAAAGCTATCTTATTAAAAATGAGTATTCGGAGTATGGTATACCCGGCAAAAGGCGCTGATTGTGGGCTTTTCGGCACCCTACTCACGCAGGTGTTCACGCACCTAAAATTTTTAACGCTAGAAGTTTATAGGTCCAGGCCCCCCGTTCAGCCTGCTTATCGGGGGGTGGCACCTTCCTCAAGGAAATGAGGAAGGCTTTTGCGTTGTAATTACAAGCGATTGATATTATCCAAAACGTCAACAACTCTGCTTTGTTGCTCTGCTGACAAGCCAACCCAGAGTGGCAATCGGATTAATCTTTCAGACTGACGGACTGTTACTTCAAGCTCGCCATGTGCGCGACCGTATCGAATTCCAGCGGGGGAAGAGTGAAGAGGCACGTAGTGGAACACCGAAAAAATTTCATTACGCTTTAACTCGGCCAATACTTTCTGCCTATCAATTTCTGACGCCAGTAACACGTAGTACATATGGGCATTGTGTTGGCACCCCTCAGGCACAATCGGCCTGCGCAGGACGCCTTTGGTTTCAAGTGGCTCGAGAAGCTCGTGGTAGCGCCTCCAGCTATCCAACCGGTCTTCAGTTATTCGATCAGCCTCCTCAAGTTGTGCCCACAAGAAAGCAGCGATCAGCTCACCCGGCAAAAATGACGAGCCCACCTCTTGCCAGGTGTATTTATCAACTTCGCCGCGGAAAAACCGACTACGATCAGTCCCCTTTTCTCGAATGACTTCCGCACGCAGAACTATCTTCGGATCGTTGACGAGCAAAGCACCGCCCTCGCCGGAAATCACGTTCTTGGTTTCGTGAAAGCTGTAGGCACCAATATCGCCAATACTTCCAAGCGCACGTCCCTTGTAGCTTGCCATTACACCCTGTGCAGCGTCTTCGACCACTTTCAGACCGTGTTTTTTTGCGATGGACATGATTGTGTCCATCTCGCATGCAATTCCTGCATAGTGCACCGGCACGATCGCTCGCGTCCGTGGAGTGATCGCATCTTCAATGAGCCTTTCGTCCAGATTCAGCGTGTCTTCACGGATATCAACAAATACCGGGACACCACCACGGAGTACAAAAGCATTGGCTGTAGAAACGAAGGTGTAAGACGGCATGATTATCTCGTCACCTGGCTGAATATCCAGCAGCAAGGCGGCCATCTCAAGTGCGGCGGTACAAGAATGTGTCAATAAAGCCTTACTGCACCCACTATTCTGTTCTAGCCAATTATGGCACCGCTTAGTAAATGGACCGTCGCCAGCCAGCATGTTGCCAAACTTTGCCTCCGCGATGTAATAAAGCTCTTTTCCCGTCATGTAGGGTCGGTTAAATTGAATTGTTTTATCCATTGCTCAAGCCCCTTAAGTCGATGCGAACCTGTCGCTAAAACTAGATGTCGATGGAAGACGTGTTTCACGCTTATTGTGAAGCGATCAACAATTTAAAGATCATGGTCTTTTGCAAAGCATTCGGCAGATGCTACAAAAAAACAGCAGGAGCAATAAACTAACCCACTCACCTCTGCTTGAATATTTTTCATCACATTCGAAATCATGTACCCTTCCTAGCTATAACTAATCTTGAACCGCCGAGTGCGAAATTCGCGCCCAATTTAATTAACCTTTGCTCTATGCGCATTATGCCTAGAAAAATATTATTTAGTAATTTGGGAAGACGCAATTCAGCCGTAACATCGTGCTCAGTAATTTTATTACTTGAGGTTTGGCGTGATAACATCATCGCAGGCAGCAACAAACTTACAAATGAAGTACTTCGTTCTATACGGAAGCCGGCGTCAATGACTTTTTTATGCAGTTCTCTAGCCGTATATCGGCGTACGTGACAAGCATAGTCATCGTTTGCGCTCCACAACCAGGGATGTTGCGGTATCGTCAACAATAAAACACCCGTGGGTTTAAGAGCCTTATGCAGTTGTGTAAGGACAGATTCATCTTCCTCAATGTGCTCGAGTACGTCGAAAGCGCCAATCGCATCGAACTCGTTAAAAAAACGGCACATGTCGTGCATCCATTTGCATGAACTGGGCTGTGGGTACCCGCGCAGCAGCGTGTGATAAACCAGTGAGAAAAATTTCACTTCCGCTTAGCACCATCGCTGGATAGTTCCTGGCAATGCCAGATAACACAAAGCCAGTGCCACAGCCTACCTCCAGCAAGGAATGAGCGTTTGGCTTATATGTTCGCAGCGCCCAAAGAATAAGTTCGTTACGTGCTCGAAACCAAAAATTGGCAGCCTCCAAACTGGCTAATTCTTCAAAATACTCGGGATTAAAACCACCTCCACCATTCGCGAACTCTTCAGCGTGTGCATCGAAGCCATTCAACCGAACTGGCTCATACCCGCATGCGGGACAAATCCATACGTCCGAAGAAAAAGCATGTGCACACTTCAGGCAGCTTCTCATTACCTAGTTCTCCAGTTTTCGGTGGTGCGCTGCGGGAACACGAAAGCCCGTGATAGGGTAAACAAAAAAATCGCCACGACGACAATTGCTAACGCCTGGGCGACCTGATGCGCAAATCCCAGCCAGTCTACAAGTAGCAATAGCAGTAAAAAATTTAACAGATACCCCAATAACTGCGCCAATAGATAGCGGATACCAGAACTGCCGATATGCCCATGATGCCCAAAGGTGAAGCGTCGATTAGCAAAAAATCCAATAATCGCGCCGGCGGAGTACAGAACAGTCATCGTCAATTTAGGCGTAGTCCCAAAATATGTCAGGAGAATATACAATCCATAACCAGCAAGATTAGTTGCTGCGCCTATTAACAAATAACTGAATATCTGCCGTAAAGATTTTCTCCGTGCCGAATGATTCATATGCAACTCAAGACTCACTTGTGGCGACCTGTCTGTTTACGGAAGCAGAATCGAGGTCAGGGTAAATAATAGATTTCAAATTAATCAGCCCACTAGATCTCAGGAGATTCGGCGTATGAAAACCTCCCACCCACCAACTAACCCATAAGCTTCTTTAAAGGCATATCCTGGCAATTTTAGAGTGTGTGCTATTAATGTACGTAAAAAGTGCTGTTTGAACGTCGTTTCGACGATTGAAGGGGTTGAACGGGATACACAGAAATCTCCCTCTAGTGGCAAATTATGGATGATATTGTTCCAAAACCTTGCGCCTAGGTCGTGAACGTGAGCAGGATAAGTAAAGTCAAACTTAATATTTACGGATTTAGCTATCTTTGACAAAGGAGTGACATAAGGTGTTCTTGCGTAAAATATCCCCTCTTGCGCCAGTGACGACAAAAGTTTAGCAAGAACTTCACGCGGTTCTGGAATATGCTCTAACACCGCGCTGGCAACAACAAGATGCATTGTTTTGTCGTTAATTTCCGTCAGGTCGTCCGGACGGTAAAATTGTATGCGACTATCCAAAGTTTCAATTGTGCTTTTGTTATAGTCAATAAGTGCAATATTGACTTTTGCAGCGCCAAGCTTTATAAGTTCATGTGCAATCTTAGCTGAAATTGCCCCGTCACCACCACCGTAATCGAGAATCGATATATCTCGCCCAGTCAAATCGCCTAGCGCTGGCTTTGCATGTCGTACTATGTGCCAAGCCATACGGTTTGGCGCATCTAATGTAATTCTTTCTTCTTTATCATCAAATGAATCGTAGTATTGAGAATAATATTTATTTAGTGTTTCTGGTTTGGGCATTCTTGAAGCTGACGAGGCGTGGCATTTTTGACAGTGTAGAAGGACTACATCAGGACTTTCCTGCAGATTCGCTACTGGTGTTCTTTTAGTCGATTCGCAAAAAGTGCAAGAAGTGCTAGGTGCTAATAAATCATGCTCTAGCAAATGAGCTGATTGATGGAATAACGTAGCTTTCAAATTATTTTTTTTCATGATTTTTTTCCAAGGTGTAATTTTTCTCAAGCTCAAGGAGTTCTCGCTTGCGTGTCTTCAAGCGTTTGGCTGGAACTCCAAAGTAAACAGACCACTCCTCGGTGGACTTAGTGACTAAGCTCATTGCGCCAACGGAAGTCCCTTCTTCCAAGGTGACGCCAGGGAGAATAACCGATGAGACGCCCACGATAGAATGGCGTTTAATGTAAACCGGTAACTTGGTCTCATTCTTGAATTTGTCCGGTACTGTTGGATTCGTCAGGGTTCGACCAGAATAATCGTCAGATTGAGCGAAAACATGACAGCCGTATGCCAAACCACAAAAGTCTTCGAGCGTGACCCCGACTTCGCCACCCCCAACATTACAGAATACTGCGATATGAACGTTCTGGCCGATAATAACTTTTCCAGAAATTACACAAAAATCATCAATGCGAGAGTCATCACCAATTTCCATAAGCTCTGGATTATAGATCGACGCTTTGTCGCTTATCTTGACATTCGCACCCAAGTATCTGAAACCAAGTGCGGCCAATGCTTTTTCGTTTAAAAATGCCAAACCATGGCTCCTTAATTTTTGATCAAATTTCGCGACGAGTACATGATTGGGACCTGATTGCTACGCTTTTATTCATTAAAGGTCACCCGTCTAACAATGTACAATGGCCGCTTCTTGCTCTCGTCGAAAGTCTTTCCGAGATAGACCCCAAGCATTCCGAGAATAGCGATAATGATTCCACCGATAAAATATAGCGAAACAAATAGGCTGTTCCAGCCTGGTATGGATGAACCATATATCAGCGCATGGCTAAGAATATAGGTCCCATAGCAAAATGAAAAAAACGCCATCAAAAAGCCAAATCGAGTAGCCAGTCGTAATGGTTTGTCAGAATGAGCAATGATAGTTTCAGAGGCTAACTTCCATAGTTTCCCGAAAGTGTAAGTTGATTTTCCTTCGAAGCGTTCAGCATGCTCAACACTTATACTGGCGGTAGGAAAACCGATCCACTGCACTAAACCACCAAAGAAGCGCAATTGCTCGCCCATACGGCGGAAGTTCTCCACCACCTTACGTGACATAATGCGGAAATTACCGGTTTCTCCATCATATTTAGTGTCAGTCAAATAACTAAATACTTTATAAAAAAGCCAAGAGGATACACGTTTCATTGGAGGGTCGCGGCGAGAACCGCGCCGCGCTAAGACTATGTCATAGCCCTCCAGAGCCTTGGCGTACAGGCGTGGAATTTCTTCAGGACGATCCTGCAAGTCACAATCCATCACGACAACCCACTCGCCCTGGCAAATATCTAGCCCGGCAGTGATGCCGTAGTGCTGCCCGAAGTTGCGACTGAACTGCATGCCCCGCACTCGCGGATCTGCTGAAGCCAGGCGTTCGATCACATCCCAAGAAGTGTCACCGCCGCAGTCTTCAACCAGCACAATTTCAAAGCTTTCCGATATAGTTCCAAGCGCGGTCTTTAAACGCAGGTAAAGCTCGTCAAGGCAGCTTTCGGCCTTGTACACCGGGATTACGACGGAAATCAGCGGGAATGTCATGTATTTACTTTCCATATGTTGTGCACGACGACAGAGTGCTTACATCGTGGGCTTTGTTTTGGTAGCGGCTGCACCAGTTACTATGCTGGATAATTAACATGAGTTCATCCATGCCGACAATCATATCGAAGCAGCCTTTCCATTTGATACAGCTCGGCTAATAGGCAAGGACCTTTTCAAAGGAGCCTCCTTTTCACGCAATGCATAACAAGCGTCTAGCGTCTCTTTTTCTGCCGTAGGCGCGTACAAAGTTTGAGCGCGGACTGCGAGATATCCTCCCGCCCCCTCGGCTGTTTGCCATGATCCCATCTGTGTGTCATTTTTCGGAAAATCAACGGCGGCGCGCGGAACTGGAGCAACAACTTCCTCATCGGCATCGCCGATGACGGGCATTGGTTCGCTTTCGGGTTCGTTGAATAAGGCCATTTGCGGCATGTTGGGCTCAACTGTTTGCTCGGATTTACGACCAAACAAACGGTCGCGTAACAACTTGATCTGTTCTTTCAGGTCAACAATATGCTTTTCATAAGCCTGACCCACTTCCTGCTGGCGAGCGAGCGCGTCGAACGCATCAAGCAGCATTTGTTCTGGATCATCAGGAAGGTGCTCGGGCATCGAATCATGCCTCGGATTATACCGTCAGGCGACGAATCTTGGAGTCAAAACCTGATGAGGGCGATTGCGCGACAGGTCAAAACCGTCGAGCAACCAGTTCAATTCCTGCACGGTTAATACGATGGCTTCATTGGTAGCGACGGGGGATGTTTCGAGGATCAACTGCTGGCTTTGAATGTGGGGTTCGTGGAGCGGTTACGGTCCACCAGGCGGTCAGCCCGGGTTTTGTCGCCGGCAGACTTTGTCGCCGGCAGACATATAGTCCCAGCAATTCGCAATGCGGGTTTCAATACCGATGTATCGGCAAATCGCTTTCATGAACTTTCGGTTCATCGGCGACAGCCCCGTGTGGGTCTCCATCAGATAGAGCGGCTCGAGCCACTGGGCGACCTCATCGAAGAAAGGTGCTCGCCGATAGTTGCCCTGCAACGTTTTCCAGTGCTTGGCCTGCCAGGCAGGGGCCATCTCGACATCGCGAATGCGGCGCCTGATACCTTGACCGACAGGCACGCTGAGTCACTGGACGCCTTGCGGCGTCTTGATCAGATTGCGATTGCGCCAGTCGTTCTTGGTGAACTGCATGTCGTCGTAGAGGATGAACTTATCGACCGCAGTGATCATGTCCAAATAGCCCTTCCAGGATATGTAGTTCGACTGGAGAATGACGACGGTCTTCATGGGTGCTTGCCGCTAGGTTCCCAGGCGCTAGGGTAGAAACACCCCGGGCATTTTGCTTGCGCGACCTGCTGGAAATGGAAGGAAATGCAGAACAACAGCGCCAGTGCCCAGAAACGCAACGCAGCCGGTGGAGGTTTGTACGCAAAAATCAGAACAATCGCGACGAAAACCGGTGCCATCAGCAGGTAGTCATACAGGTACGGATGAATGGTAATGGTCTGCGGCCAAAGAAGACAAGTCATCACGTATTGCGAAAAAAGCAGGTAGTAGAACATGCAGATGCCGGCCAACGGGGCGGTCCCCGACGGTGCCGCAACGCCGGCAGGTTCACTCCGTTTGAACATGCGGAAATAGGCCAACTGAGCTAAAAGGAACAGGATTGGCACGGCAATGGTCGGGATTGGCCGCGGGTCCGCCGGATCAAGTACCGACTTCAAGATGTTGGTGAAATAAGTGGTGTCGCCATCCAAGCCAGAGCGAAACAGCCAGCCGCTGTTGGACGAGGTGAAACCCAGTGCCTTCGATATCAGTGGGGACGGCAGATAGAAGGCAACACCCGCAACGAGCGCCACCAAAGCCAGACGACACATCCGTCTGTCGAGACCGTCGCTGCGGCATGCCCAAACCAGCAAGGCGACGCCCAGCAATGCCGCCGAGATCGGAGAAAACATGGCAAAAAACACGATCACTGTCATGACCGCTCCGGGCCGTTCCGGATTTTTCCAGATCAAGAACGCAGCGAGCGCCTGGATCGTAAATATCAATGGGAACGGATTGTCGACGTTGAATCTGGCCGAAGAAATCCAGAACCCCGGCATCGACACCATGAATACGACCGATAACAGAATCAGCAGTCCCTGACCGAATGCCAGGCGTTTTTCCACCAGACGGGACAGAAAAAAGAACGTAACGCCTGCCAGCGAAATGATGTTCAGGAAAGCCCCAGTCACTCTCATCGGTAATGCCGAAACATACATTTCCACTTTATAGAGGGCGTACATGTAGAACAGATAAGCCGTGGAGTGGTTGGAATACGCGATCTTATTTACGTAGTGCTCCATTGAATAGAAGACGAGGAAACCGTGCTGTGAAAAAGTGTGTTGTTCCCAGATGGGGAACGTGATGTTTCTCAGGCGCTCGGGCGCGTTCAAAATCTGGCTTGTCGCTGCCCGGAAGCCCAGTGCGTACACCATGCCGATGGTTATGACGACTGCCAGCAAGTATAAGCAGGAGAAAAGCTTATTGTTTCTTATAAATATCATCTTATCTAGTATTCGCAATACGCTTCGGATAATTGAAGAAAGCACGGGCGGTCAACACCTCATTTGCTGCCAAACGAGGTAAATCGGGTGCAATCGGGAGAATGACCTTAATATTGTGGATCACGGTCAGGCGGCAGCGAAATCATAATCCAAATGCACGATCTGGTGAAGCGCTCCTCGGGGAGAACGGGAAATTCATACATCGTGCTCTGTCGGGTAAAGGTGTAGAAATAGCCAGTAGCAAGGATGAAGCTCAGTGAAATCGTTAGTAAGCAGCTTTTCCGAAACTGGTCTCCAAATTTAGGGGACGTGGCAGAGCTGTCAAAATGTGTCTGGTACGGAATGTGAAACAATCATGGCTCCAGACGGCGCTGCTGATATATCCAGTCAACGATTTCACCATCCGGGGTGTAACCGCTGACCGTGTCACGCAGCAACTGACGAACACGCGTGTAGTCGTCTTGATCAACGGCGTTAACCAGGTCATTCAGCCTGATCTTCAGGACGTCCCAAGGCAGATGATCCTCGTTGGCACTCATGATCATTGGATGTTGAGTAGCGGCCACATTGTCGCCTATCAGCAACTCTTCATACAGCTTTTCACCCGGCCGCAGGCCAGTGAATTCAATAGAAATATCGCCATGCAGATTTTTTTCAGAGCGGAGACTCAAACCGGACAGATGGATCATCTTCTCGGCCAATTCGACAATCTTAACAGGCTCTCCCATGTCGAGGACAAAAACATCGCCGCCTTGCCCCATGGAACCCGCTTGAATAACCAATTGTGCGGCTTCAGGTATGGTCATGAAGTAACGGGTAATTTTCGGATGGGTGACCGTCAAAGGCCCCCCCGCCTTGATCTGCTTGTGGAACAGTGGAATGACCGAGCCCGAAGACCCGAGCACATTGCCGAATCGCACCATCGTAAAGCGGGTTTTATTAACACGGGATATGTTGGTTTTATCACCAAACAATACCGGTGCAACCTCCCTGCTCAATGCCTGCAACGTAAGTTCCGCCAGACGCTTGGTACTGCCCATTACGTTCGTTGGCCGGACAGCCTTGTCGGTGGAAATAAGTACGAAATTCGATACGCCTGCCTGAAGCGCCGCCTGCGCAGTATTCAAGGTGCCGATCACATTATTGAGTACACCTTCGGCAATATTATGCTCAACCATCGGGACATGCTTATACGCAGCAGCGTGATAAACAGTATCCACATGCCAGGTTTTCATCACGTCCAACAGCTTTTCCTTGTCGCGCACTGAGCCCAGAATCGGCAGCAAACGCACTGAGAGCGCCTCGCGTAAAACTCTTTGCTCCAACTCCGAAACAATACTGTACAGATTGAACTCACCGTGCTCGAACAAAATAAGCGTCGTCGGATGCAATGACAGGATTTGGCGACAAAGTTCAGAACCGATAGAGCCGCCTGCGCCAGTCACCAACACAGACTGTTTCTTGATACAGCGCTGAAGCAAGTCAGCTTGAGCAGGAACAGTATCGCGCCCCAGCAAGTCGGCAATATCCACTTCCTGAATGTCGTCGACTTTTACTCTGCCACTCGCCAGGTCCATAAAACCGGGGACGCTACGAACATGCAGTGGAAAGGCCTCGAGAAAGTTAAGAATTTCCCGACGCCGGCCTCGCGTAGCGGAGGGCACCGCCAGCAAGATTTCCTGCGCCCCGGTTTCATCGATCATCTGCTCGATATGTTTTGGAGAATATACCTGCAACCCCGAAATAATCCGTTGAGCAATACTGCGATCATCATCTATAAAAGCCACCGGTCGCATGGCTCGCCCCATCCGCAAAGCGACCGCCAGTTGATTACCGGCAGCCCCTGCACCGTAGATGGCCACTTTAGGCAAACCATCTTCACGATTGGTAAAAGGAACATGTTGTGCGGCTGTAAACCAATCACCCAGGAAGTACTGGCGCATGGATAAACGAAGCCCGCCGATCAGCACCAGACTCAACCACCAATAGTTGAAAATAATCGATCGAGGCACCACCGTTTCGTGATTGCTGTACCAATAAACGACAACCGCGAGCAACAGCGAAGAAAGGCTGACGGCCTTAATGATCGCGATCAAGGCATCGTTGCCGAAATAACGCATGACAGCACGGTACATACCAAATCGTACAAACATGGGAATTGCCACGACTGGCGCACTGATAAACAGCCAGCGATGCGAATCCAAAGGATTGATCAGATCATCGATGCCAAGGCGCACGACAAATGCCATCCATAGTGCAAGCCAGACCAGCAGAACGTCGCAGAAGACCTGAATCAACCGCTTTTTCCTACGCGATAGCCCTAGCAAGAATGCTCGTGCCTTTTCCATAACTCCCTCTTGTAAAACCTGGACTGTTCTTGAACCGACTAACGACCTGAAGACCGTCCATTCCAAAATCAAAAAGCATGCCGTTGCGGTGGATTAAAGAAGCCAGCAGCCAGAGCCGTCCTGAACTGCCATGTGCTTGACGTGCTGTTGTTTCAAACAGGGCTCGCAAATGCAGGCGAGCACCGCACAATCAAAAGCGCATTGACGCTCAACCGGCGACCGCTTCTCGCATGACGTCGGACAAAACCTGACAGGTCTTGTCAATTTCCGCGGATGTCAGCGTCGGATGCACCATGAACATCAAACTCGTCTCACCCAGCTGTTTGGCAACCGGCAAACGTTCCTGCGGACGCCATTGCGTATTGTCGAATGCCTTTTCCAGATAAACCTCAGAGCACGAACCTGAAAAGCAGGGAACGCCGCGCGCAACGATCTCATTGAGAATGCGGTCGCGGGTCCAACCGGCTTTCAAGGCCTCAGGCTTGACGAATACATAACACTTATACGCCGCATGCACGTAATCCTCCGGGATGGCCGGCACTCGCAAACCGGCCAACTCATCAGCGGCGGCCCATATTCTGCGAGCATTGGACAGACGCGCTGACTGCCATTGATCCATCAGTCGCAGTTGAATACGCCCCAATACGCCTTGGGTTTCGAGCATCCGCCAGTTGGTACCAAAACTTTCGTGTACCCAACGGAAGCCGGGCGCGTGCTCGCGCTCGTAGATAGCTTCCCAGCTCTTGCCGTGATCCTTGTAGGCCCACATGTCCAGCCACAAATTGCGATCATTGGTGGTGACCATCCCGCCTTCACCGCCGGTGGTCATGATCTTGTCCTGACAGAACGACCACGCGCCGATATGACCGATCGAGCCGACGGGACGTCCTTTGTACTTCGCTCCATGGGCCTGCGCGCAATCTTCGATCACCCTGAGATCATGCTCCCCGGCCAGCGCCATGATCGGATCCATGTCACAGGACCAACCCGCCAAATGCACACAAACAATCGCCCGGGTGCGAGGGGTCAATACAGCGGCAATAGTTTGCGCGGTGATATTCTGCGAATCCGCGTCGACATCAGCAAACACAGGCACCGCACCAGCATTGACGATGCTGGATACCGAGGCGAGAAACGTTCGGGAGGTCACTATGACCTCGTCTCCGATACCGATACCTAGCGCCTGGAAGGCGAGATCCAGAGCGACGGTGCCGTTGGCCAGGGCGATGGCGTACTCGGTTCCGCTCCAGGCAGCGAACTCTTTCTCGAATTCACGGCACTCCTGCCCGGTCCAGTAATTGACTTTGTTGGAAAGAATGACGTCACGTACTGCGTTGGCTTCTTCTTCGGAAAAAGAAGGCCAAGGAGAAAAAGGAGAATTCAACACAGCCCACATCCTATTAATTTCAAGATGAAATTTGAAAAACCAATTATTTACTTAAAAGCTGACCCATGTTTCCAGAGTGAAGTCGATCCGGCTCAAACCGTTGAAATGACTTTGGCAGGCACACCGGCAACCACTACCCCATCAGGCACATCGCCGACCACTGCCGCGCCCGCACCGACCACAACGTCACTGCCAATCCTGATCGAATGCCTCACACAGGCACCTATTCCGATCCAGCTCCGCGCCCCTACGCTCACGGCGCCGGCCAATCTGACACCCGGGCTGACATGGACAGTGTCTCCCAACACGCAATCATGGTCGACACTGGAACCGGTATTGAGGATCGCACCGAGTCCGATTTTAGCGTCGGCATTGACCACCGCCCCTGCAAAAGCGACGGAACCTGTCCCGAGGGCGGCGTATTGACTGATGACCGCCGCAGGATGAACCAATGACACAACAGGCGCTTGCGCATCGATCAGAGCCGCCAGTTTCGCCTGTCGAACACCATTATTGCCGATGGCAACAATGACACCTTGATAGTTCTGGAGTCGAGCGTACATGGTTGCCGAATCGCCCACTACCAGCCAATTGCCATTACTGGTGAGACCGGGCCATGCGTCATCGAAAAAGTCCACCTGATCCCAGCCGCAGCATTGCGCGGTATCGGCTAAGACTTTGCCGTGCCCGCTGGCCCCGAGAACCGCTAACCTTTTCATCGTTTATTACCGGTGAACTTGGACATGGTGGCTTCACCGTTCGCGCTGATGCCTTCTTTGACGACCACCTTCTTGATCGTCATGAAGATGATCTTGAGGTCGAGCCAAAAGGATTGGTTGTCGACATACCAGACGTCCAGTTCGAATTTTTCATCCCAGCCCAACGCGTTGCGACCATTGACCTGCGCCCACCCGGTCACACCCGGACGAGCCTCGTGGCGGCGATTCTGTTCCTGGCTATAGAGAGGCAGGTATTCCATGAGCAACGGTCGCGGCCCTACCAGGCTCATGTCCCCTTTAAGGACATTCCACAACTCCGGCAACTCATCCAGGCTGCTGGCGCGAAGGAAACTGCCGAAAGGGGTCATTCGCTCCGAGTCCGCCAGAGGATTGCCATCGGCATCCACGGCATCACGCATCGTACGGAATTTCACCATCTCGAAAGGCTTCCCGTCCCGGCCAGGACGAACCTGCCTGAATAGAACCGGTGACCCGAGTTTCTTGCGGATATTCCAGGCGACGATAGCCATCACGGGAGCCAGGAGTACGAGGGCGCACAATGAAGCACTGATATCGATGAACCGTTTAAACATGTGTTGACCTGAGTGTTGATTGGATGGGCGCGTGTATTCAATGCCGCTGTAACCCGCGACTCAGATGTTCCCGGGCACTCTGGACGCAAAAATAATCATCGAAACCGGATCCCACTTGGGGAGTGTCCTGGCAGGAAATAGAAAATCGACCCGACAACTCTCAACTTCGACGTCATCGGCACAAACACGACTCTAACCAATTGCTGGGGTCGTTATACCATTTCCAGCGCCATCGCTCAGCCGGATGCACAGAAATGCCAGCATCAAAAAAGCGAAAAATTTTGACAATCATAATTTCAACCGTCAAGCAATGAATAGCACCGCCCAGTATTCATGCTGTTTGTGCAAGTGCGGTTTGCACTCATGCTACTTGCCAGAACTGCTCTATCCAGTATCATTCCCTACCTACCAGTCTATGCTGGCTGACTGCTTGCAACCACGCTTGAATCCTTTATGCTCGCGCCCTCCATGTCCTTGGAGTCCGGCACGGCGTTCAGCCAGCACACACATAGATGTTTCCGATGTTTCACAGATCACAACATGCTTTTCGATCCAGACCATTCCCTGATGGAAACCGGAACGTTGAGAAAATTACGTATTCGGCGTAGGGAGGTGGAATTGAATAGCTGGCTAAAGAAATCCCTTGCACTGTATTCAGCCAATGGTCTGAATTTTCTACTGAACATTCTGATTATTCCGATCCTTGTTCACTACATTGGTTTTCAAGGCTACGGCTTCTATTCCGTCTATATCATTCTCTCCAGTACTCTGCTGTTCCTGGATTCGGCATTATCCAAGTCTGCGGTCAGCGCTATCTACTCGACCGAGGAAACGCAGCGCGCTCAGCTCGTCAGCTCTACCCGCGCGGCTTACGTCGCGGCGGGTATTGTGCTGTTACTGGCTACGCCCCTGATTGCCAAGGGCGTCTCCGTCCTTTTCCCTCTGCGAACCGATCAACTGAACCTGGCTTACTGGATCGGTGCCGCCGCGGTAGTCGAATACGTTCTGGCCTTACCGGGACAGTATTTCCAGATGTTGAACGTGCTGCGGGCGCGACACTTTGCCTACGCGCAATACCAGTTGTGCATCCAGCTAAGCCGCTTCCTTGCCGTGGCGATTGTTGCCATCACGACACAGCAGATCGAGTGGGTATTTATCGCCGTCGTACTCAGGAAAATTCCCGACTACCTGATTTTGTGGCTGTTCTGGCGCAAGCAAGAAGCAGAACTACGCACTCCGGTCGCATGGCCACTGGTGACCACCCTCTACCGGCACGCGGCACCCATCATCGGCGTCGCGCTCCTGCAAGTGCTTGCGACCGAGTTCATATCCATCTACGTCAGCCACGCTTATGGCGCCGAAACACTGGGCAAGTACCGATCCGTCTACGACGTGCTGAACAAAATCTGGTTCGTTGCGACCCTCTACCCGGTGCTGGTCTATCCAAAAATTTGCGAATGGCTGGCTGATCCAGACAAAAAAACCTGGCTTCGAAACACGATGTCCTACCTGAACCTGGGCAGTGCGCTGATTTACGGCGCGCTCACGCTCTCGGGTCTCGCCCTCTTTCCGTTACTGGCTCAATGGCTTCCGGCGCTTCAGGATGCCGCTCCCTTTGCCGCCGGACTGCTTGCAGGGATTTGCATGTCCGGGCATGTCCGCCTCGGGTATGAGTTTCTGCAAGCGCAGAAGGATGCAGGCGCTGCACTTCTGATCAATCTGCTTTCGCTTGGCGCTGGCGCGGCCACGCTTTTCGCATTTTACGGATACGAGACCCGAGAAATCGGCTGGGCATGGTTCGCTTCTCAATTGCTGGCGGTCATCATTGTCGACATCCGTAACGGTATACTCTTGTCCTCCTCGCTCCGAAAATCAGTCATCGGGCTACTGCCTTGGCTCGGGGTAGGCATCGGAGTTTTCATCACAACTTCTATTCATGGCATGGAAGGCGCGCTTGTTTCACTGCTCCTGCTTGCTGTTTTCATGAGCAGCCTCGCTTTTCTGGCGAAGCGTTTACGTGACCTAAGGCAGGAAAAATGCTCAAGCTAAACTTCATCTCGATTGGTGCCGCCCTGGTAGTTTTTGCCTCCGTTGCGACGGCGCTGCGCTTCGGCAAACTACCATTCGGAATCGGCGAACTTGCCGTCATTCTGTTGTTCCTGTGGTCGTTGCGCTACAAGCAGGCACTGCGCTACCTGACGCATCCCATCATGCTCTTCTGGGTAGGTTTCATGGTGATTGCTGCGATTGCAGCGCTGCTCAGCCCTGTGAAAGGAGGCAGTTCTGTCCACACAGCTTTGGCGTATATGTACACAGCATGCTTCTCGCTTATGGCGCTGGCCTACCTAGATAAAGCTACAGAGGAAGAGTTCAATAGTTTCATCAAAGCCCTGACCGTCATTCCGCTTGCGTTGCTGGTGATTCCGTTTCTCTGCCTGATGAGCAACTCTCCCCAGTTGGCGGAATGGATAGGGATGAATACGCTGTTCCCTTCACGCCTTCCTGCCTGGTCCACAAACCCCAATCAGCTCGCCCTGTTCCTGCTGCCGATCCCGATTTTGGCGATGGCCGCTTGCCGCGAGTCAAACTGGCAGGGGCTACGCTGGCTACGCAACTTCCTGTTTTTCTGGGCGCTGTTCACTGTTGGATTGAGCGTGCGCAGCGATGCACTGCTACTCGCCTGGGTTATTAGCCTGCCACTCCTGACAATCGTCGCGCTGCTGTGGGTGAAACCAGCCAACTGGAAGATATTCGCGACGATGCTGTTCGCTTTCTTGGTCGCGTTTGGTTCATTCAAGCTCGTGATCGATGCCCCCGGACGGCAAATGCTCATCGGAAAGTCGGATTCCATGCTCGGTGTCGGCTTCGACGAGAACAAGGGCGGAGCCCGCAAAATCTTGTGGGCCCATGCCGCAGAAGCATGGCTGAAGTCCCCTATCATCGGGCATGGCCCGGGCGCGTACTCTTATTTTGACGACCCTGAAGTCAAGCAGGAGGCGCACAACCTCGGCTTCGACATACTGACCCAGACCGGCATCGCTGGAGTGTTGCTGATGGGTAGTTTGTACCTATGGCTTCTTCTCAAGGCCTATCGAGCCCGGGACCCTTATTCGCTTGCTGTGCTGATCGTTCTAATGGTTTTCTCAGGGGCGCACTTTACGCTCCGTCAGCCGGTATTCAGTCTCTACATGATCATCTGCGCACTAGCGGTCAGGAATGGCAGTTTCACTACCATGCGCATAAAGCATCAACCCATCTGATTACAACGAGATTGCTCCATGTGCGGTATCGCCGGGTTCTGGCACCCTAACAGCCAAGGTAGGTACGACGCTCCAACAGCCCTCACCCGCATGACCGATGCCATCCTTCGCCGTGGCCCCGATGATGCGGGCGCTTGGGATAATGGTGCAGGCCTGTTTCTTGGCCACCGCCGACTGGCGATCGTCGACCTGACTTCGGCCGGTCACCAGCCGATGAAATCGCCGACAGACCGTTATGTCATTGTGTTCAATGGTGAGATCTACAATTTCCAGGTTTTGCGCAAGGAGCTCGACGCGGCACATCAGAGTCCGCTGCCATGGCGTGGCCATTCGGATACGGAAGTGATGCTGGCAGCCTTCGAGCAGTGGGGCATTCAGGAAACCTTGCGCAAACTGGTCGGCATGTTCGCGCTGGCGGTATGGGACCGCGCGCGCGAAACCCTCACGCTTGCGCGCGACCGGATCGGAGAAAAGCCACTCTATTACGGCCTGAGCAAAGGCGCGCTGTTCTTCGCATCGGAGCTGCAGGCACTGGAAGCACACCCGAACTTCGACGCGGAAATTTCACGCGACAGCCTGGCCCTGCTCCTGAAATATGCGTATGTGCCATCACCCCACTCCATTTACCAGGGCATTCACAAATTGCCGCCGGGCACATGGCTGGAGCTCGACCGCGCCACCCTCGAGAGTGGTGCGACAGGAACGCCGCAGACCTATTGGGAACTGCCCGTCGCACAACCTGGACATAACCCGTCGCGCTCCGACGCAGAAGCCATCGACCAGCTTCAGGATCTGATGAGCACAACAATACGTGACCAAATGGTTGCGGATGTACCTCTCGGCGCGTTCCTGTCCGGCGGTATTGATTCGAGCCTGATCGTCAGCCTGATGCAGTCGCTATCGTCCCAACAAGTCAAGACCTACACCATCGGCTTCGACAATCCCGGCTACAACGAGGCCGAGCACGCCAAAGCTGTTGCCCGCCACCTCGGCACCGACCACACCGAACTCTATGTGTCAGGTACGGATGCCATGAACGTGGTGCCGAAGTTACCTGACATCTACGGCGAACCCTTTGCCGACTCATCGCAAATACCGACCTTTCTTGTTTCGCAGCTTGCCCGTAGCCACGTCACGGTAAGCCTGTCAGGCGACGCAGGCGATGAGCTATTCGGTGGATACAACCGCTATCAACACCTGCCCAACGTATGGCGCAAACTAAGTCGTGTACCGAGCCCCTTACGCAGGCTGGCTGCCCGCATGATTGAATCCACTCCACCAGGCCGCTGGGATACCATCGCCGCCGGATTGAACCCGATTACCCCCGCTGGCATGCGCGTCGCTCTCCCTGGTGACAAGCTCCACAAACTGGCCAGCGTCATGCGACATGCCTCTCCCGACCAAATGTATGATCGAGTAGTATCACAATGGCCGAATGCAACCAGCATCGTCATCGGCGCTAATCCCCTGCCTGGCCGTGCATCTATCGGGGACAGCGATTTCGTCTCCTGGATGATGCGCCAGGACACACTATCTTACTTGCCCGACGATATCCTGACCAAAGTAGATCGAGCGGCAATGGCCGTCAGCCTCGAAACCCGCGTTCCGTTCCTGGACCACAGGATCGTCGAATTCGCGGCGACATTGCCGATGTCGCTCAAAATCCGCAATGGCAGCACCAAGTGGATTCTGCGCCAGCTACTCGATCGCTACGTACCACGAGAACTCATCGAACGCCCAAAAATGGGCTTCGGTATCCCGCTACACGATTGGCTCCGCGGCCCTTTGCGCGACTGGGCCGAATCATTGCTGGACCCACAACGACTGGCGAGCGAAGGTTATTTCGTGCCAGGCCCGATCAGGGCCGTATGGGAAAAACACCTTCGAGGGCAGGGAAATTACCAGCATCAGCTTTGGCCTGTGCTGATGTTCCAGGCATGGCTCGATCGCAAACGAGTCAACTGATTAAAAGATTCCATTTTATTAGAGGAAAACCCATGTATCTGAGAAAGATATCAGTGGTCGGGCTGGGTTATGTTGGCCTGCCGGTGGCTGTAGCGTTCGGCAAACACGGACCAGTAATCGGCTTTGACATCAACGAAAGCCGCCTGCAGGAACTGCGCGCGGGACAGGACCGTACCAACGAAATCACCAGCGATGAACTGGGCCAGACGCAAATCGAATTCACCAGCAAGACTGATGTGCTCGCAAAGGCGGATTTCCATATCGTCGCGGTTCCGACGCCGATCGACGATGCTCACCAGCCGGACCTGACGCCGGTGGTGAAGGCTTCCGAAACTGTAGGCAAAGCGCTTAAACAGGGCGACATCGTTGTTTACGAGTCGACTGTTTATCCAGGTGTCACCGAAGACATCTGCGTTCCGATCCTGGAGCGTGTATCCGGCCTGAAATGCGGCACCGACTTCACCGTGGGCTACAGCCCCGAGCGCATCAACCCGGGCGACAAGGAACACACATTCACCAAGATCAAAAAAGTCGTCTCCGGGCAAGACGCCGCTACCCTTGACATCGTGGCCGACGTGTACAGCTCCGTCGTCACTGCCGGCGTTTACAAAGCCGCGTCGATCAAAGTGGCCGAGGCCGCCAAGGTGATCGAAAACACCCAGCGCGACCTGAACATCGCCCTGATGAACGAACTGGCACTGATCTTCGACCGCATGGGCATCGACACGCTCGACGTTCTTGAAGCCGCCGGGACCAAGTGGAACTTCCTGAAATTCAAGCCGGGCCTGGTAGGCGGACACTGCATTGGTGTGGACCCTTACTACCTGACGCACAAGGCCGAAAAGCTCGGCTATATTCCTCAGGTCATTCTGGCCGGTCGTCGTATCAACGACAGCATGGGCGCGTTTATCGCCCAGCAGACGATCAAGCAGATGATCCACGCCGGCCACCCTATCGCTGGCGCCGTCGTCACCGTGCTGGGCCTGACCTTCAAAGAAAACTGCCCTGACCTGCGCAACTCTCGCGTCATCGATATCATTCGCGAGCTCGAAGAATTCGACGTCAAGGTACAAGTGTTCGACCCAGAGGCCGATTCGGCAGAAGCCCTACACGAGTATGGCGTCTCGCTGTGCAAACTCGACGAACTCCAGCCTGCCGCTGCAGTCGTGGTTGCCGTTGCACATGATGCCTATGCGCGCTGGACCACCGACGAATACCTGAAGCTTATGCACAACGCTCCCGTCGTCATCGATGTCAAAGGTGTTTGCGACGGCCCTGCTCTGGAAAGTGCTGGAGCGCGCTTCTGGCGCCTCTGATGGAGAATGGCATGAACGCTTACGAAACTCTGCGCCAAGAGCTGGCGGCGTCGCCGCGCACTTGGCTCATCACCGGTGTGGCCGGCTTCATCGGCTCAAATCTGCTCGAGACACTGCTCCAGCTGAATCAGCGCGTGATCGGCCTCGACAACTTCGAAACCGGCCACCAGCGCAACCTTGATCTGGTGCAGCAGGCTGTTGCAGATACCGCCTGGGCACAGTTCAAATTTGTGCAAGGTGATATCCGCGAACTGGAAGACTGCCAGCGCGCCATGGAAGGCGGTGTCGACTACGTTCTTCACCAGGCAGCCCTGGGCAGCGTACCTCGCTCACTGGAAGACCCGATCCGGACCAACACCACAAACATCGATGGCTTCCTGAACATGCTGGTCGCCAGCCGCGATGCCGGCGTCAAGCGCTTCGTGTATGCCGCATCAAGCTCCACCTACGGCGATCACCCTGGATTGCCCAAGGTAGAGGATTGCATCGGTCGGCCACTGTCACCCTATGCCGTCACCAAGTACGTCAACGAGCTATACGCGGACGTGTTCGCACGTTGCTATGGGTTGCAGACCATAGGGCTGCGTTACTTCAACGTATTCGGCCCAAGGCAGGATCCGGATGGCGCCTACGCCGCCGTGATTCCAAAATGGTTTGGTGCCCTGCTGCGTGACGAACCCATTTATATCAACGGCGATGGTGAAACCAGCCGTGATTTTTGCTTCATTGCCAACACTGTCCAGGCCAATTTGCTGGCGGCTACCACGCAAGAAGCCGATGCGGTGAATCAGGTGTACAACGTGGCCGTGGGCGACCGCACCACGCTGAATGAACTGTTCTCCCACATCCGTGAGCTTGCGTGTGCGGTCAAACCTGAGCTAAAGGATGTGAACCCGGTCTACCGTGATTTCCGGGCTGCCGATGTGCGTCATTCCCAGGCGGATATCAGCAAGGCCCAATCGCTGCTCGGCTATACGCCGACGCATCGGATTGCCGCCGGACTGCAGAACTCTGCAACCTATTACACAACCCATGTAGGCAAGCATGTCTAAAATTGTCGTCATCGCCGGGTTCGCTGAATCGTTGATCCGGTTTCGCGGGGATCTTCTGGATGCAATGCGAGCGAATGGTCATGAAGTCGCCGCGATTGCACCTGAAGATGATGAATCTGTGCGCACGCGACTCGCTGAAAAAGGGATTGCGTACCACGTCGTGCCAATGTCACGTGCAGGATTAAATCCATTCGCCGATCTGCGCTATCTGCTGCAGCTCAGCCAGTGCCTGCGCAAAATCAAGCCCGACGTGGTGCTCGCCTATACGATAAAGCCGGTGGTCTATGGCTTGCCCGCCGCCCGTCTGGCGGGCGTAAAGCGGCGTTACGCGCTGATTACCGGCCTGGGCTATGCGTTTACTGACGCCAAGGCCAGCTTCAGTCGCGACCTCGTCAAACGCATCGCATCAGGCTTGTACCGGTTCGGATTGCGCTTCGCCAACGGCCTGTTCTTCCAGAACCCGGATGACCGACAGCTCTTCAAGGACCAGGGGCTTTTCAACGCAAGCCTTCCCACCTGGATCGTCAATGGGTCGGGGGTCGACACCGACAGCTTCCCGGTCGCCCCTCTCCCCTCTCAACCGAGCTTTTTGTTCGTCGGTCGGGTTCTGCGCGATAAGGGCGTGGTTGAGTATGTGGATGCTGCTCGTTCGCTGAAATCCACCTACCCGCAAGCCACTTTCCATCTGGTTGGGCCACTGGATTCCAATCCCTCGGGGATTCAAGCAGATATCGTTGCAGGCTGGGAAAAAGAGGGCGTCATCCAGTATCACGGAGCCGTCAGCGATGTGAAACCGTACCTCGCCGCTTGCAGCGTATTCGTGCTGCCCTCCTACCGCGAAGGAACACCACGCTCGGTGCTCGAAGCAATGTCCTGTGGACGAGCCATTGTTACCACAGACGCACCGGGATGCCGTGAGACGGTTCAGGACGGGGTGAACGGCTTTTTGGTTAAACCGCGGGACTCGGCAGACCTGGCAACCGCCATGGCGCGCTTGGCAGGTTCAAGCGAGGTGCGTGAGCAAATGGGTCGTACAAGTCGCGAACTAGCGGAACAAAAGTATGACGTACATCGTGTGAATGCAGCGATGATCGATGCAATGGAGTTACGCGGCTAAGTACTGGCCGGGTCCGGCGCGCTGCCAACATTCAGCGCCGGGCCATCCTCCCAACGAACGCTGCACCGATCAGCCAGTCAGGCACGAAGGCACTCACAGGCTTCAGAGCCAACCCGCCTACTTTCCAAGCCGGCGGCTGTTTCGCCGGTAGAAGAAAACCCCCAAAAGCGGCCCAACCAACAACCCCAGCAGTAACGCACCCAAAATGTAAATTGACACGGGCCATGGCGGTGTAGACCAACCCACAAACACCAAGGATACCGGCTGCTGATTCTCCAATGAAAAGAGCAGCGTCGCTGCTAACGCCACCAATACGATCAGCAGCGAAGACAACTTCTTTACTCCGCGCACAAAACTTCTCCTAATCCAGCCTGGTTAAATCGGTTCCTCATCCTCATTCACCCGATCCCGCAACTCCTTCCCCGGCTTGAAATGAGGAACAAATTTCCCGTCAAGACTCACCGACTGACCAGTCTTCGGATTGCGCCCCACACGCGGCGCGCGGTAATGCAAGGAGAAGCTGCCAAAACCCCGGATCTCAATCCGATCCCCCGTGGCCAGGCATTGGGACATTTGTTCAAGCATAGTCTTGATAGCCAGCTCCACATCCTTTGATGAGAGCAGCCCTTGATGGGTGACAATTCGTTCGATC
>LNAP01006356.1_pt2 | contig 22681 bp, 22 predicted proteins | sample 602601 | NCBI WGS metagenome assembly LNAP01 (sample SAMN02440304, study PRJNA202911) | soil metagenome | biome: Subtropical and temperate rainforests or woodlands; isolation source: soil samples (1 kg each in a 20% v/v slurry with milli Q water) were... ...
GATCCGCACCTACAGCGTTTCCAGCGCGCCCAGCGATGGCCACCTGCGCATCAGCGTAAAAGCCCAAGGCCCCGCCTCGCGCCATGTGCATGAGCAACTGAACGTCGGCGACACCCTGGAGATCCGTCACCCGCTGGGCAGTTTTACCTTAAAGAGTGACAGCCAACGCCCCGTGGTGCTGATCGGCGCGGGCGTTGGTATTACCCCGTTGCTGTCCATGGCCCGTGAACTGGTGGCGCAGATCAGCAGCCAACAACGCCAGCTGCCGGTGTACCTGTTTCAAGGCGGCAGAAGCTTAAGCGAGCTGCCGTTCCAGAATGAACTGGCGCAACTCAAACAACGCGCCGGCGATCTTTTTCAGCTGCGCCGTGCGCTAAGCAACGCCGGCGAGGCGGGACAATTAGGCGTGGATTTCGAGATCGCCGGGCGCCTGAGTCTCAACCAGATCAAAGCCAATCTGCCGCTGGACGATTACGACTTCTACCTCTGCGGCCCGGCCAGTTTTACCCAAGACACCTACGACGGTTTGCGTGCGCTGAATATCGCCGATGCGCGTATTCATGCCGAAGCCTTCGGCCCCTCAACCTTGCGCCGCCAAGGCGAGCAGCAGCTCGCCACCTTGGTCCAGCCGCCTGCGGCCACCGCTCCGGTGCCGGTGTATTTTTCCAACTCCGCCAAAGAAGCGCGCTGGACCCCACAAAGCGGCAGCCTGCTGGAGCTGGCCGAAAGCCGCGGCCTGAACCCCGACTTCAGCTGCCGTGGCGGCTCGTGCGGCACCTGCCGAACCCGGCTGGTCAGCGGCCAGGTGCATTACCCCAACCCACCGGCAGAGCTGCCCGACAACGACATGGTGCTGATCTGCTGCGCCGTACCGGCAGCAAGCGAAACCGGCATTCAGCCCTTGGTTTTGGATCTGTAGCGAGGTGAGCGTTATGTACCAGCACATGAGCAACCCCGCCGCCAGCGCGGCAGTGCAACGCTGGTACGACAGCGCCGACGACGTTGCCGTTGATCCCATTCAGCCAAGCTATATCGCCTCGGAGCGCGAGCTGAGTTACATGCTCCCGCAACTGCTGGCGTCGGTGGAAAATCAGGGCGGCGCTGTGCCGTCAACGGCATTGAATTGGCTGCTACGGGTGCTTAGGGCACGCTCAGCGTCCGCGCCTGCGGACTGACGACTTACCCCCTAAGCGGTTTAGCGCACAGACCTGGTTGGGGATGGTGTGCAACGTTGCTTCGCAACTGCGTCGAGGCCCCGCAATGAGGGGCTGAATGGGGGCGCGCTAGACCAAAAGTGCATTCACCAAGTGACCCTGTCCATGGACCGTGACAACACCACAATAGCTACAGGCAGGGCACTGTCACGTATCGGCGAAGACCCAGGCTTAGCCCCGGCTGTCGAAGCAATTCTGGCTACCCTGGACGATATCTCCCTCGCGCTCACCCCCATCATTGGCCAGCATGGCGTGGCGGCGTTGTACAAACGCAGCCTGTTTGTCTGCGCCGCGCGCCAAGTGTGCCTGGCCGAGGTGCCGGGCAAAACCGCTAGCCACGAGAGCGGCCTGGATCTCTCACCGTTGCGTGCCGTATTGCTGCTGCAAGATGCGCAGTCGGTGGCTGTGTGCAGCAACGACCTGCTGAACACCCTTAACCAACTGCTGACGTCGTTGATTGGCGCTTCGCTCTGCGAACGCCTGCTGCGCAGTGCGTGGGAAAACTCTTTGTGCGGCCAACCCCCGCAGGACACCTTGCTATGACCAGTCCCAAGCCGACCGACAAAGTGGTCATTAACCGCCTGCAGGGTTGGACGAGGTGCTCGGCGGCGGGTTGCCGGAGTTCTCCTTTAACCTGATCGCCGGGCCGCCCGGTTGCGGTAAAACCACCCTGGCGCACCAAATGATGTTTGCCCTGGCCACCGCCGAGCGCCCGGCGTTGTACTTCACCGTTCTGGGCGAGCCGCCGCTGAAGATGCTGCGCTACCAACAGCAATTCGACTACTTCGACAGCGAGGCCATAAACCAATCGATTCGCTACATAAACCTGGCAGACGCCACCCAGGCCGGCGATTTGGATGAGGTACTACGGCGCATCGTCGTCGAGGTCGAAAAGCACGGGCCGTCGTTGGTGTTCGTCGACTCCTTTCGCTCGGTGGTGCTGGCCAGCCAGACGCAGAGCAACCCGAACAACAACCTGCCGCAGTTTGTGCAGCAGTTGGGCATGCTGATGACCACCTGGCAGGCCACCACGTTTTTGATTGGCGAGTACTTCAGCGAAACCGACAGCAACCCGATTTTTACCGTGGCCGACGGCTTGATCTGGCTGCGCCAAAGCGTGATGCGCAACTCCATGGTGCGCAAAATGGAGGTCATGAAAATGCGCGGCCAGCCGACCTTGCCCGGCCTGCATTCGTTTCGCATCGGCCAGGCTGGCATCCGCGTATTTTCACCCGCCACTGCGCCCGGCAAAACCCCACGCCAGGAACACAACCTACGTCTTTCCAGTGGTGTGCCAGCGCTGGACGACATGCTGGGCGGCGGCATACCGGCTGGCTACTCGCTGCTAGTGGCGGGGCCGTCGGGGTCGGGCAAAAGCATTTTGGCGGCGGCCTTTCTGGCCGAGGGCGCGCGGGTCGGCGAGAAAGGCGTGATTGCGGTATTCGAGCAACGTGCTGACCGCTTGCAGAACCCGATGCTCGGTGCGCTGATCGACGATCACATGGTGACTCTGGTCGACAGCCGCGCGCCCGACCTGTCCATTGACGAGATCATTCATCTGCTGCTGGCTGAGATAAAACGGGTGGGTGCCAACCGCGTGGTGATCAATTCGCTATCGGGCTTTGAGCTGTCATTGGCGCCAACCTTTCGCGAAGATTTTCGCTCATCGCTGGCCAGCCTGGTCAGCGCCCTGGCCGCCACCGGGGTGACGGTGTTGATGACCTCTGAGTTGGAAGACCGCTACGCCGACCTACGCTTCAGCCCCTACGGCACGGCATTTCTTACCGACGCAATCATCGTGCAGCGTTACGTTGAACTAAACAGCCAACTGCTGCGGGTAATGGCCGTGGTCAAGGTGCGCGCCAGCGCGCACTCCAACCAACTGCGCCAGTACCACATCGACGATCAGGGCATTCAGCTAGGCGCTGCGCTGGCCGGGCATGAAGGCTTGCTTAGCGCCAGCCCGCGCCAAGTGCTCGGCGCTGCTGTGCTTGGGACCGAGCTGTGAGCGAGGGGCTGGCCGGTAACGACGCAGCCCTTGCGCAAGCCAACCGCGAGCTGGCGCGGGTCAACCAGCAGACCCTTGACGCCCGCAACGCCCTGGCGCTGTTACAGCGAACCCTGCTGACTACCCAGGAACAACTGGAACAAAACCAACAAGCAGAGCGGTTGCTGGAAGCCAATGGCCACCTGATCACGGCCGCCCTGCTCGCACAAACCGAAGCCGAACACGCTAATCGCGAACTGGTTGAGCTGGCTCAGACCGCCAAGTGTGATGCGCTCACCGGCCTGCCCAATCGCATTCTCTTCGGTGAGCGCATCGTGGCCGCCATCGCGGGCGCCAAGCGGCGTAGCGAAGGCCTGGCGCTGCTGTTTTTAGACCTGAATGAATTCAAACGCATCAACGACACCCTGGGGCACTCGGTGGGCGATGAAGCGCTGATCGAAACCGCCATGTGCCTGACTAACGCCGTACGTGAGGTCGACACCGTGGCGCGTTACGGCGGTGATGAATTCCTGGTACTGCTCAGCGACGTGGCGCAGCGCTCAGACGCCTTATTGGTGGCCGAGAAAATCATCGCCGCGCTCGCCGCGCCGCGCATCATCGGTAAAAACGTACTGCGCCTGACCGGCAGCATCGGCATCAGCCTGTACCCCGAAGACGGTGAAGACCCACAAACCCTGATCGACTGCGCCGATGCCGCCATGTACCGCGCCAAAGGCCACAGCTCCGGCGTAGCACCCCACGCCGTGCACGGTGTTGGCCGCGACAGCAATCAGCTTGAGCTGACACGCCCGCAAGCCTTACTCAGCCACTACGACAATGCCTTGGCTGAGCACGAGCGCCAAGGCCGCCAACAGCGGGAAGCCAACGAACAACTGGTGCTGGCCGTACTAAACGCCCACCAACTGCAAGCCGCCGCCGAACACGCCCACCGCCAACAAAAAAACCTGCTGGCCATGGTTGCCCATGAACTGCGCAACCCGCTCACGCCACTGGCCATGACCGCCGGGCTGCTGATCCGGGTAAAAGCCGAAGAGCTACCGCGCATGCAGCAAATCATCGAACGCCAAGTGGCGCATATCTCCCGCCTGATCGACGACCTGCTCGACGTCTCCCGCGCCAACACCGGCAAGCTGCGCCTCGACCCGACACTGATGGACATGGCCGACACCCTCAACGAAGCTGCCGAAGCCATACTCCCGCATATCGAAAAACGCCAACAACGCTTCGACTTCATCATGCCCGCGCGCGCCTATTGGCTAAACGGCGATGCCGTACGCCTTACCCAAGTGCTCAGCAACCTGCTCAGCAACGCCTCCAAATACACCCCCAATGGCGGCGCCATCACCCTGACCGTCACCGCCGCAGATAACCAGCTTCACCTGTGCATCAGCGATGACGGCATCGGCATCACCCCAGGCGCCTTGCCCTACATCTTCGACCCCTTTATCCAAGACACCCACGCCATCGGCTTTAACGGCGCAGGGCTGGGCATCGGCCTGACCGTCGTACGCGAACTGCTCGAAGCCCACGGCGGCACCGTAGCCGCCACCAGCCCAGGGCCGGGCAAAGGCAGTGTGTTTAACATTACGTTGCCGTTGAGCGAGGGTGTGGATATCTAGCCCACGCTCACACGCCTTACCCCTCAATAATCTGCAACCCAGGCCAGCGCTGCTGATAACTCAGGGCCTTGGCCAAAAACAGATCCGGCTGGTGATTAAGCGGGTTGCTGCGCAGCACGCCGTCATAAATATCGTCCAACCCAAACGGCGCATACACCTCAACGCTGGCCACATCGATAGCCACACAAGTGCCGGCCACCAAATAACGATCCACTCCATCTCTAGCCGAGCGCAACGGCGGATAGTCGCGACCAAAACGCTGCCCATACCATAGATGCACCCGCGCCTGATTCTTTACCTCCAACTCCACGCCCAAATTGCCACACAACCCTTGCACCGTCTCAATAACCGCGTTCTCCGCCTCCCATGAGGTGTCCGCATCAAAGTAAAAAATATCGTAATCCCTCACCCCCCACGCTGGCGGCAAACCGGCCTGCTGATTCCACACCGCCTGGAACAGGCAGCCGGCCGTGACTAAGCATTGCGGGAGCTGCAAGGTAGCCAGGCGCTTGAGCAATTCGGTGTTGATTGGATTGAGGTTGACCGAGGTTAGAAAGGCGGACGTAGTGGGCACGGATGGAACGCTCGGGAAATGTTGAGGGGCGACTTTAACCTAATGCTGTATGAGCTTTCCCGCAGGTGGTTTAGAGGGTAAAAAGCCGTTGCCAAGGGGGAGTGGCCGAACCTATAGTCCCTGCGTCGCGGCAAAATCCGCGATCGGGTTTGGCGACTCGAGCTTCCCCCCAAGGCGCACAGCGCCCCATCCAATCCTGCAGGCGCTTTTTTTATGCCCGCAAGATTGTTCTATGGCGGCTGTGCGCAGGATACCTTCGGGTATGCCGGATTCCTTGGGGCCGGTTCGCCAACCTGCGTGCAGCTGCCACCCATTCGTTTGGCGACGGTAAGTGGCAGTTCCTTAACCCTCAAGGAGCTTCATTTATGTCTGATACAACGAAAGTAACCACCCTCCAACCCTTCTGCAAAACCGACAGCGCTCCGCTGTTCGCGGTCAATGCCGGTGTGCCTGTAGACGAAGCGCTGGAGCTTTCCACCGAGCTGATGCGCTACGTCGAACTGCTCGCCGCAGCTGATGCGTTGATCGATAAAACGGCGGAGTCTGCCGTTATCCAGCACCTGAGCGAAATGGCTAAGGCGCTGAACAAAGCGTGCGGGTATGGGGCGGCGGGGGCGGGTAACGCCTAAAGGCGGTTAGCGTTGCGTGCATAGAAGGGGACTTGGGTCCCCTTCTTTATGCGGATATCGTGTATGGCGTAAAAGTGGAAATAAAATCGCGTCAATCGCGCCTAAGATTGATTGGGTATTTTTGGTTTTTCTCTGATTGACCGGTTGTTATATTCGTTCATGGCATCAATGAACTCTTGAGCGATTTCATAAACAGTTTCGTAGTCGTATTTTCGCCCAAATTTTGGAGTCCAGTAGCGACCATGGGCCAGCCAGTGCCTATATTTAAATGCACTGGTTAGTTCGCCTAGCAAAACTTTAGAAATGTCTGTTAAGTCGCGCCAGCCCCGAATTAAATCGTCCTCTAGTCGCGCATGGTTTTCGCGCTTCTGATGTACCGCTTTCATAGCTTTTGATAAAGGGTCGCGCCAGCGCCCATATACACGGCGAAGATAGTCAAGGCGAATGGCTGCCTCAACTGAAGTAAGAACGGAAAGCGAACTTGTAAAATCTAACTCTCCTAGTGAACGGTCACACACCTCTTCTAGCTTTGCATCAGCATAACGATCTAGAAGAGTTTGGCTATTGCCATTAAAGAAATCGTAGAGTCCCGCCTTAGCGTCCGCATGGTGAGTTGCGACATCCTCTAGGCATAACTCCTTATTAGAGAAGCTTACCCGGTTAGCCATTCACTACCCCCATTAATGCCTCACGAAAAGATTCGATAGTCAAATCGATATAGGTTACACGCGGAGGAGGCGTGGCAATTTTCCAGACCCAAGTTTCCGGTGGGTCTATGGGAGCTTGCGCTAGAGGTGTTTCACCATTTGAGGTGATCGAAACTCGAACCTTGGGCTCTCGTGAATTGGGCGGAACGACAACAAGGCGGGTGCTGCCTCTAGGGCCTTTTAAATCAACGCGTCCCCGGGCGCCAACTAAGAAAGTTCCCACTGGCTGCAACTTTACGGTTTGTCGGCCAACAGCAATATGCGCCTCTTGAACAGTGTACGTACCCAGTAGTTCTTCGGTGAGCGTGGTGTTCGAAAGCTTCAGTTGTATGCTGCCATTGTCGATGTAGTCAGACAGACTTTTTTTAACCAGTGAATAAAGTTGATCCAGCTTTTCGATCCACATTGTTTTTTCTTGATCGAGGCTTAGTGTTTCGCCCTGTTTTGTCACAGATTGCGTATTTTGTTTTACAAATTCGTCAAATTTGGTGGTCATTTTATAGGCCTACTTAGCATTTTTTTGCTTTCAGGTTTTTCGATAGTTGGATAGAGGGAGGATGCGTTTATTATCCTTGCGTGAAAGGTTCGACATTCCTCGCTTTCCGCCCCGATCAACCGCTTAGAATTTGAGTTAAGCATTCCCTCGTCAGAAAAAACAATTTCTATCGCTAAACGACGCGCGGTCAAGGTTGTGGGGCATGCTCCTACCCTCACAGCTCGTATGGAGTCGCGAGCCCATGATGTGCGAAGAGTTCTGCCAGTTCATCCACGGTAGTGCCTAAAAGTGAGGCGCTTCTTCTGACCGAGACGTGGCCTTCATCAATACCCCAGCCCAAGACGGCTATGAATTTTTTGCCAAATTTGGCAGGAGGTTTTGCGCGTTGGCTTTCACCGCTGGCTCGAATGAGTTCGTCCGCGACCATATTGGCTTTATTTAGCTTGCCCATGTTGACGAGCCGCCACTGCAGCGCGCCGGCGCTAACGCCCAGTAGTTGTGCGTGGGTAATCAGCCACGCGGCCAGTGTTGGGCCTTGGGATAAGTTGGTATCGGTAACCAACCGCTCGATAAGCGCGCTCGGCATCAGCAGCCCGGCGGCGAAGTTGTCGGCTAGCTGTTCTATGCGCTTGGCTTTTTTCTCGGTGGGTTGTTCAACGTCCAGCCGGGGCGGCGGCATGGTGTCCCACGTTATGAGGTGGAATAACTCATGCGCCAGGTCGTAGTTGCGCCGGGCCAACGGTTCGTTGCGGTTGATGACGATGGCATTCAGTTGGCTTAGCCGGCACGCTGCGCCGGAAATACCGTGTTCGGTGTCGACTAGCAGCACGAGGGTGTCGAGCTGGTCCTCCAGCGCGCTGGCGAGCATTTGCGAGGGCAGGGGGCCGAGCTCAAGCGCCTTGCCCATGGCTTCGCCTTCGGCCGCCGCTTCCTCAAACGTCGATTGCAGATTGAGGGCAACCCGGCGGGTTGAGGAGTTGATGACCTCGCCTTTGAGTTTGCAGAGGTGGCGGTAGGCGGCGATCCACTTACCGGCTCTTAGCTCGAAGTCGTCCAGTACGTCGGGCTTGGTGCCGTTTTGGCGCCAGGAGAAGTTGCCCTCACCGGCCAGTTCGAATGGGTCGGTAAAGTAGTCCAGCGATACTTTGAAAACTTCGGCGGCGCGGATCATTTCGGCCGAGCTGAGTTTGCGTTCGCCTGTCTCAATTTGCGACAGCGTTTGCCTGTCTTTAAAGCCCAGCGCCTGGGCAAGCGCTTCCTGGGTCAGCCCATGTGTGCGACGCAAGTGCTGCAGACGGAACGTTATGTTGGTGGCGGTCATGGCTGCTCCTTTCGGAAGGTAGCTTAGGTAGCAGGATTATTGTTTGCAAGGTAATCTTGCAAATTGTCTAAGTGCAAGATTTTTCCTGCGCCTCTCTTCCTTTTGCCCTCCATGCTATGTTCCGGCTCCCACCCCTCATCACCCCTCCCCCCATGCCCGCCACCTTGCGCAATCTCCGTCCGCTTATTTATCTGCTGCTGATCGTTGCCGGCGCGGTGTTGGCGTCTTTTGCTGCCATGCGCCACACCGAGCAGCAGGCGCTGGCGGACGATGCCGAGCGGGCGAAGCAGCAGTTGGCGTTGTATGCCAATTCGCTACATACCTTGATTGAGCGTTATCGCGCGTTGCCGGCGGTGTTGGCGTTGGACCCGGAGCTGCGTTCGGCGTTGGCGGGGCCGGTGGGGGGCGCGTTGCAGGAGGGGTTGAATCGTAAGTTGGAGCAGATTAACGGCGCGGCGCAGTCGTCGACGTTGGAGTTGTTGGATCGCAATGGTTTGGCGGTGGCGGCCAGTAATTGGCGCTTGCCGAGCAGTTACGTTGGGCACAATTACGGCTTTCGCCCGTACTTCACGCAAACCCGCAGCGAGGGGGCGGGGCGGTTTTATGCGGTGGGGGTGACGAGCGGAATACCGGGGTATTTTTTGTCCCGCGCGGTGACGGGCGAGGGCGGTGAGTTTCTCGGCGCCATGGTGGTGAAGTTGGAGTTCCCGGAGTTGGAGCGCGAGTGGCAGCAGGGTAGCGATACCTTGTTGGTGAGTGATGCGCGCGGGGTGGTGTTTATTGCGAACCGGCCGGGTTGGCGTTATCGCTTGTTGAATACGCTGTCCGCTGCCGACTGGGCGGAGTTGAACAGCACGCGCCAGTACGACAAGCAGCCGCTGACGCCGCTGGTGCATGAGCCGCTGACGCGCTTCGATGACAGTAGTTTTCTTGCCCGTGTAGATGGCCCTGAGGGCCGCGCCAGCTATTTGTGGGAGTCGCTGCCGCTTAGTGGTGAGGGCTGGACGTTGCATTTGCTGCGCCGTCCGCAGGTGGCGTTTGAGGATTTGCGCAACGCCGCGCTGGCGGCGGCCGGGGTATGGCTGACGTTGGTGTTTGTGTTGCTGTTTCTGAGCCAGCGCTGGCGCTTGGCCAAGTTACGTCAGCGTAGCCGCGAGGAGTTGGAGCGCTTGGTGGAGGCGCGCACCCGCGATTTGCGTACGGCGCAGGATGGTTTGGTGCAGTCGGCCAAGTTGGCGGCGTTGGGGCAGATGTCGGCGGCGTTGGCCCATGAAATCAATCAGCCGCTAACGGCGCAACGTATGCAGTTGGCGACCTTGCGCTTGCTGCTCAGCCATGGCCGCAGCGACGACGCCGTGCAGGCGTTGCAGCCGATGGACGACATGCTCACGCGCATGGCCTCGCTTACCGGCCACTTAAAAACCTTTGCGCGTAAAAGCCCGAGCGGCATGCGTGAGCCGTTGGATTTAGCGGCGGTGGTGGACCAGGCATTGCAGTTGCTCGAGGCGCGGCTGCGCGATGAGCAGATTGCCTGTGACATTCAACTCACCCGCCCGGCCCAGGTGCGCGGCGATGCGATTCGCTTGGAGCAGGTGCTGATCAACTTGCTGCGTAATGCCTTGGATGCGATGCGCGATAAACCGCGCAAGCAGCTGTACATTCGCTTGGTGGCGGACGCGCAACAGTGGCAGCTCAGCGTCACCGACAGCGGTGGCGGTATCAGCGCCACGGACCTGCCGAATGTGTTTGATCCGTTTTTTACCACCAAGCCGGTGGGTGATGGTTTGGGCTTGGGCCTGGCCGTATCCTTTGCCATCGTGCATGAGCTGGGCGGCCGGCTCAGTGCTGAAAATGTCGCCGACGGCGCGCGCTTTACCGTTACCTTGCCGATCGATTTGGAGGCCCACGCGTGATGTTGAAGTCGGTAATTCTGGTCGATGACGAGCGCAGTATTCGTGAGGCGGTGCAGCAGTGGTTGAGCCTGTCGGGCTTTGAGGTGCAGCTGTTTAGTCGCGCCGAGGAGTGCCTGGCGCAATTGCCGGCAAATTTCGCCGGGGTGGTGCTCAGCGATGTGCGCATGCCGGGCATGAGTGGCCTGGAGCTGTTGGCGCAGTTGCAGCAACAGGATGTCGATTTACCGGTGATCTTGCTGACCGGCCACGGCGATGTGCCAATGGCGGTTGAGGCGATGCGCGAGGGCGCGTACGACTTTCTGGAAAAGCCTTTCAGCCCGGAGGCGCTACTCAATAGCCTGCGCCGGGCATTGGAAAAACGCCGGCTGGTGCTAGAGAACCGCGCCCTGCATGAGCAGGCTGACCAGCGCAGTCAATTGCAGGCCAGCTTGCTTGGGGTTTCCCCCGGTTTGCAGACCTTGCGCCGCCAGGTGTTGGAGCTGGCGGCATTGCCGGTGAACGTGTTGATTCGTGGCGAAACCGGCAGCGGCAAAGAGTTGGTTGCACGCTGTCTGCATGAGTGTGGCCCGCGTGCGAGCAAGCCGTTTGTGGCGCTGAACTGTGGCGCTATTCCTGAGCAGTTGTTCGAGGCCGAGCTGTTTGGCCATGAGAGCGGTGCCTTCACTGGCGCCCAGGGCAGGCGCATTGGCAAGCTGGAATTTGCCCATGGCGGCACGGTGTTTCTCGATGAAATTGAAAGCATGCCGCTGGCCCAGCAGGTGAAGTTGCTGCGCGTGTTCTGGAGCGGCTGGGCTCGAACCAGAGTATTAGCGTGGACCTGCGCATCGTCGCCGCCACCAAGCCTGACTTGCTTGATGAGGCCCGCGCTGGGCGCTTTCGCGAGGACTTGGCCTATCGCCTGAACGTCGCCGAGTTGCGCCTGCCGCCGTTGCGCGAGCGGCGCGAAGATATCCCCATGCTCTATGCGCACTTCGCCCAGGCTGCGGCGGAAAAGCTCGGGCGCAGTCTGCCGCCGTTGACGGGGGCAAGGTTGAGTCAGCTGCTGAGCCATGACTGGCCCGGCAATGTGCGCGAGTTGGCCAACGTGGCCGAGCGTCAGGTGCTGGGTCTGGGGGAGCCGGAACCCTCGGGCGTGGAGCCTGGGCAATCGTTGGCGGCGCAGCAGGAAGCCTTCGAAGCACAATGTTTGCGCGCGGCTCTCACGCGGCATAAAGGCGATATCAAGGCAGTGCTCGAGGAGTTGCAACTGCCGCGCCGTACCTTCAATGAAAAGCTGCAGCGCCACGGCCTGACCCGGGAAATGTTCTTGGGCTGATCGGCGGAATTCCGCTTATAGCTTTTGCCGGTTGAGCGGATTCTCGCTGTAACCCCTCTAAACCGGGCCTCTTCGCCCTGGCACAGCTCCTGCTATAGCTCTGGCAGGCGCACGCTGCTGCGCCCCACAACAACAATTAGATAAAGGATCCGCCATGGATAACTCACACGCCTTGCCCTTGGGCGCGGCTGCTGCGCCTGTCGCGACAAAATCCACCGCTAGCCGTATCAAGTCGATATTCAGCGGCTCGGTCGGCAACATGGTCGAGTGGTATGACTGGTACGTGTACGCCGCCTTCTCGCTGTACTTCGCCAAAACCTTTTTCCCCGCCGGCGACTCCACGGCACAACTGATGAACACCGCCGCCATCTTTGCCGTGGGCTTTTTGATGCGCCCGATTGGTGGTTGGTTGATGGGCCTGTATGCCGACCGCAAAGGCCGCAAGTCCGCGTTGATGGCCTCGGTACTGTTGATGTGCTTTGGCTCGCTGCTGATCGCCCTGAGCCCTGGCTACGACACCATCGGCATCGGCGCGCCGATCCTGTTGGTGTTCGCCCGCTTGCTGCAAGGTTTGTCGGTGGGTGGCGAATACGGCACCTCGGCCACTTACCTCAGCGAGATGGCCACCAAGGAGCGCCGTGGGTTTTTCTCCAGCTTCCAGTACGTGACGCTGATCTCCGGGCAGCTTATCGCGCTGGCTGTGTTGATCGTGCTGCAACAGGTGCTGACCACCGAGCAGCTGTATGCCTGGGGCTGGCGTATTCCGTTTGCCATCGGTGCGCTGTGCGCCATCGTCGCCCTGTACCTGCGCCGTGGCATGGAAGAAACCGAGTCGTTTACCAAGAAAGAAAAAGCCAAAGAAAGCGCCATGCGCACGCTGATGCGTCACCCCAAAGAACTGCTCACGGTGGTGGGTCTGACCATGGGCGGCACCCTGGCGTTTTACACCTACACCACCTACATGCAGAAGTACCTGGTGAACACTGCCGGGATGAGCATCAGCGACTCCACCAGTATTTCGGCGGCCACGCTGTTCTTGTTTATGTGCCTGCAACCGATCATTGGCGGGCTGTCGGATAAGATCGGCCGCCGCCCGATTCTGATCGCCTTTGGCGTGCTCGGTACGCTATTCACCGTGCCGATTCTGATGACCCTGCACACCGTGCAAACCTGGCTGGGCGCGTTCTTTTTGATCATGGCTGCGCTGATCATCGTCAGCGGCTATACCTCGATCAACGCCGTGGTTAAAGCCGAACTGTTCCCCACTGAAATCCGCGCCCTGGGTGTTGGTTTGCCTTATGCACTTACCGTGTCGATCTTCGGCGGCACGGCCGAATACATCGCCCTGTGGTTCAAAAGCATCGGCATGGAAAGCGGCTACTACTGGTACGTCACAGCGTGCATCGCGGTGTCGCTGATCGTTTACGTAACCATGAAAGACACCCGCACCCACTCGCGGATTGAGACCGACTGATAGCGCCGGCTTACTCGTAGGGTGTGCTGTGCGCACCGTCGCGCTGGTCGCGAGTTTGCCTGGTGCGCACAGCGCACCCTACGAGATCAAGGGCCGATCGGTTCGAGTGTAATGGGGAATTGGTTTACGCGGGCTTATTCGTAGGGTGTGCTGTGCGCACCAATGCGCTGGTCGCGAATATGCCTGGTGCGCATAGCGCACCCTACGAGATCACGGGCCGCCCGCGTTCGTTTATAGGGCGGCGTATAGCGCTCGGTCGCTGTCGTCGCCCAGTTCGGCGGCGCGTTGGAAAAAGTCGCGGGCTAGGTGGCGAAGGTGCGGGTGCTCGGCCTGTTGCAGGCTGTGGCGGGCGACGCGCAGAAAGTTGAGGTTGCCGTGTTGCAGGGCGCGCTTAAGCCACGCTACTGCCGCTTCGGTTTGGCCCTGTTCGGCCAGCACGCAGGCATGGCTGAATTGCCCGCGAAAATCCCCGGCTTCGGCGGAGCGGCGGTACCAGTCGTGGGCCAGGGCCACGTCGCGCACCACCACTTGGCCGTCTTCGTAGCAACGTCCGACCAGGTTCATCGACTTGGCATGGCCTTGTGCGGCCGCACGCAGGTAGAGGGCGAACGCTTGCGGTGGGTCGCGCAACACGCCCCGGCCGGTGGCGAGCAAATTGGCAAAGTTGTATTGGCCCCAATCCAGCCCCGCTTCGGCGGCCTTGCGGTAGTGCTGCGCGGCCACCTTCACATCAGCCTCAACACCCCAACCGTGTTCCAGGCAACGGCCGAGCATGTTGTGCGCCATGGCGTGGCCTCTGCCGGTGGCGATGCGAAACCAAGTGACGGCCAACGCTGGGTCACGCTGAATACCACGGCCGTCGAGAAGCAGTTGGCCAAGCATGGTTTGGGCGTCCACCAGCCCTTGTTCGGCTGCGCTGAGAATGGCTTTGGCGGCTTGGCCGGGAGTATTTTCCAGCAGTGCGGCGAGGTCGTTGCCGTTCAGTTCTTCGGCGCGTTGTAGGCGGCTGAGCACGTTACACGTCCGCCCAGCGGCGCAGCAGGTTGTGGTAGTTGCCGGTCAGTTGCAGCAGGGCCGGGTGCTCCGGTACGGCGGCGCTCAGTTGCTGAATGGCTTGGTCCATTTCAAATAGCAACGCGCGCTGGCTGTCTTCGCGCACCAGGCTTTGTGTCCAGAAAAACGAGGCGTAACGCGCGCCACGGGTTACCGCCTCGACCTTGTGCAAGCTGGTGCCGGGGTACAGCACCATATCGCCGGCCGGCAGTTTTACCCGTTGATTGCCGTAGGTGTCTTGAATCACCAACTCGCCGCCGTCGTAGTCGTCGGGGTCGCTGAAAAACACGGTGGCGGAGAGGTCGGTTCGCACCCGTTCCACGCTGTTCTTGACCTGGCGAATGGCGTTGTCGATATGGAAGTCGAACGAGCCACCACCGGTGTAGCAATTGAACAGCGGCGGAAAGACTTTGTGCGGCAGCGCCGCCGACATAAACAGCGGGTTTTGCCACAGGCGCTGGAGCATGCTGGTGCTGATTTCGCGCACCAAGGGGTGGTCTTCGGGCAATTGCAGGTTGTGTTTGGCTTTGGCCGATTGATGGCCGGCGGTGACTTTGCCGTCAGCCCATTGCGCCTGTTCTAACGCCGTGCGGATTTGGCCGATTTCGTCGCGCGAGAAAATTCCAGGAATGTGCAAAAGCATGGCGATTTACGCGTATTTGAAAATAAGTCGCAAATGATAAGTCGTCGCTTAGCAAGCTTGCAACCGCTTTAAACCCTTGTGGTACGCGGCTTTGAGTGGTTTTTTAAAACTGTAAACTTTATGTAAATTTTGTTACATGCGAAATATTACCAATTGCTAATCATTAACTGATGATCTAGATTCCGCCGCCTTTGTTATTCCTGGGGAGGGAAACTAGATGACCGCCACGTCCACAGAATCGACTGTTTTTTCACCGCGTTTGTTGGCCACTGCCGTTGGTATGGCCATGTCCGCCTCGCCTTTGGCGCATGCCGCTGATTCGCAACCGGTAGCGCTGGAGGCCACCAGTGTGGTCGGCGAGCAAGACCAGGCGGAAAACTACAAAGTTGATGAGTCGGCCTCGAAAAAGTACACCGCGCCGCTGCGTGAAACGCCCAAGAGCGTCACTGTAATTAGCGAGCAAGTGCTGAAAGACACCGGTTCCCTGTCTCTGGCCGATGCACTGCGTACCACCTCGGGTATTACCTTTGGCGCGGGTGAAGGTGGCAACCCCGCTGGCGACCGCCCGATCATTCGCGGCTTTAACGCTGAGAGCGATGTGTTTATCGACGGCCTGCGCGATGTGGCCTCGCAAACCCGCGAAGTGTTTAACCTCGAACAAGTTGAAGTAAGCAAAGGCCCAGGCTCGGCGTTCACCGGCGCAGGTTCTACCGGCGGCAGCCTTAACCTGATCAGCAAAACCGCCAAGCAGCAGGATTTTGCCGACGCCGGTTTCACCTACGGTTCCGACCAAACCCGCCGCTACACCCTTGACGTAAACCGCGTGCTGACCGACAACATCGCCGCGCGCGTTAACCTGATGCAGCACGACGCCAACGTGGCCGGCCGTGCCGGCGTGGATGTCAGCCGTTGGGGCGTGGCGCCAACCGTGACCTTCGGCTTCGACACGCCGACCCGCGCCACCGTGTCGTACTACCACGTTGAAGGCGACGACACCCCGGACCTCGGCAACCCGCTGGAAAGCACCGTGGGCTCCGATGGCGTGCGCACGCCAGTGGGCAATAAAGACAAGTTCTACGGCTTCAGCTCGCGCGATTACCGCGACAGCACCACCGACACCGGCACCTTCAAAATCGAGCACGATCTGAACGACAATCTCACCGTGTCGAACTCCTCGCGCATTGTGCGTACCACCCTCGATTACATCGCCACCAACCCGGACGACTCGCGCGGCAACGTCGCCAACGGCTTTGTGTCGCGCTCGGCGAAAAGCCGCAACTCGACCTCCGAAGGCCTGATCAACCAAACCGACCTCAGCGCCCGCTTTAACACCGCGTTTATCGAGCACTCGCTCAATACCGGCGTCGAATTCAGCAAGGAAGGCGTGCACAACCGTGGCTACTACGTAACCCAAGGCGCTGCCGGCAACACCTGCAACACCGCCACGCTGAATTCCAACGACTGCACCTCGCTGGCCAATCCGAGCTACCACGACAACTTCACCGGTACCATCGCCGACAGCAAGGCCTACACCGATACCGACAGCAAAACCCTGTCGGCCTACGTGTTCGACACGCTCAAGTTCAACGAGCAGTGGTCGCTCAATGCCGGGCTGCGTTACGACGACTATCAAACCGAGTCGCAAGGCCTGAGCGTGACCCGCGGCACCAACAACGTCAGCGGCGCGTTCGACTACGAAAACAACTCGCACTTCTGGAACTACCAACTGGGCCTGGTGTTCAACCCGCTGCCCAACGGCAGCATCTACGCGGCTTGGTCGACCTCCAGCAACCCGGTGGGTGAAACCAGCGGCGAAGGCGCCGATGGCATTGCCGTCGGCACCCAAGCGCTTGAGCCAGAGCGCAATCGCAACTACGAAGTCGGCACCAAGTGGGACTTCTTCGACGAGCGCTTGGGCCTGACCGCGGCGGTATTTCGCACCGAGAAAACCAACGCCCGCGTGACCGACGAAGACGGCCTGACACAGAACATCGGCGAAACCCGCGTTGATGGTTTTGAGCTGGGCTTGAGCGGCAAGATCACCAACAAGTGGCAAGTATTCGCCAACTACACCTACCTCGATGGCGAGCTGACCAAGAGCGGTACGGTAAACCTGGGCACTACCGCTGCGCCGCGTTATGTCGATGGCGTTTACGACGGCAACGATATTCCCAGCGTGCCGCAAAACAGCGCCAGCTTTTGGACCACTTACCAAGTGCTGCCTAAGTTGAGCGTGGGCGCCGGTGCCTTCTACGTTGACTCGCGTTTCGGTAACGTCGCCAACACCGTGGAGGTGCCGGACTACTGGCGCTACGACGCGATGGCTAAATACGTCATCAACAAAAACGTCGACCTGCAACTGAACGTGCAGAACCTCACCGACGAGCGCTACTACGACCAGGTGTACTCCACCCATATGGCCCACGTGGCAGCGGGGCGCACCGCATTGCTGAGCACCAACTTCCACTTCTAAGTAAACCGTTGGCTCTGGTGCGCACAGCGCACCCTACAGATCTACGGAGCACCCGCCGGCGTTGCATCCGCCGGTACGCAAGCCCCGGGCGAGTTTTCGCCTGGGGCTTTTTACGTAGAAGGGCGGCCCTTGGTAAACGCTCGGTAAAGGTTTCGCCGTTGTTATCTGTTCTCAAATACAATTTGGCCCATTCAGGTTGCTATCGGTTTTTGCAGCGCTCTAGGGCGCCGGTTCAGGCGAGGTTGTTGTGGTTAAAAAGGTGTTGTTCCAACTCCATTGGTTTTTCGGCATTACCGCCGGTTTAGTGCTGGCGCTGATGGGCACGACCGGGGCGCTGTATTCCTTTCAGGAAGAGATTTCCACGGCCCTGAATCCGGACATCTTGCAGATTCAGGTACGCGACAGCGGCGTGCTGCCACCGGCGCAATTGGCGGAAAAAATTCAGGCGGCGGCAGCTATGTCGATCGCTGGCCTGCGCGTGTTCATTCAAGAAGACAAAGCCTCGCAGGTGTTCTTTGTGCCCAAGCCGGGCGAACGCCGTGGGCCGATGCGTTACTTCGACCCCTACACCGGCGAGCTGCTCGGTGAGCCCTCGGGCAAGGCGTTTTTCGACCTGATGTTCCAGCTGCACCGTTTCCTGGCCATGGGCGAATTCGGCAAGCAAATCACCGGCGCCTGCACCCTGATGCTGCTGTTTTTCTGTCTGTCTGGCCTGTACCTGCGCTGGCCACGCAACGCCTTGAGCTGGCGCACGTGGTTGACCTTTGACTGGGCCAAAAAAGGCCGCGCCTTTAATTGGGATTTACATGCAGTGGCCGGCACCTGGTGCTTGGTGTTTTATCTCTTGGCGGCGGTTACCGGTCTGACCTGGTCGTACCAATGGTTTAACCAAGGCTTGGCCTATGTACTTACCGACTCCGCCGATGGTGGTCGTGAAGGTGGCAAGGGTGGTGGCGGACGTGGCGAGGGCGGCAAAGGCGGCGAGCGCCGTGGCCCGCCGCCGCAGGCTGCGCAGCCAGTGGCGATCAACTACGACGCGCTGTGGGCCAGCGTAACCAAGGTCGCCGGCCCGCAGCTGGCGGCCTACAACATCCGCTCGCCGCAGGACGCCAAACAGCCGGTATTCGTCAATTACCTGCTCAGCGATTCGCCCCATGAGCGCGCGGTAAACGAAATCCTCATCGACGCTAAAACCGGCGAAGTACGTAAGCAAACCCTGTACGCCGACAAACCCCTGGGCGCGCAGTTGTATGCCAGCATTTATGCCCTGCACGTGGGCAGCTACTTCGGCCTTACCGGGCGCATTTTGATCACCGCCGCCAGCGTGACCATGCCGCTGTTCTTTATCACTGGCTGGCTGCTTTACCTCGACCGCCGGCGGAAAAAACGCCAGGTGCGCGCTGCCCGTGGCAGTGTCAGTGCAGATGCCGCCAGTGGCGAAAGCTGGTTGATCGGCTTCGCCAGCCAGAGCGGTTTTGCTGAGCAACTGGCCTGGCAAACCGCCGGGCAATTGCAGGCAGCGGGGCAGCCGGTGCAGGTGCACGCCTTGGCCAGCCTTAGCGCAGCGCAACTGCGTGAGGCGCGTAACGCGTTGTTTGTGGTCAGCACTTTTGGTGACGGCGAGGCGCCGGATAGCGCCCGTGGTTTCGAGCGCAAACTGCTCGGCCAGGAACTCGGCCTGAGCGACCTGAAATTCGCCGTGCTGGCGCTGGGTGATCGGCAGTACGAGCACTTCTGCGGTTTTGCCCGACGGTTGTCTGGCTGGCTCGGCGAGGAAGGCGGTACGCCGCTGTTCCCGCGTGTGGAAGTGGATAACGGCGACAGCGCCGCCCTGCAACATTGGCAACAGCAGCTCACTGCCGTGGCCGGTGGCGTCGCCCCGGCGGCCTGGCAAGCGCCGAGTTTTGCCAACTGGCCCTTGAGCGGCCGCGAGCTGCTTAACCCCGGCAGCGTCGGCTCGCCCACCTACTTGCTGCAACTGACCCCGCCTGACGCCAGCCACAGCTGGCAAGCGGGCGACCTGGTGGAAGTGATGCCGCGTAATAGCTCGGCGGCGGTAGAAAACTTTTTCGCCGGCCTCGGTATTGCAGGCGACAGCCACATACACATTGCCGGCTTGCAAGAGACCGTCGCCCAGGCCTTGGCCAATCGCCAACTGCCAGCTAGCCGTGAGCATCTGGTGGGCCTGCACGCGCAAGCCCTGGTCGATGCGCTGGTGCCGCTGAGCATTCGTGAATACTCGATTGCTTCACTGGCCAGCGATGGCGTGCTGGAGCTGATTGTGCGGGTGGAAACCCATGCCGACGGCAGCGTTGGTTTAGGCTCTGGCTGGCTCTGTGTGCACGCCGCTATCGGCAGCGGCATCAGCCTGCGCGTGCGCCGTAACAGCGGCTTCCACCTGCCGGCAGAACCGCGCCCGCTGATTCTGCTCGGCAATGGCACCGGTTTGGCTGGCTTGCGCAGCCTGCTTAAAGCGCGAGTAGAAGCAGGTGAAGGGCGCAACTGGCTGCTCTTTGGCGAGCGCAACAGCGCCCATGACTTCTTCTTCCAAAGCGAGCTGCAAGGCTGGCTAAACAACGGGCGACTGGCACGCCTGGACTTGGCGTTTTCCCGCGACCAAGCGCAGAAAATCTACGTGCAGCAGCGTTTGCTTGAGGCTGCAACTGAACTCAAAGCCTGGGTTGCCGAAGGCGCCGCGATTTATGTCTGCGGTAGCTTGCAAGGTATGGCCGAGGGGGTCGATCAGGTGTTACGCCGGGTGTTGGGCGATGACGCCGTCACCCAGCTCACCGAAGAAGGGCGTTACCGCCGCGACGTTTACTAACCGGCCGAGGTTGCCGGGTTTGCAGTGCGCATTTGCTTGGCGGCAGATGCGCACTGCCGCGGGCTGCTCACCAGCCAAATACCTCGCGGGCATTGGCTGAACTTTCCTGCGCCAATGCCTCGCTACTTTCCCCGCGAAGCTGCGCCAAAGCCGCGCAAATCTCTGGCAAATACGCCGGGCTATTGCGCTGATTGGGGTACATCGCCGGCGCCATATCGGGCGAATCGGTCTCCAGCACAATCGCCGCCAACGGCAACTGCGTTACCACTTTGCGCAGCCTCAGCGCTTGTGGCCACGTTGCCGCGCCACCTAGACCGAGTTTGAAACCGAGCTTGATGTACTCCCGCGCCTCCTCATAGCTACCGGCAAACGCATGGATGATGCCGGCGCGCTTGAGCTTGAAGCGCTTAAGCGTGGCAATCACCTGGGCATGGCTGCGGCGCACATGCAGCAGCACTGGCAAGTCGAACTCGGCGGCCAGCTTTAACTGGGCCTCGAACAGGGTTTGTTGGCGTTCGCGGTCGAGCTCGGGAAGGTAATAGTCCAAACCGAACTCACCGATGGCACAGAGCTTTTTCTCACCGCGTAGGCGTTCCAGCCAGGTATGCAGCTCCAGCAAATGCTCGGGCTGGTGCTGCTGCAGATAGACCGGGTGCAGGCCTAGGGCGGCGTAAACGCAGTCTTGCGTTTGCGCCAGCTCCCATACCCGCTGCCAATTGCTCTGATAGACGCCCAACACCACCAAGCGCTCCACTCCTTTATCGCGGGCGTCAGCCAGCAACTGACTGCGATCGGCGTCGAAGTCGGGGAAGTCGAGGTGGGTGTGGGTATCGATTAGGGTCATGGGGGTAGGGTAAATGGATTTGCAGGGGCGTGCCAAAGGGTTGCGGGTGCAGGCTACGGAGGCGGAACAAAGAATGTGGTTTCAGCTGCGTGATAGACGGTTTATGGCGCTGAAGTTCAGGCGGCAGGTGCCGTTTGAGCGCTATATCGCGGACTTCGTATGCAAGGAGCTAAAGCTGATTATCGAGCTCGATGGCGGACAGCATGTTGAGCGAGGGATTTATGACCAACGTCGAAGTCGCTGGCTGCAAGCGCAGGGTTATACGGTGTTGCGATTTTGGAACAATCAGGTGCTTCAAGAGATGGAGGCAGTGCTAGAGGCTATGCGTATGTGGGTGGAAGCGCAAAAGCGGCCCTCACCCCCGGCCCCTCTCCCGTAAACGGGCGAGGGGAGACCAGCCGACCGCCTATGTTGCCGATATCGCGGTTAGAACCCCTCGCCCGCTTGCGGGAGAGGGGCAGGGGTGAGGGGCTTTTCTAGTGATGCTCGCGAGTAGCCCTAAACTTAATCTCAGGCCAGCGCTCTTCCATCAACGCCAGGTTCACCCGCGTCGGCGCCAGGTAAGTCAGGTGCCCGCCACCATCAATGGCCAGGTTCTCCACGGCCTTGACCTTGAATTCCTCAAGCTTCTTCTTATCGTCGCTCTCAATCCAGCGAGCCGACCACACGGTAATCGGCTCGTACTGGCATTCCACCTTGTATTCACCTTTCAGGCGGCTGGCGACCACGTCGAACTGCAGCACACCAACGGCGCCGAGAATGATGTCGTTGCTGCGCTCGGGGAAGAACACCTGGGTGGCGCCTTCTTCGGCCAGTTCCTGCAAACCTTGGCGCAGTTGCTTGGATTCAGGCGTACGCGGCGGAACAGTTCCGGGGCGAAGTGCGGAATACCGGTGAAACCGAGATTTTCGCCGTCGGTGAAGGTGTCACCGATCTGGATAGTGCCGTGGTTGTGCAGGCCGATAATGTCGCCGGCAAACGCTTCTTCCAGTTGCTCACGTTCGGAGGAGAAGAAGGTCAGGGCGTCGCCGATGCGTACTTCTTTGCCCAGGCGCACGTGGCGCATTTTCATGCCCTTCTCGTACTTGCCCGAGCAGATGCGCATAAAGGCAATACGGTCGCGGTGCTTGGGGTCCATGTTCGCTTGGATCTTGAACACAAAGCCGGTGAATTTCTCTTCCACCGGTTCCACGGTGCGCTCGTTGGCGACACGGGCCAGCGGCTTGGGTGCCCAGTCGACGACGGCATCCAGTACATGGTCGACACCAAAGTTGCCCAAGGCCGTACCGAAGAACACCGGGGTCAGTTTGCCGTCGAGAAATTCCTGCTGGTCGAACTCGTGGCAGGCGCCCTGCACCAGTTCCAACTGGTCGACAAAGCGTTGGTACTCGTCACCCAGGTGGGCGCGGGCTTCGTCGGAGTCGAGCTTTTCGATGATTTTCACATCGGTGCGTTCATGCCCGTGGCCGGCGGTGTAAACGATGATGTAGTCATCCGCCAGGTGGTACACGCCCTTGAAGTCGCGGTAGCAGCCAATCGGCCAGGTGATCGGCGCGGCTTTGATTTTCAGAACG
>LNAP01002401.1_pt1 | contig 22679 bp, 18 predicted proteins | sample 602601 | NCBI WGS metagenome assembly LNAP01 (sample SAMN02440304, study PRJNA202911) | soil metagenome | biome: Subtropical and temperate rainforests or woodlands; isolation source: soil samples (1 kg each in a 20% v/v slurry with milli Q water) were... ...
CCGAACAAAGGTTCACCATGGGAACCGGCCGCACCAGACCGCCGCGTCACAGCGGCGACGTCTGCAGCGGCTAGCATCAGCGGGCGACGGGGAGCCGGGCGCTGAGATGGTCTAGGATCCATCGCACCGGCCGGCTGTCGGTATCGGCGGGGCCGAAGGTCCTGGCGGCCAGCGCCGCGCCGTTGCGGGCGCCGAACAACCGCGCGCCGACCGGATTGGCCCACAGGATGCGGGTGCCGTCGACCGACCACAGCCAGGCCGGCTGATGGCTGGTCGCGTGCACCGCCAGCCTGGCATCGCCGACGCCCCGCAACTGGAATTCCGCACTGTTCATAGGTACTTCATGACTGATTCTTGTCGGCGTCCGCTAATCAGGGACCAGATATGCACGGCCAAAGGATGACAGGCTTAACGCTTCGTTACTATCGCCTGCCGGGGTCGTCAGGTCCACGCCGCAGGCCGCCCCGTACAGGGCAAACCGCCAACACGCTTAATTCGCCGCATTGCCGAAACTCCCGGCACAGCCCTGCGTTGCACCAGTTGCAAAACCCGAACAAAGGTTCACCATGGGAACCGGCCGCACCAGACCGCCGCGTCACAGCGGCGACGTCTGCAGCGGCTAGCATCAGCGGGCGACGGGGAGCCGGGCCCTGCAACACAGGAGCGGGACAATGAGCGACGAGCGTTTTGAAATTCCCAAGGACATGAAATCGATGGCGGAAGCCAGCTTCGAGCAGGCGCGCAAGACCTTCGAACACTTTCTGGCCAGCGCCCAGCAGACCGCCAGCACCATCGAGGGCAAGGGCGCCACGGTGCGCGCCGGCGCCAAGGACATCAGCGCACGGGCCATCGGCTTCGCTGAAAAGAACGTGCAGGCGTCGCTGGATTACGCCCAGCAGCTGCTGCATGCCAAGGATCTCGGCGACGTCATGCGGCTGCACAGCGAATACGTGCAGTCGCAGATGAAGGCACTGGCAGAGCAGGCCAGCGAGATGGGGCAGATCATGACCCAGACCGCCATGGAAGCGGCCAAGCCCAAGAACTGACAATCAGTTAAAGACCCGACTGGAACAGGTTACCTCGCCAGGGTTGTAAAAATCACGATGCCCTGCCCGGTGCGTGCATCAGGGTGAGGGCTGCTATCTGTTTTTGCATTGCAATATTCTGTTGCGTCGCACAAATACGACATGATATTGCTGATGTCCTGAATAAGCCCATTTGCCACTGTCCGGCGGGGACACACTGTCCGGCACCGTGGCACGGTCACTTCAACTCGAAGGATGCACGTCATGGCTGAATCCACCGACCCGTTCTCCTCCTCCGTCATTCCGTTCCAGCTGCCCGAGCAGGTCCGCGCCTTTGCTGAAAAGGGCGTATCGCAGGCTCGCGAAGGCTATGCCAAGCTCAAGGACGCCGCCGAAACCCACAGCGGCACCGTCGAGGCGGTGTTCTCCACCGCCACCAAGGGCGCGACCGACTATTCCGCCAAGCTGCTGGACATCGCCAAGACCAACACCAATGCCGGCTTCGACTTCATGCAGTCGCTGATCGGCGTGAAGTCGCCGTCGGCAGCCATGGAGCTGTTCAGCGCCTTCGCGAAGAGCCAGGTCGAGACCCTGACCGGGCAGACCAAGGAACTGGCCGAGCTGGGTCAGAAGATCGCTTCCGAGACCGCCGAGCCGATCAAGACCGGCGCCGCCAAACTGTTCAAGCCCGCCGCCTGAGCGGACGGACGCTTTTGAGATCCAGAGCCCGGACCGGTGGTCCGGGCTTTGTTTTGCCAGGCGTCGTCAAGTCTCGCGCGATATCGGCTGGTTTGATCGCAAGCATCGGCCGAATTCGCAGCAACAGCCCGATTTCGGGCCCTCCGCGGCCTTGCCAAAGAGATGCGTTGCATCTAGTTTCCCGCCTGTTCGCGACCCCCTCGCAGGGGCCGATCAGGGATGCAGTTGTAGCTCAGTTGGTTAGAGCGCCTGTTTGTGGAGCAGGAGGTCGCTGGTTCGAGACCAGCCAACTGTACCATGCTCCCCGCCCAGTCTTTATCAGATCCGGATCGAGCGTCGTCTGACGGTGCATGTTGCCCGTGATGGCTGGATTCCTGTGCCTTGGAGCGCGGGTCAGTGCGGCGCAATCCGCCAGTCTTGCTGATGTTGGCGATGCGGATGGCGTCTTCCGCCTTCGCTCTGCGAGCGGTGGGATATGCTGGCTTATCCGCCTGACGCGCCACGCCCTTCTTGCCGCGCCGTCCCGTCCCGCCGTCCCAGCCCGCGCCACAGGTCGACCGGTTTGGCCGCGCGCTTCGTCGCCGACATCTTCTTTGCGATCTTCACGTCGACCGCTGCGGCGAAGGCGCGCTGCAGGCGTGTATCCGTGATGCGTTCGAGATGGGCCTGCAGCGCGGCTTCACTGGCGGGCGCATCGGGATCGATGATCGCGGCGCAGAGGTCGGCCGTGGTGCGATAGAAGAAGCGATGCGCCGGCGTGCCGGGCGGCGCGGCATCGGGGCGGTCGAGTTCGGCCGCTGCCGCCAGCGCAACGATGCGGTCGGGCTCAAGCCGGGTCACCGCGAAGCGCAGCAGCGCCAGCAGCCAGGCCTGTAGCGTGGCGGCGTCTCTGGCGTCGATCGATGGGTGCGTGTCCATGGCGACGGGATCGCACGGCCGCGCATAGGAATTCCAGCGCAGCACGGTGGCGCCGGCATAGGCGTGGCATAGCCTGTGCGCGAACATCTCCGCGCACAGGCTGCTATCAACGGCGGCGGGGCATCGCCGCCGCGGCCCGCATCACCAGCTGTAGCGCGCGCCGGCGGAGAGCTGGTGGCTCGCGGCATTGCTGCGGAATTCGCCGTTATAGGCGGTGAACAGCCGGAAATTGTCCGTTCTCCAGCCCGACATCTTTGCGCCGACCAGCGCGGCGTCGCGGCCGGGGCTGGCCGCGGCGACGTCAAAACTTTCGCCGAGCAGCGCAGCCTGGCTGACCAGCGTGGTGTCGCGCAGGTCATGTCCCCAGCCGAGCTTGAGTTCGGGCACCAGAGTGAGACCTTCCAGCGTCTGCAGCCTGGTGCTGACGGCCATGCCCAGCGTGGAGGTCAGCTTCTGCGAGGTTTGCGCGGCGAAGGTCAGGCCGAACGGCTGCTGGCTCTCGGTGTAGCCGTCGCGGCGAAAGCCCTGCCAGCCCAGCCCGGCATAGGGCTTGAACACCAGCATCGCCACCGGGATGCGATAGCCGGCCTCCAGCGCCACGCCGGCGCCGATGCCGCTGGTGCTGCCCTGCAGCGTGCCGGGCGCGATCGACAGGTCGCGGCTGGTCTGGATCTGGCTTGGGCCGGCTGCGGCGCGAATGTCGATCACCGCGGCGCCCGGCGTCCAGCTCGCATAGAGCGCGCCGGCATAGCTGTCGGAGGTGCCGCGGATGTCGGTGCTGGTGGAGCTGGTGCGGGCGTAGCCGAAGGCGCCGCCGGCAATCAGGTTGGCCGAGACCATGCGGTCGGCGCCGACGGTGAAGCCGCCGCTGGTGGTTTTCGATCCCGACAACTCGCCGGCATCGCCGACCTTGCTGCTGCGCCCGAAACCCTGGCCCCACAGGCTCCATCCGGCCTGCACGCGCTCGGCCGGCTGCAGGCTGGCAAAGGCGTTCATGGCATTGCCGGTGTCGGCGATGGCGGTGCGGCCAGCATAGGACAGCGCGAAGGATTGTCCGCTGCCGGCCTGGCCCTGCGCTGCGCCGAGCGACAGCGCGTCCTGGCGATCGCCCATCGCGCCCATGAAACCCTGGAACGCCTGCAGCGACGCGGTGGCGACAGCCGGCTGGCCGGGGCCGCCGAGTTGCGCCAGCGCCTTGTCGTACTGCGCCTCGGTGTCGAGATTGTAGAGCGCGTCGTACAGTGCTTTTTCGGCGGCGGTCGGCATCACGCCGGGGCCGGCGCGCTCGGAGTCGAGAATGCCGGCCACGGCGCGCTCGGTGGCACTGGCGGGGTTGTTGCCCCCGGTCAGGTTGGCGAAGCTGAGCGGGGTGACGGCGAGGGTGATCGCGGTCGGCGCGTAGATCAGGTCGAAGCGGCCATTGGCAGGCAGGCCGGACACCGGCTGCTGCAGCGACGAGAAGGTGCCGGCGGCGCGGGCGCCGTCCTGCGCCTGCACGAAGGCGAATTCGGTGCCGATCGCCGGAGTGTAGTTGCTGGCGGTGCCGACGCTGCCGCGCAGCACCGGGATCAGCGCGCCGTTGGCGTAGAATACATTGCCGGCGCCGCTGACAAAGATCCTGTCATAGGTGCCGGGGCCGCCGGGCACGTTGAGCGAGCCGTCGATGTCGATGCGCGTGGTGGCGGTGCTGGCCAGCGTCACATTGCCGTTGAAGGTGAGCATACCCACCGAGTTGCCGAGCAGCGTCGCGCCCGGCGTGATCACGCCATTGGCGATCAGGTCGACAGTGTTGGCCATCTTGCCGGGCGACAGGGTGCCGGCGATGCTGGTGTTGCCGTTGATGGTGCCGAAGCCGGCCAGGGTCGCCGGTTGCGCGACGCTGAGACTGCTGCCATTGGCCATGCTCAGCGTGCCGTCGACGGCCAGCGTGCCGAGCGCGGCGAACACGTTGCCCGCCGCATTGGTGCGGCCGGCGATGGTCAGGATGCCGTCGCCATTCTTGGTGAAGCCGCCGGAGGTGTTGAGCAGCTGGCTCCAGTAGGTGGTGTCGCCGGCGGCGACGCTGACGCTGCTGCCGGCGGCAAGCACCGTCGGGCCGTCGGTGGCGCGGTCGAGACGGATCAGGCCGTAGCCATACACGGCGTCGACGCCGGGCAGGCCGAGGTCCTCGGCGGTCGAGAACAGCAGATGCGCGAGGTCCTGCGCGTTGTAGGTCGGATTGGCCTGAATCAGCACGGCGATGGCGCCCGACACGGTCGGCGCGGCCATCGAGGTGCCCTGCAATTGCCCGTAGGTGTTGCCGGCGATCGTGGAATAGACGCCGAGTCCGTTCTTCATGTCGCCGCCGGGCGCGGCGACGCACCAGCTCGCGGTGACGCCGCAGTAATTGGAATAATAGGCCGGCTGCTTGTTCTCATCGAGCGACATCACGCCGATGATGAGGCCGTTCTGGTGCAGCATCTCGGTGAGGTCGGTCTTGATGTCGCCGCCGTCCAAGTAGACTCCGGTATCGGCATGGCCGGGCTGCAAGAAGGGATAAAGCGCCATGCCGTTGGGATTGCGCGCTGCGACGGGATCGGCCTCGCGGTCGTTGCCGTTGGCGGCGACGATGATCTTGCCAGCCTTCAGCACGTTCATGATGGCCTGAATTTCGGCATCGCTGGTCGGCAGCGTCTTCAACCACGATGTTTGCGGAGGAACGCCCGCGGGGCGGTTCGGGCCATAGCTGGCATTGTAGACCATCACGCCGGAGAGCGACGCGAAGTACTCGAGCGGCGCCGCACCGCCGTCGATGCCTTCCGCATAAGAGTAGCCGACATCCCCGACGGCCCGGATCGGGATCACCGTCGCATCGTAGGCGACGCCATGGGCGTCGACATTGTCGAATTTTTGCGCGGCGATGATGCCGGCGACGTGGGTGCCGTGGTTGTCCGGCTCCTTGGACTGAAGCGGGGTCAGCTGGGTCGGATCGTAGACGGTGCCGTCCTTGACCACATAGTTGCGCGCCAGTGCGATGTTGAGCTTGTTGATCAGGGCCGCATTGGTGACATCGAAGCCGCTGTCGCCGACCGCCACCGTCACGCCGGCCCCGGTGAAGCCGCGGGTATAGGCGACTGACGCGCCGATCATGTCGAGATGCCAGGTTTGCGTGTAGAGGCTGGGCGGCGGGCTCGGCAGGTTCGGCGATGTGTTGTTGGCCCGCGTGGCAATCGCATAGGCCGATGCGCCGATGCCGTCAGCGCTTCGGGTCTGCAGCTTCCGTTCGGAGGTTGGCGCCAGCGTCAATTTCTGGCCGGCGGTCAATACGCCGAGGTCGGCGGCGGTGGTGAGGTCGCGGCTCAGCGCCGGCGCCAGCCCGCGCGCCTGCACCAGCACGGCGTCGCGCAAATCGGGGCGGCTATGTACGCTGTCGAACACCTCGGCCAGCAGGCCGGCCTTGCTCTGACCAAGCGCAGTGGCGAGTGCGTCCCTCAACTCAGCGGCCAGCGGCGCAACAGGAGCGGCTTTTGGCTTCGATACGCGATGGGAGGCGTCGCTGCCCCGGCCAGTGGCGGCGTATGACACGGCCGGAAAGCAGATGCTGCTCAGAAGTGTCGAGCAAAGAAACAACGCCGCGAGCTCGCGCGGGCTGCGGAAATTTCCAGTCTTGGTCACGAACAGAACCCCATTTCGCTGCTTATCTTCGGCAATTTCGGGAATGACAGGCATCATTCGCCCGCTGCAAGCCGGGGCGCCGCGACGACGTCGTCCGGGCCAGGCTTCGCGGGCAGAAATATTCTGTAACGCAGCGTCCGTTTCCCTGGACAGCGCTATCCCTGAATCCACAGGTCGGGCGATCGGTTTCCCTTGACCGGGCGTCTCAGGGCGTCGTTGCCGCCCTCGACGGATGCGCGCGCGGCCTGTCTTCGACAGGCCGTCCGGGGAGATCGCGCCGGCATCCGGCCCGCAGCCCCCCGCGCCGGTGGCTCCGTCGTCGCACCCGGCGGAAGACGTTGGCGAGGAGAGGGCGACGCAGCCGCTCCCGCGGACCGGTGCCTGTCATGGCCGATCGCATAAAAGCGCCGGTCGGCCGTTAGTATAAAGTTATCGTAGTATTGAGTGCGGGCGCGCCAACGGACGTAATTCGCACCGCTGCACGACATGTTGCTTGATAATTCCGCGGCATTCACGCATCAAACGCTCCCGAGCAGAGCAATCCAGCAAATCGCCATGTCGAACCTTCCGCGGCTCTACTACGTCACCACCGGCCTGACGGAGCGGAATGCCTTCGACACCTGGAGTGCGGTGATCTCTCCCCTGTTCGAGCCGCATCCCTGCGGTCCCGCCCGGAAAACTCCTGGCGGATCCGCCGCCGGCGTGATCATCGGCGACATCATCATCGCAAAAGTGATCTTCACGGCGCAGAACTTCGTGCGCGACGAGCAGCGCATTCGCACGACACCGGATCACCTGCTGTTTCACCTCTACATCAGCGGTGGCTTCAATGGCCTGATAACCCGCCAGCGAACGACGATCGGGCCGGGCAGGGTCGCGGTGATCGACCTCGCCCATGGCATCGATACGCGGGCGTTCGCTTCAAATACCCTTTCGCTGATCGTTCCCCGCAAGCTGCTGGGCGACCTGCCGCTCGACGATCTCGCGCCGCGGCTGGATACGTTTCGCAACGGCCTGCTCGCGGCACACATCGTATCGTTGCGCGAACGAAGCGCCCGGCTTGGCCAGGCAGACGTGGCAAGCACCGTAGCGGAAACCGCCGGCTTTCTGCGCAAGCTGCTGGATCCCGCTGAAAGTGCGGGCCTTGCCGAGGAGAGACACTCCGAAGAGGGGCTGCTCGCGCTCGCCGAGACGACCATCCGCGACAATCTCGCATCGCCAGACCTGTCGCCGGACTGGCTGGCGGCCGAGTTGCAGATCTCGCGGGCGTCGCTCTATCGGTTGTTTGCGAGTCGCGGCGGAATCATGCGGTACGTCCAGGAGCGTCGGCTTCTTGCCGTGCAGGCCGCGCTCAGCGATCCGCTCGAGATGCGCCTTCTGTCACGGCTCTCGTCCGATCTGGGCTTCAACAGCGAGGCACATTTCAGCCGGAGTTTCCGCAGTCGCTTCGGGGCCACGGCCAGCGACTTTCGCAAGATGCAGATCGAACTCTCTGCGAAGAACAAGCTGACAAGTCCCGACGTCGTTCAGCAGTGGTGGACATCAGTCGCAAACTGACGGCTTCGACCGGAGCTGCACCGGCGACCGCGCTTCCGCAACCTGCCGACGGTTCCACGCTGCCGCGTGGTGGGGCCGATACTCCCAAGATACTCCAACGTGAACCGCGCGGGGCTTGCAAAGGCTGTGCGCTTCACGGACATTTTGCCGTCGCCATTCACGTCGATGGAGGATTCGATGGGACGGTCCGGGAGAATACGCTGCGATGCAACACTGGGCGCGGCGATCATGCTGGTGCTGCTGACGGGTGTCGCGCAGGCCTACTCTCCCGAGCAGGAGCAGATGTGCACCAATGATGCGATGCGGCTGTGCAGTTCCGATATTCCCGACGTCGATCGGATCACCGCCTGCATGATCCGCCAGCGGGCGCAGCTCAGCGCCGGCTGCCGGGCATTCTTTCGCGACCCGGAGCCTTCACCCGCGCTGACGCCGGTCACCGCGCGCAAGCCGCTCAGCATCAAGCCGCGCAAGACGAAACCGCCGCGCCGCAAGAACTGACGCGATCATTGCGGAGCGCGGCCGATCGGCAGCTCCCTGTCGGGCGGCCTCCTGCCAGTTGAACTCGAACAGCGGGTGTCACTGTGTGGCTGCCGGGGCTGAGAGCCGCCGATCGCTATCCATCAAGCGCGCGCCTTTGGCATCGATGCGTCATCTGCGTTCACACTGGCAGTTGAGTTCCAACGCAGGTGGAACCCGGCGTCAGAGTCGTCGTCGCCGGTCCATGCGCAGGGCTCGTTCCAAGGTTCCATGAAGGTTCCATGTAATAAAAACGCAAATGTTTCAAAATATGAAAAAGTATTGCTACAAGTATCATCGTGTTAACGTTTGTTAGTACTGATCGGTGCGAGGAGTGCCCGCACATGGAATCACTGAAATCTTGGCGAAGTCTCGGAGAATTTCTGTGATTTCTGGTCAAACCGATCTACAGCAAATGGAACCGGCCAGGAGTCCGCCCCGCTGCATCCGCGGCCTGATCGCCGTCGGCCTGCTGGTCCTGGCAATGCCGTCCGTTGCCGACGCGCAGGTCCCGAACCTCGGAACCGCCGCGAATTTCGCGGTGCTGGGCGGGTCGACCGTCACCAATACCGGCACCACGCTCCTGATCGGGAACCTCGGCGTCAGTCCGGGGAGTGCCATCACCGGCTTCCCGCCGGGGGTCGTGCTGGCGCCAGGATCGACCTTCATTGGCGACGCCGTGGCGGTTCAGGCTCAGATCGATCTGGCCACCGGCTACAATACGATCGCTGCGCGGCCGGCCAATATGGACTTGACCGGTACCAATCTCGGTGGACTGACGCTGACGCCCGGCGTCTACAATTTCGCCACCGCCGCGTTCCTCACCGGGACGCTGACGCTCAACGCGCTCGGCAATCCGAACGCAGTGTTCATCTTCAACATCGGCACCACGCTGACCACCGCCTCCGCCTCGACGGTGCGTGTGATCGGCGGCGGCACCGGCGACAATGTCTACTGGCGGGTCGGCACATCGGCGACGATCGGCAGCACCACCGCCTTCATCGGCGACATTCTTGCCCTGACCAGCATCACGCTGAACACCGGCGCCACCATCACCTGTGGCAGCGCGCTGGCGCGCAACGGCGCCGTCACTCTGGACACCAACACCATTGCCACGCGAAATCTGACCGCGTCCTGCGCGATGGCCACATTGCTGCCGGCCGTCGACGGCACGGGCGCGTTGACGCTGCCGGGAATCAACGGCGTCTCGTCAATCACCGCGGCCATCAACGCTGCCTTCGCCGCCGCTATCGCGGCCAATGGCGGCGTGCTGCCGCCCGGTTTTGCCCAGGCGTTCCTCAACCTCGCAGGCCTGCCGCCCGAGCAGCAGCTTCTTGCCCTGCAGCAGTTGCAGGGCGAAGGCGCCACTGGCCTGGCGCAATCCGGTTTCCAGTCGATGAACTCGTTCCTGTCGCTGGTCCTCAGCCCCAATCCCGGCAACGGCCTGTCGGACGATCGCAGCGTCGGCCCGAACCGGCCGCTGATCACCAAGGCGCCCTATCCGGTGAAGGTGACTGCCGCGATGGCGGCGTTCAACGCTGCGCATCGAACGGGCTACGACCCGAGCCGCTGGGGCATCTGGGGTGCGGCCTATGGCGGCGAGACGCGCATCGGCGGCGACGCCACGGCCGGGCTGCACGATCTCAACGTGCGCAGCTACGGTTTTGCGGGCGGCGTCGACTATCGTCTGTTCCCCAGCACCACGGTCGGCTTCGCGCTTGGCGGCGGCGCCACCAGTTTCGGCCTGTCGGACGGGTTCGGCGGCGGCCGCAGCGACATGCTGCAGGCGGCGCTCTACAGTTCGACGCGGTTCGGCGCGGGTTACGTCTCGGCCGCGGTGGCCTATGCATGGCACGACGTCACCACCGACCAATATCTCAGCGGCTTCAGCTCCGATCGTCTGACCGCCAATTTCAAGGCCAACAACGTCGGCGGCCGGATCGAGGGCGGCTACCGCTTCGCCATTCCCGCCATATACAGCGTCCCGGCGTTCGGCATCACGCCCTATGCCGCGCTGCAGGGGCAGGCGTACTTCACGCCGGCCTACAGGGAAGATGCCAGCGCCATATTCGCGCGCAGCTATGATGCGCGGACCTTCACGACCTACCGTACCGAACTCGGCGCCTGGTTCGATACCAGCCGGCCGTTCTGCTACGACTCGGTGCTGACGCTGCGCAGCCGCCTCGCCTGGGCGCATGACGAATATTCGAACCAGAGCGTCACCGCCACATTCGTGGCGCTTCCCGGGTTCCCCTTCACGGTGAATGGCGCCGTACCGGCGCAGGATCTGCTGCTCGCCTCGGCAGGCGCCGATGTGCGCTTTCGCAACGGCATTTCGGTGGGCGGGCAGTTCGACGGTGAGTTCGCCGATCGCAGCACGAAATACTATGGCCGGGGCGTGGTACGCTACGTCTGGTAATCGCCGGACCGCGCTCCCTCCGGTTGACCGGTCGCTGGCGGGGGACTGCAGCCGTTCTCGTTGATCTGTGCCGGCAACCCGCAGCTTCGCCCGATAGGCGCATCCTCGGTTGACGTGCCGGGAGAACCCCGCCGCGACAAGCTGACGCGTTGGTAAGGGTGATACCAGGCCACATGTCAGGCGGTGAGGAGAATGATCTTGAGTGCTGACTACAAATCCGAGATCGACCGGCATTTCGCGACATTTGCCGGCCGGCTCCCGCCGAAACCGGCGCAGTTCATCAACTGGCTGCGCAGGCCCTCGTCCCGCGTGCTGAGAATTCCGCTGGCCGGGCTATTGGTGGTGGGCGGGACCCTCAGCTTTCTTCCCATTCTCGGCCTGTGGATGCTGCCGCTCGGCGTGGCGCTGATCGCGCAGGACGTTCCTATCCTCGAGAAGCCGACGGCGAAGTCGCTTGGATGGCTGGAGCGCAAGTGGGCGGCGCGCCAGCGCGCGAAAGAACACAAATAGCGGTTTGATAGCTATCACCGTCACGGTTCAGTCGCAGGGCTGACTCATTTTTAGTCTGTCGCCCCGCAAGTGTGACTCAAAAGACAGCATGACAAACAAACCTCGCCTATAAAGTGAACCTGCCTCCAAATTTTCCTTTAACGAATCAGCGCGCTGATTCATTTTCGCCTTCTGGGGTCAATCTGGAGGCGGACATATGAACGTTATTGTTTTCGCATCGCGTAAAGGCGGCTCGGGAAAAAGCACCCTGGCGGCTCATCTTGCTGCACAGGTTCACAAGTCTTCCAAGCCGTGCCTGCTGATCGATGCCGATCCGCAGGGATCGCTCACGCTTTGGCACAAGCTGCGTGGTACCAACGAGCCGCCGCTGAAGATTGCCAATCGCACGGTCAGCGAAATCGTTGCCGCCGCCAAGCGCGATGGAGTCGAATGGGTGTTCATCGACACCCCGCCCAACACGTCGGCAGTCGTCGACGATGCCATCAAGAACGCCACCATGGTGATCATCCCGGCGCGCCCCGGCGTGTTCGACGTCAATGCCGTGCAGGACACCATCCAGAGCTGCCGCGCCGCCCGCAAGCCTTACGCCGTCGTGATCAACGGTGCACCGGCCCGCAGGGACGATGCCGAGAGCCGCATCGTGACCATCGCCCGTGAAGCCCTTGCCAAGTTCAAGGCACCGGTATGGTCGGGCCAGATCACCAACCGCGCCGATCTGCTGCTGGCACTCGGCCACGGTGAAGGCGCCCGCGAATACGCTGCCGAAGGCCGCGCGGCCGGCGAAATCGGCAAGCTGTGGGCCGCCATCGAACGCTCGATCAAGGCGATCCGCGGTACCGCATCGGCCACCGGTGCTATGCACAAGCAGGCGGCATAATATCTGTCCGTCCACGCCGACCAAGGCGCGCGAGCTTCGCGCGTTTTTTGCTGTGAGGAATCAGGCGGCTTTGCGAGCGCGTTGTCCAGCGCCAGTGCAATGATGCGGAGGCCGCTCGCGGTGAGCCGCGACGGCGACGGCGACAGCCACGCATCCGCGCAAAAAAAAGCCGGGCTCGAACGAGCCCGGCTTGAGGTATTGGCCACGTGAGGCCGACACAATCACCTTCCAAGAGGGATAACTGAGAACCCGCTCCACTGGAGGAGGGGGACAAAGCGCGGAACGGGCTCTCAGCGTGTGAAGATTATGTCCCGTCCTCGCGCGGGTGAGCAACGCCTCACCTCGCATGTCAGTCATGCGAGTCCGGGGACTCGACTGGAACTCAGGACGGCCAGCGCTGTGCCTTGCTGACGATGAAGTCGCGAAACACCTGGACACGTGCGACGGTCTTCAATTCTTCGGGATAGACGAAGTAGGTGTCGAGCTGGATCGAATCGGACTCGCTGAACAGCTGCACCAGCCGATTGTTTTCCTCGACCAGATAGTCGGGCAGCGCGGCGATGCCGAGCCCCTGCTGGCAGGCGCGCACCAGGCCGAGGATGTTGTTGACCTTGAAATAGGGTTCGCGCGGGCCGGATCCGTTGCGGCCGGCGTCGATCAGCCAGGCGCGGTTCTGCAGGTGCACGGCGACCTGGCTGTCGCTCAGCATGATGATGCGATGGCCATCGAGCTCCTCCAGCGTGCGCGGCGTGCCGAAATGCTTGACGTATTCCGGCGAGCAATAGGCATGGAAGCCCATCGCGAACAATTTGCGCTGGATCAGGTCGGGCTGGGTCGGCTTGCGGGTGCGGATCGCCACGTCGGCCTCGCGCATCGACAAATCAAGCTCCTCGTCGGTGACGATCAGCGAGATGCGGATCTCCGGATACAGGGCGGTGAACTCGCCGAGTCGCGGGATCAGCCAGTTGATGCCGACGCCGGGCGTCGTGGTGACCTTGAGGTCGCCGCTCGGCCGCTCGCGGCTGTCGGTCAATTTGGCGCGCGCCGCCTGCAACTGCATGAACACGTCATGCGCGGTGCGGAACAGGAGGTCGCCCTGTTCGGTGAGGATCAGGCCGCGGGCATGGCGGTGAAACAGCGACACCGACAATTCCTGCTCCAGCGCGCTGACCTGCCGCGACACGGCCGATTGCGACAGCCCGAGCTGCTCGCCGGCGTGCGTGAAGCTCCCCGCTTCCGCTGCCGCGTGAAACACCTTGAGCTTGTCCCAGTCCATATCCGTGAATCCATCGCGAGTTCGTGCCATGATTACTCCGCCGCTGCGCGGTCGTGGGCATGTGCAGCCAGATAACGTTCGGCTTCCAGCGCGGCCATGCAGCCCATGCCCGCCGCGGTGACCGCCTGCCGCCAGGTTTCATCGGCGACGTCGCCGGCGGCGAACACGCCGGGCACCGAGGTCGCGGTCGAATTCGGCGCCACCTCGACATAGCCCGACGGCCGCAATTTGATCTGGCCCTTGACCAGGTCGGTGGCCGGGGCATGGCCGATGGCAATGAACACGCCGTCGGCGGGGACGTCGGTCGTGGCGCCGGTCTTGACGTTCTTCAGGCGGACATGGGTGACCTTGGCGGGACCCGCGGTGCCGCAGATCTCGTCGACCGCCGAGTCCCAGGCCACCTTGATCTTGGGATGCTTGAACAGCCGCTCCTGCAGGATGCGTTCGGCGCGGAAGTGGTCGCGGCGATGCACGATGGTCACCGACGCCGCGAAGTTGGTCAGGAACAGCGCTTCCTCGACCGCGGTATTGCCGCCGCCGACCACCACGACGTCCTTGCCGCGATAGAAGAAGCCGTCGCATGTGGCACAGGCCGAGACGCCGCCACCCTGAAACTGCTCCTCGGAAGGAATCCCGAGCCAGCGCGCCTGTGCGCCGGTGGCCAGGATCACGGCTTCCGCGAGATAGATGTCGCCGCTGTCGCAGACCAGCCGGAACGGGCGCTGCGCCAGATCGAGCTCGGTGACGAGGTCGGTGACGATTTTTGTGCCGACATGGGCGGCCTGCTTCTCCATCTGCTCCATCAGCCACGGGCCCTGGATCACATCGGCAAAGCCGGGATAGTTTTCCACGTCGGTGGTGATGGTGAGCTGCCCGCCGGGCTGGATGCCCTGGATCAGGACCGGCTCCAGCATCGCCCGCGCGGCATAGATCGCCGCGGTGTAGCCAGCGGGGCCGGAACCGATGATGACAACTTTGGCGTGGATGGGGGCGGCCATGAGCGAGTCCCTTTCTGAAGGGAAATTGGTCAGTTGTGATGCGAAATGTTCACGCGACAGGGTCGCGGCGACCGGAAAGTGTCAAATCCGAGTCTGACTTAAGTCTAGGTTATCTGGCGAGCTATGCAAGAATTGCAATCCGTCTACGCAGATTTTCCACGGATGACGCTTAATTTCCGCATCGCACGCGCAATAAAATTGCGCAAAACAGGGCTCTTGGGCTAAGAGAATTGACCGACCTTTGTCACAGCCAGGACCTGCACCGCGTGCCGAAAAGCCTCGACGAGATCGACCTCAAGATTCTCAGTGAAATCCAGGCCGACGGCCGCATCACCAATGTCGAGCTGGCGCGCCGCGTCGGCATCTCGCCGCCGCCCTGCCTGCGACGGGTGCGCACGCTGGAGGAGGCCGGTTACATCCAGGGCTACCGCGGCCTGCTCGATCCGCGGCTGCTCGGCTTCGACGTCACGGTGTTCGCCTCGGTCCACCTGTCCAGCCAGGCCGACGCCGACCTCAAGGCCTTCGAGGATTTCGTCCGCAAGGAGCCTTTGGTGCGGGAATGCTGGATGCTGTCCGGCGAGGTTGATTTCATCCTGAAATGCGTCGCGCCCGACATGGCGACGTTTCAGGACTTCGTCGGCCAGCTCACCGCCGCGCCGCATGTCCGCAACGTCCGCACCTCGCTGGTGCTGCACAATTCCAAATACGCCGCCGCCGTGCCGCTGGAGCTCAAGGTCGCGGGCTGAGGCGGAAGGTAAAAGCCCTCATGGTGAGGAGCGCATCTTGCGCGTCTCGAACCATGAGGGCTTGAGTTTCGCTCATCCCGGGCGAATGGCTTTGCCATTCGCTGGAGACGCGGCGAAGACGCCGCCCCTCAGGATGAGGGGCACAGTCTGTTGTCAGCTCTTGTTGCGCAGGGTGGCATCGAGGCTGATCGGGCCGCCGCCGGACGTCGCCAGGTACAGGCAGGCGAAGCAGAACAGGATCGCCGCGGTGCCGCCGTTGAGCAGCGGCAGGAACACCGGCTCGGCGCCCTTGAACATGTGGCCGAGGAAATAGGCGAACGCCATTTCGCCCGCGAGGATGAAGGCCACCAGACGGCTGAAAAGACCGACCATCAGCAACGCGCCGAGAACGAGTTCGATGGTGCCAGCCGCGCCGATCAGCGAAAACAGTTCGACCTTGGCGAAATACGGCACGGCCGGAAACTTGAAGATCTTCGCGACGCCGTACTGAAACAGCAGCAGGCCGGTGATGAAGCGAAACAGGCTGAGCGCCGCCGGCTGGTATTTTGCGGCGATGGAATCGAAATTCATGAATAGTCCCCCATTTAATTCTGACGCAGGTGATGCAGTCACCTGTTTGTCCGACCACGATTGAAAGCAGTTTTCAAGCCAGCCGCCTTCACAAGCGTCGCCATATTGAACACGGCCCCGTGACAATCATTGCAGCGGCACTCGCCATTGTTTGATCGGCATCGTTGGATGCAATGCACAGCGAAAAGGCCGCGGCGAACCGCGGCCTTTTCGATCCTGCATGCGCGTGCGAAAGGCTCAGCGCCACTCAACCTTGGTGATCTCGTAGGCCTTGGCGCCACCGGGGGCGACGACCTCGACGGAGGTCCCCTTGGCCTTGCCGATCAGCGCGCGTGCCAGCGGCGAGGTGATGGAGATGCGGCCCTTCTTGGCGTCGGCTTCCGGTTCGCCGACGATCTGCCAGACCGCCTTCTTCTCGGTGTCCTCGTCGATCAGCGTCACAGTGGCACCGAACATGATGGTGTCGCCGGACAGCTTGCTGATATCGATGATATCGGCACGCGCCAGCTTGTCCTCGAGTTCGTTGATGCGACCCTCGTTATGCGACTGCTCTTCTTTGGCCGCATGATATTCGGCATTTTCCGACAGGTCGCCATGGGAGCGCGCCTCGGCAATCTGCTCGATGATCCGCGGGCGGTTCACCGTTTGACGCTCCTTCAATTCAACCTCGAGGGCGGCATAGCCGCCGGCGGTCATCGGGACCTTCTCAACCATCTCTCTTCGTCCTCTAACGTCATGCGTCACGCCGATGCGGCGCGCGCATTGCAGTGCAATTTGGCAGGTGGCGGCGCAGCGATGCGCGCAGCCTCATGTCGTCCGGATCATCGATCGAAGCAGGATCTTATCACAAAACCGGACAGCGGGTCCGGATCATGCGGCCGACCATGCTCTCACGTGCGAACAAGCGCCGAAACAGAACAATGCCATGACTGGCGAGTTCCAGTCATGCCCTGTTTATTGCTGATCGGGTCCGGGCTTGGCCCGGCCGGGATCAGGTTTCGGAAAAGTAACTCTGCAGTGTGCGGACCTCAAGGTCCCCGCCCAGATAGGCCCGGATACCTTGCGCGGCCGCTACGGCGCCCGAAAGAGTGGTGTAATACGGAACTTTATGCAAGAGGGCAGCGCGCCGCAGCGATCGGCTGTCGGCCAGCGCCTGCGGGCCGTCGGTGGTATTGAACACCAGCTGGATCTCGCCATTGGTGATGGCGTCGACGATATGCGGCCGGCCTTCCAGCACCTTGTTGATCTTGACGGCTGGCACCCCGTTGTCGACCAGGAAACGCTGGGTGCCCGAGGTCGCCAGCACCTTGAAGCCCAGCGAAGACAGCAGCTTGACCGCGTCGAGGATGCGGGTCTTGTCGTCCTCGCGGACCGATACGAACACGGTGCCCTTGCGCGGCACCCGCGTGCCGCCGCCGAGCTGGCTCTTGGCGAACGCCACCTCGAAGGAACGGTCGATGCCCATCACCTCACCGGTGGAGCGCATCTCCGGTCCGAGCACGGTATCGACGCCGGGGAAACGCGCGAACGGGAACACCGATTCCTTGACGCCGACATGGCCGAGCTTGCGCTTCTTGAGATTGAAGTCGGCCAGTTTCTCGCCGGCCATGATGCGCGCGGCGATCTTGGCCACCGGCATGCCCATCACCTTGGCGACGAACGGGACGGTGCGCGACGCCCGCGGGTTGACCTCGAGCACGTAGATGTCGCCGTCCTTGATGGCGAACTGCACGTTCATCAGCCCGACCACGTCGAGGCCGAGCGCCATGTCGCGGGTCTGCTTCTCGAGCCGTTCGATCATCGCGGCATCGAGCGAATGCGGCGGCAGCGAGCAGGCGGAATCGCCGGAGTGGATGCCGGCTTCCTCGATATGCTCCATGATGCCGACGATAAACGTATCCTTGCCGTCGCACAGGCAGTCGACGTCGATCTCGATGGCATCGGACAGGTAGCGGTCGAACAGCAGCGGATTGGTGCCGAGCACGGTGTTGATCTGGCCGGTCTTGTCGTTGGGATAGCGCGCCTTGACGTCGCCGGGCACCAGCTCCGGCAGCGTGCCGAGCAGGTAGTCGCCGAGCTGCGATTCTTCGCGGATGATCTGCATGGCGCGGCCGCCGAGCACGTAGGACGGGCGCACCACCAGCGGCAGGCCGAGGTCGGACGCCACCAGGCGCGCCTGCTCGACGGAGTAGGCGATGCCGTTCTTCGGCTGCTTCAATTTCAATTTGTCGAGCACGCGCTTGAAGCGGTCGCGGTCCTCGGCGAGGTCGATGGCGTCAGGCGAGGTGCCCAGAATCGGTACGCCGGCGTTCTCCAGCGTATGCGCCAGCTTCAGCGGGGTCTGGCCGCCGAACTGCACGATGACGCCGTGCAGCCTGCCGTTCTGCTGCTCGGTGTCGATGATCTCCAGCACGTCCTCGCCGGTCAGCGGCTCGAAATACAGCCGGTCCGCGGTGTCGTAGTCGGTCGACACGGTCTCCGGATTGCAGTTGATCATGATGGTTTCATAGCCGGCGTCATGCAGCGCGAAGCAGGCGTGGCAGCAGCAATAGTCGAACTCGATGCCCTGTCCGATACGGTTCGGACCGCCGCCGAGGATGATCACCTTGTTCTTGTCGGTCGGCCGGCTTTCGTCGGCGACGCTGCCGGCGAACAGGGCTTCATAGGTCGAATACATGTAGGCGGTGGGCGAGGCGAATTCGGCAGCGCAGGTGTCGATGCGCTTGAACACCGGGCGCACGTTGAGGGCGTGACGGATGGTCTTGACCTCGGCCTCGGTCTTGCCGGCGAGCACCGCCAGCCGCGCGTCGGAAAAGCCCATCGCCTTCAGCGAACGCATGCCGAAGGCATTGCCCGGCAGGCCGCTGGCCTTCACCTTGGCCTCCATGTCGACGATGCCGCGCATCTCCGACAGGAACCAGGGATCGATCTTGCAGGAGGTGAAGATGTCGTCGTCGCTCCAGCCGAGCCGCATCGCCTGCGCGACCTGCAGCAGCCGATCCGGCGTCGGCGTGCCCAAAGCGGCGCGGACGGCATTCTTGTCGTCGCCGCGGCCGAGGTCGTCGATCTCGATCTCGTCGAGGCCGGTGAGACCGGTCTCGAGCCCGCGCAGCGCCTTCTGCAGCGATTCCTGGAAGGTGCGGCCGATCGCCATGACCTCGCCCACCGACTTCATCGAGGTGGTGAGCGTCGTGGAGGCGCCGGGGAATTTCTCGAAAGCGAAACGCGGAATCTTGGTGACCACATAGTCGATGGTCGGCTCGAACGACGCCGGCGTGGCGCCGCCGGTGATGTCGTTGGCGATTTCGTCGAGCGTGTAGCCGACCGCGAGCTTGGCGGCGACCTTGGCGATCGGGAAGCCGGTGGCCTTCGACGCCAGCGCCGAAGAGCGCGACACCCGCGGATTCATCTCGATCACCACCATGCGGCCGTCGGCGGGATTGACGCCGAACTGCACGTTGGAGCCGCCGGTCTCGACGCCGATCTCGCGCAGCACCGCCAGCGAGGCGTCGCGCATGATCTGGTATTCCTTGTGCCGGGGCCACGGTGATGGAATCACCGGTGTGCACGCCCATCGGATCGATGTTCTCGATCGAGCAGACGATGATGCAGTTGTCCTTCTTGTCGCGGACCACCTCCATCTCGAACTCTTTCCAGCCGAGCACGGATTCCTCGATCAGCACTTCGGAGGTCGGCGAGGCGTCGATGCCGCGCTCGACGATCTCGATGAACTCGGCCTTGGTGTAGGCAATGCCGCCGCCGGTGCCGCCCATGGTGAAGGAGGGGCGAATCAAAGCCGGGAAGTCGATCACGTCGAGCGCGCGCAGCGCGTCCGGCAGCGTCTTGACCTGGACCGAACGCGGGGTCTCCAGGCCGATCTTGGTCATGGCCTCGCGAAAACGCTGGCGGTCCTCGGCCTTGTCGATGGCGTCGGCGGTGGCGCCGATCATCTCGACGTCGAACTTTTCAAGCGTGCCCTGCTTGCGCAGGGACAGTGCGCAGTTCAGCGCGGTCTGGCCGCCCATGGTCGGCAACAGCGCGAAGCCGCCGGGCAGGATGTAGCGCTCTTTCTCGATGATTTTTGCGACGATCTCCGGGGTGATCGGCTCGATATAGGTGGCGTCGGCCAGTTCCGGGTCGGTCATGATGGTCGCCGGATTGGAATTGACCAGAACGATCCGGTAGCCCTCTTCCTTCAGCGTCTTGACCGCCTGGGTGCCCGAATAGTCGAATTCGCAAGCCTGCCCGATCACGATGGGACCGGCGCCGATGATCAGGATGGTGGATATGTCAGTGCGTTTAGGCATTACATCTCGCGATTGGGACAACTGGGCACAAAAAAAGGGCGCGCGTGGTGCGCGTCCCTTGAGCCGGGCGCGGGTCGACCCTCGCGCGCGGCTGTCTTTAGACCACATTACCGGGGCGGGGAAGGCTTTTGAAGCCACCGTCAACCGGCAATTGACGGCCCGAATGGGCCCATCTTCGCTCTCACGCCAGGGCGGGGAGCCTTCGGATTGAGATGGTTTGCCGAGCCGGGCTGCGGAGCAGCGAAGGCTGGAGGCCCGGCCTGGACTTGAACCAGGATGAAGAGCGTTGCACTGCCCCCGCGTAACTTCCGCCACCGGGCCACCGCCATTGTCGCCGATCGCACGCCCGCTGGAAACGTTTACTTCCGGCTAGGCTTAAGAAATTCCTCTGCCCGGCGAAACGATCAGAAGGCGTGGTGGGCGACGAAGGTCATGCGCCACGGATTGTGGCCGATGTTGACGGGGGCCCTGGTGGCGGCAAAGCCCGCCGCCTTGAGCCGGGCGATCATCTCGGCCTCGCTGTAGCGCTGCAGCCCGACCTTGGCGCGCAACTGGCGGTAATCGGACAACGCGGTGCGGACCAGCCCGATGACGGCGTCCTTGAAGAATCCGTGCTGCCAGGCAAACCGCAGCAAGGCAGTGACATCCTTGCCCATGCCGACCTCCGGCTGCAGGATATCGCCCACCACCAGCCGGCCGGTCGGCTTCAACAGCCGGCGGATCACCGCGAAGGCGGCATCCAGTTCGGCCGCGGTCATGTACTGGGCGACCGAATTCATGACGGCCAGATCGACCGATTTCTCCTCCATGTTGCGCAGTTCATCGAGCGAGCGCACCCGGATATTGGTGATCGGTGCAAAGCGGGCGATCAGCCGGCCGCGCACCCCCGGCGCCGGCTCGGCCAGGATCAGCTTGCCGCAGGCTTTAGCCACCCGGGCGGCGGACAGTGCCTCGCCGCAGGCATAATCCAGCACCACGGCGTCGGGAGAGGAGATGTAACCGATGATGTCGCGGGCAATGACCTCGAAATGCACGTCCCGATGCAATTTGCTGGCATAAATCGTGTGCGTGGAATCGTAATAATCGATCCATTCGTCCATGGGCTTGGCCTGGCTACTGTTTGTTCCGCCGATGGAACCGGGGTAATTCGAGCGCGTTACGGTCTAGTGCGTTTTCGGGTGCCTTGGAAACCGCTTTCCCGCCCAGCCATCGGTTTCCGGTGATTCCGGCGGTGATGGGCCCGGGTTGGCCAAGGCAGCCGGCAATACCACTTATCTGAATACCACCCTCGATCCGCCCCCACAGGAAGGTAACCCGCCGTGTCCCCAGCCAAGAATGCCTCGAAAGTTGCCGCCGATCTCGATACCCCGACCGATCTGCCGAAAGACGCCGTCGACAAGATCTCGAAGACGCTGAACGTGCTGCTTGCCGACGCCTTCGCACTTTACCTCAAGACCAAGAATTTCCACTGGCACATCAGCGGCCGGCATTTTCGTGATTATCACCTGATGCTCGACGAGCAGTCCGACCAGATCTTCGCGACCACCGACGCCCTGGCCGAGCGGGTCCGCAAGGTTGGCGGCACCACCATCCGCTCGATCGGCCAGATCGCCAAGCTGCAGACCATCAAGGACAATGAAGAGACCTATGTGCCGCCGCGTGAAATGCTGCGCGAGTTGATGAACGACAACAAGGCGATGGCTGCGGCGATGCGCAAGGCGCACAAGGTCGTCGACGACGTCGAGGATGCCGCCACCGCCGGCCTGCTGGAAAACTTCATCGACGAGACCGAGCGCAGGACCTGGTTCCTGTTCGAGGCCAGCCGCCAGGAAGGCGGCAACGAGGACTAACGTCGCCCGCAACGCGATGCATCCGGAAGCCTCTCCGCAAGGAGGGGCTTCCGTTCCTTGCATCCTGTAACCGGTCGTCGCGGCCGCTTCGCCCGTTATTGCTTTGCCGGCAATGCTTCCAGCGCCTTGGCGATGGAGCGCAGGTCCTGCCAGGCCATGCGCTTGTAGGACGGCGAGCGCAGCAGGTAAGCGGGGTGGAAGCTGGCGATCGCCCGGATCTTGCGCGTTCCGGTGTCGTAGTCGACCCAGCGACCGCGCGATTTCATGATGCCATCCTTCGTCTGCAGCAGGGTCTGGGTCGACGGATTGCCCAGCGTCACCAGGATGTCGGGATTCACCAGTTCGATCTGGCGCTGGATGAAGGGCAGACAGGTCTGGGTTTCCTGCGGCGTCGGCGTGCGGTTGCCCGGCGGCCGCCACGGAATCACGTTGGCGATGTAGACCTTGCTGCGGTCGAGTCCGATGGCCTTCAGCATCAGGTCGAGCAGCTTGCCGGAGCGACCGACGAACGGCAGGCCCTCGATATCCTCCTCGCGACCCGGCGCTTCGCCGACGAACATGATGCGGGCCTCCGGGTTGCCGTCGGCGAACACCAGCCGCGTCGCGGTGGATTTCAGGGCGCAGCCTTCGAACTTGTCCATCAGTCCGCGCAGCGCCTCCAGCGACGGGGCGGTGCGCGCGGCCTCGCGCGCCGCCGTGATCGCCACTTCCGGTGCGACCTCGACCTTCGCCGGCGGCCTCGGCTTGGCGTCGCCAT
>LNAP01006838.1_pt1 | contig 22678 bp, 17 predicted proteins | sample 602601 | NCBI WGS metagenome assembly LNAP01 (sample SAMN02440304, study PRJNA202911) | soil metagenome | biome: Subtropical and temperate rainforests or woodlands; isolation source: soil samples (1 kg each in a 20% v/v slurry with milli Q water) were... ...
GCTGCTTAAGCAACACCAATCGCCTGGCACCTCGCGTGCTTGCGGTTTAACATCGGGCACGATCTGCACACGCGGATCGTGCCCTTTGTCTTTCTGTATCTCCTGTTTTCCCAATCTGATTTCTTGTGGCCATGAACGATATCTCCGATCCCGAACAGTTCGACCTGCAAACCGCAGCGCTAAAAGTCCCGCCGCATTCCATCGAGGCCGAACAAGCCGTGCTCGGTGGTTTGATGCTCGACAACAACGCCTGGGAGCGGGTGCTGGACCAAGTGTCGGACGGCGACTTTTATCGGCATGACCACCGCTTGATCTTCCGTGCCATCGCTAAATTGGCCGACCACAACTCGCCGTTCGACGTCGTCACCCTGTCTGAGCAGCTCGACAAGGAAGGCCAGACCTCGCAAACCGGTGGCCTCGCCTACCTGGGTGAACTGGCGAAAAATACCCCGTCGGTGGCCAACATCAAGGCCTATGCGCAGATCGTTCGCGAGCGCGCCACCTTGCGGCAACTGATCGGCATCAGCAGCGAGATCGCCGACAGTGCGTTCAACCCGCAGGGCCGGCAGGCAGCGGAAATTCTCGACGAAGCTGAACGGCAGATCTTCCAGATCGCCGAAGCGCGGCCGAAAACTGGCGGCCCTGTCGGCGTCAATGCGCTGCTGACCAAGGCCATCGACCGTATCGACGAGCTGTTCAATACCGGCGAAGGCATCACCGGCTTGTCCACCGGCTTTACCGATCTCGACGACAAGACCAGCGGCCTGCAGCCGTCTGACCTGATCATCGTCGCTGGCCGGCCGTCCATGGGTAAAACCACCTTCGCCATGAACCTGGTGGAAAACGCCGTACTGCGCAGCGATAAGGTGATTCTGGTGTATTCGCTGGAGATGCCCGGCGAGTCGCTGATGATGCGTATGCTCTCTTCGCTAGGTCGTATCGACCAGACCAAAGTACGTTCCGGTCAGCTTGATGACGACGACTGGCCACGCCTGACCTCGGCGGTCAACCTGCTCAATGACCGCAAGCTGTTTATCGACGACACCGCCGGCATCAGCCCCTCGGAAATGCGCGCGCGTACCCGGCGCCTGGTGCGTGAGCACGGCGATGTCGGCCTGATCATGATCGACTACCTGCAGCTGATGCAGATCCCCGGCTCCAGCGGCGACAACCGCACCAACGAGATTTCCGAAATCTCCCGCTCGCTAAAAGCCCTGGCCAAAGAATTCAACTGCCCGGTGGTGGCGCTCTCGCAGCTCAACCGCTCCCTGGAACAGCGCCCCAACAAGCGCCCGGTGAACTCCGACTTGCGTGAGTCCGGTGCTATCGAGCAGGACGCCGACGTGATCATGTTTGTGTACCGCGACGAGGTGTATCACCCCGAGACCGAGCACAAAGGCATTGCCGAAATCATCCTCGGTAAGCAGCGTAACGGCCCGATTGGTTTTGTGCGGTTGGCGTTCTTGGGTAAGTACACCCGCTTCGAGAATCTGGCCCCCGGTAGCTACAACTTCGACGACGACGAGTAATTTCGACCCAGATGGGCCGGAGCGCCGCCTATGCTGCGTCGCGCGGTGCTCGTGATCCTCATGGGCTTGAGCCCACTGCGGTCCCTGTTGCCTAGACGGCGCTCCGACCCATCTGGCGAGTCGAAATTAAGTACCCCTTCAGACCTTGTAGTGCGGCGAGATAAAGTCGGCGTCCACGTAGGGCGCCAGATAGTCTGCCAGGCGCTGGCCTTCGCCACATTCAAAGTGCTCATCGGTGTCGCTCAGCGTATCCAGCCGGTCAATGCGGAAGTTACGGAAGTCGCCGCGCAGTTCGCACCAGCTGCAGAGCGTCCAGGTTTGCCCCCAGAAGAACAGCCCTAAAGGCCAGATGCAGCGTTCGCTGCTCTGGCCTTTTTCGTCTTTGTAGCTCAGTTGCAGTTTGCGTTGCTGGCGGATGGCCAGGCGTAGCTGGCCGAGCCAGTGCACGGGGTAGAGGTTGGTTTCCGGGGCAAACAGGTTGTGGCGGTTGAGTTCGCTGCGCAGCTCGCTGGGCAGCACGTTGTGAATCTTGGCCAGCGCCGACTCGGCGGCATGTTGCAGGGCCGGGTCGGCCCAGGCTTTGACCATCTTGGCGCCGATCATCAGCGCCTCGATTTCTTCACGTTCAAACATCAGCGGCGGCAGGTCCATGGGTTGGCGCAGTACATAGCCAACCCCGGCTTCGCCCTCCAGCGGCACGCCAGAGAGCGATAAGTCCTGAATGTCCCGATAGATTGTGCGCACCGACACCTGAAGCCGCTCAGCCAGCCACTGCGCGGTGGTCAGGCGGCGGCTGCGCAGGAATTGCACGATCTGGAACAGGCGGTCGGCGCGTCTCATGGCGTTCTCGGGTTATTTATTCAGGACACGCTGTGGAGCCCCACGCTATTGCCTTCGCTGTCTTTAATCAAGGCGATGAAACCATGCGGGGCGATCTCGGTGCGCGGCTGCAGAATGATGCCGCCGGCATTCGGTACGCGGTCTAGCACGGCGTCCAGTTGGCCTTCCACGTTGAGGTACACACGGGTGCCGCCGGTACCTGGGTGCATGCCGGGCATCGCGCTGATGCAGCCGCCAACGCCGCCATTTTCCTCGCCGGGGAAGATCCCCATGCGCGACATCGGCCCATCGACAATGGGCAGCTCCACATCCAGCGCGCGCTGGTAGAAAGTGTGGGCGCGGTCAAAGTTGCTGACATACAGTTCGAACCAGTTCACGGCGTTCATGGCATTCATTCCTTGGCGTTCTAGAGGGGTGTAGGCGGCCGGCGAGGTGGAGCCCCGAGCTGCTGAGGGCCACTCTACCCAGGGGCTACTGACAGCCTTCTGTCAGTAGCCTGCAAAGATATTTCTGTGTCTTGCTGCGCTAAGATGCCGGTCCAATTTTTCCCTTGCTGTCGAGTTCGCCATGCGCCCGCTAGTTGCCACCATTGACCTCAGCGCCCTGCGCCATAACTACGCCGTCGCCCATCGCTGCGCGCCGGGGCGGCAGGCCTTTGCGGTGGTCAAGGCCAACGCCTATGGGCATGGCCTGCGCGAGGTGGTGGCAGCGCTGGCGGATGCCGATGGCTTTGCCGTGTGCTGTCTGGAAGAGGCGCTGGTGGTGCGTGAGGTGACTGCCGATGCGCGTTTGCTGCTGTTGGAGGGCTGCTTTGCCGCTGACGAGCTTCACCAAGCTGCCGCGTTAAACCTGGATGTGACCGTGCATAGCCCGGCGCAGGCTGAGGCGTTGTTGTCAGCAGAGCTGTCGCAGCCACTGAACGTTTGGCTGAAGCTCGATAGCGGTATGCATCGTTTGGGGTTTTGCGCCGCTGCGCTGCGCGAATGGCATGCCAAGTTCGCCGCAAGCGCTAACGTGGCGGAGCTTAATCTGCTGGGCCATTTCGCCTGTGCCGATGAGCGTGGCCATGAGCTCAACGAGCAACAAGTGGAGCAATTCCTCAGCCTGCTGGATCTCGACTTCGACCAGCGTTCGCTGGCCAACTCGGCCGCGCTGTTGACCATTCCTGCCGCGCATATGGACTGGCAGCGGCCCGGCATCATGCTCTATGGCGCTACGCCGTTTGCCGAATTAAGTGCCAAGGATCTCGGCCTGCGCCCAGTGATGAGCCTGACCGCTGAAGTTATTGCTCTGCGTGAAGTGCCGGCCGGCGAGAGCGTGGGTTACGGCGCCAGTTGGGTGGCGCGGCGACCGTCGTTGATCGGTACGGTGAGTTGCGGTTACGCCGACGGCTACCCGCGCCATGCGCCGCCCGGCACTGAAGTGGTGGTGCGCGGCCAGCGCGTGGGGCTGGCGGGGAGGGTGTCGATGGATATGCTCTGCATCGACCTTACCGACGTGGCCGGCGCACAAGTGGGCGATGCGGTCGAGCTATGGGGCGCGCAGCTCCCGGTCGATGAGTTAGCGCAGCGTTGCGGCAGTATCGGCTATGAGCTGCTGACCAAGGTTACCGGGCGAGTCCCGCGGCGGTATCTTGCGTAGGTTTACACCAACCCCGTCGGCACCTGCAGTACATCCAGGAACAGGCACTGTTCCTGGCTTAACGCGCCATCTTTGCCACGCATGATGCAGCCGGAGCGGCCTTGGCTTTTGGCTTGGTAGAGCGCTTCATCTGCCGCCTTGTAGAGGCCGGCAAACTGCTTGGCGTGTTGCGGAAATAGCGCGGCGCCGATGCTGATGGTCACCGCCAGGTTATTCGCGCCATAGAGCACCGGCCGCGCCAGCTCGGTAAGCAAACGTACGGCAATCTCCTGCGCATGCTGCTCAGCTTCCGGGCCGCTGATAACAATGGCAAATTCATCGCCACCCAACCGCGCGACCATATCGTTGCTACGCACATGCTCGCGCAGACGCTGGCCAATGGTGCGCAGCATCAGGTCGCCGGCGTCGTGGCCGTGGCGGTCGTTAATCGGTTTGAAATGATCAAGGTCGACCAGCAGCAGTGCTACAGATTCCTGGCGACGATGGGCATCGGCTAGGGCGTTTTCTACACGCTCGATCAGGTAGCGGCGGTTGGGCAGGTCGGTCAGCGGGTCGTGAAAAGCGGCATGTTGCAGGGCGTGTTCGCGCTCGCGCAGCTGTTGGTTAGCCAGGGCCAGTTCGGCGGTGCGCCGCTCTACCGCGTCCTTCAATTCCTCAGCGCTGGCCTGAATTTGCGCCAGGCGCGCAGTCTTTTCCCGGTCCGCTTGCTCCACCGCGTCGGCGCGGTCTTGCTTGAGGGTTTGAATGCGATAGGCCAGGGCGAAGGAGAACAGAATCGACTCCGCCGCCACCGCCAGCGGAAATACATAGGCATTCCACTCTGCCGGCTGCACAACGCCGGTGGTGCGCAGCAGCAACAGGCCAGTGCTACCCAAAATCAGGCCGTAGCCGCACAGGTATAGAAACGCCGGAAAATAGTTCTGCCGCCAACGGATAAATGCCGAGCCAAGCGCCGCCGGAATACTGGTAAACGACAGCAGGGCAATGATCCACGCTGCCGCACCCCGTTGGCCAAAAAAGTCCAACGCGATGGCCACCACATACACCACGCAGGCCAGGGTCAGCAGGTGGTGCGCCCAGCGCACGTAGCGGCGCGTTTGCATCAGGGTCTGGGTGAAGCGCGAAGCGAAAATGCCCCACAGTGAAGGCAGCACAATGCGGTCCAGCCAGACTGGCACCGGGTGGTTCGGCCACAGGTATTGGAAACCGTGGCCGGTCATGCTGACGATAAACAGCAGGGCGCCGCCGGTGGCCAACACGTACCAGAAGTACGCCGCGTCGCGCAGGCTAAAGAAGATAAACAGGTTGTACAGCAGCAGGGCGGTGATGATGCCGTAGATCACCCCCAGGCCGATATTTTCGCTGGCGGCGAGTTGGCTGAGGTCATCCAGTTGCCAGACTTTCAGCGGGAAGGAGTTGCCGGCCGGGTCGTAGGTACGCAGGTAGAACGTCAGCGGTTCATCGCCCAACTCGGGGAGTTTGAATAGCGTGCGGCGATAAGGATGGTCGCGACCCTCGGCGTAGTTCACCACTTCGCCACCCTGGCGCTGTGTCCAGCTGGTGTGCGGGCCAGGCAGGTAAAGCTGCATATTCAGTTGAGTCACCGAGCCGACTTCCAGCCACCACTGTTGCGGCGCCTGGCTGCGCCGCTGCAGGCTGACTTTAATCCACCAAGGGTTACGGCTCTGGCCTACGCTGGCTTTGCCATTGGCAGGAATAAAGCGTTGTTGCACGGTCGGGTCAGCCATATCGGCAATATTCAGCTTGGCGCCGACGTCTTCGAGCAGCTCGATCTGCCCATTGAGCACCAGGCCGCTGCTGGTGTTGTCCAGCAACACGGGCGCAGCCGCGAACGATTGACCGCAACATGCGACCAGCAGGGCATACAGACACATCCGCACAATGTTCAGCCGCACCGCAACACTCCTTGTACCCAAGCGCTGCGGCCGGGGCGATAAAAACTGCGTCGAGTATAGCTATCGAATGAGAATGTAATCACGGTTCGGATCGGACTTTTCTTGTCATCCATCGGCCAGTAGCTGACTGACTTGGTCGGATTCTGTACATTTTTTGTGCTATATTCCGCGCCCGCGATTTTCCACGCCACCGCCATACGGTTACCCCCCATGCAAGCAGCCAAGCCGTTATTCGATTATCCAAAGTACTGGGCCGAGTGTTTCGGGCCTGCACCTTTCTTGCCAATGAGCCGGGAAGAGATGGATCAGCTTGGCTGGGATTCCTGCGACATCATCATCGTTACCGGTGACGCTTATGTGGATCACCCGTCGTTTGGCATGGCAATTATTGGCCGTTTGCTCGAAGCCCAAGGCTTTCGCGTTGGCATCATTGCCCAGCCGAACTGGCAGTCGAAAGACGATTTTATGAAGCTCGGTGAGCCGAACCTGTTCTTCGGCGTCGCGGCCGGCAACATGGATTCGATGATCAACCGCTACACCGCCGACAAAAAAATCCGCTCGGACGACGCCTACACCCCCGGTGGCCTGGCCGGCAAACGCCCGGACCGCGCCAGCCTGGTGTATAGCCAGCGCTGCAAAGAAGCCTACAAAAACGTACCGATCGTGCTCGGCGGTATCGAAGCGTCGCTGCGCCGCATCGCCCACTACGATTACTGGCAAGACCGTGTGCGCAACTCGATCCTGATCGATGCCAGCGCCGACATCCTTCTATACGGCAACGCTGAGCGTGCCATTGTTGAAGTGGCCCAGCGCCTGTCTTATGGGCAGAAAATCGAAGACATCACCGACGTGCGCGGCACTGCGTTTATTCGCCGCGACACCCCGCAAGGCTGGTACGAAGTGGACTCCACGCGTATCGACCGTCCGGGCAAAGTCGACAAAATCATCAACCCCTATGTGAACACCCAAGACACCCAGGCCTGCGCTATTGAGCAGGAAAAGGGTCCGGTTGATGATCCCGAAGAAGCCAAGGTTGTGCAGATTCTTGCCAGCCCGCGCATGACCCGCGACAAAACCGTGATCCGCCTGCCGTCGATGGAAAAAGTCCGTGGTGATGCCGTGCTGTATGCCCACGCCAACCGCGTGCTGCACCTGGAAACCAACCCCGGCAACGCCCGCGCTTTGGTGCAAAAGCATGGCGAAGTGGATGTGTGGTTCAACCCGCCGCCCATTCCCATGACCACCGAAGAGATGGACTACGTCTTCGGCATGCCCTATCAGCGCGTTCCGCACCCGGCCTACGGCAAGGAAAAAATTCCCGCCTACGACATGATCCGTTTTTCGGTAAACATCATGCGTGGCTGCTTTGGTGGCTGCACCTTCTGCTCCATTACCGAGCACGAAGGCCGCATCATCCAGAACCGCTCGGAAGAGTCGATCATTCGCGAGATCGAAGAAATCCGCGACAAAGTGCCAGGCTTTACCGGGGTGATTTCCGACCTCGGCGGGCCAACCGCGAATATGTACCGCATTGCCTGCAAGAGCCCGGAAATTGAATCGGCGTGCCGCAAGCCATCGTGCGTGTTCCCTGGCATCTGCCCGAACCTGAACACCGATCACTCCTCGCTGATTCAGCTGTACCGCAGCGCTCGCGCTCTGCCGGGCGTGAAGAAAATTCTGATCGCCTCGGGTCTGCGTTACGACCTGGCAGTGGAATCGCCTGAGTACGTGAAAGAACTGGTCACCCACCACGTTGGTGGTTATCTGAAGATCGCCCCGGAGCACACCGAGGAAGGTCCGCTAAACCAGATGATGAAGCCGGGTATTGGCTCCTACGACAAGTTCAAGCGCATGTTCGAGAAGTACTCGAAAGAGGCGGGCAAAGAGCAGTACCTGATCCCGTACTTTATCGCTGCGCACCCGGGCACCACCGACGAAGACATGATGAACCTGGCCCTGTGGCTCAAGGGCAACGGTTTCCGGGCCGACCAGGTGCAGGCGTTCTACCCGTCGCCCATGGCGACCGCCACCGCCATGTACCACTCGGGCAAAAACCCGCTGCGCAAAGTCAGCTACAAGAGCGACGGCGTGACCATTGTGAAGAGCGAAGAGCAGCGCCGTCTGCACAAAGCCTTCCTGCGCTACCACGACCCGAAAGGCTGGCCAATGCTGCGTGAAGCGCTGCTGCGTATGGGCCGTGGCGACCTGATCGGGCCGGGTAAAAACCAACTGATCCCACTGCATCAGCCTGCCACCGACAGCTACCAAAGCGCGCGCCGGAAGAACTCGACGCCAGCCGGCAGCCATAAAGTGGCCAAGGAAACCAAAATTCTGACCCAGCACACCGGCCTGCCACCGCGTGCCAGTGATGGCGGTAACCCGTGGGACAAGCGTGAGCAAGCCAAGGCCGCCGCGTTTGCCAAGAACAAGGAAGATGCCCAGGCTCGCCACGAGGCGGCCAAGGGAGGCAAGGGGAAAGGCGGCAAGGGCGGGAAGAAGCCGGCGCGCCAGCCAGTGTTCCCCCGCTAAATAAAAACGCCAGCCATCGAGCTGGCGTTTTTATTGGTGCAGTTGGTGATGCTTTCCTTGGGGCACCTCACCTGGATTCCTGCCTGCGCGGGAATGACCAGGTATGGCGGGACGTCTCCGTCGTTCCCGCGCCGGCAGCGTTCCGAGCATTTGCAATCGAGAAACTGCGCTCCTGGTGCATACCTTAAAAGCATATTTTTCATGCCTGGCATGTAGCCCTACGAGGAAACGCGCGCCCCCTCTGCTTATTCGTTTAAGCGCTTAAAATCCAAGTTTTAATTATTTTATTCCCTCTGACCCAGATCATTACATTGCCTGCACGTTTTCGGCAGTTCGCTGCCTACCTGATGCAGGAGTTCTCCCCATGCGCTTTTCCCCGCTGTTTCGCCGCGCTGCGGCTCAATCGTTGACCGTGGTGTTGGCCTTGGCCGCCAGCGGTTTACAGGCTGCTGAACTCAAGCAAATCCGCATCGCGGTGCCGGATATCAGTGCCGGCAAAACCCCCAGCGGTGCAGGTGTGGTGGATGTACTGCGTGACCGCCAAGACCTGGAAAAAGAATTCGCCGCCGACGGCATCGAGGTGCAATGGACCTTCTTTAAAGGCGCTGGCCCAGCGGTCAACGAAGCGCTGGCCAATGGTCAGGTCGACCTGGCTTACCTCGGCGACCTGCCGGCCATTGTCGGTAAAGCCAATGGCTTGGACACCCGCCTGCTGAGCGCCACCGCCCGCGATGTGCGCCAGTACCTCGGCGTATTGCCAGGCTCTGGCATCACCTCGCTGGAAACCCTCAAAGGCAAGCGCGTGGCGATTTTCCGTGGCACCGCTACGCAACTGTCGTTTGATGCCGCGTTGGCCAGCAAGGGCCTGACCGAGCGTGATTTCAAAGTGATCAACCTCGACTACAACGCCGCCGGCGCCGCCTTGGCGGCCAAGCAGATTGATGCCACCTGGACCGGTCCGGGCGTATTTGCCCTGCAAGCGCGCGGCTTGGCCGAAGTGCCGGTGAGCACTACCGACCTCAACGGCGCCGGCAGCCTGCAGGCTGTTCTGGTCGGCACCGGCGCGTTTGTTGATGCCCACCCGGATATCGTCAAACGCCTGCTCAAAGCCCAGCAACCAGCGGTGACCTGGCTGCGCAACGAAGAGCATAAGCAGGCCTATATCGACTTGGTCGCCAAGCTCTCGGGCTACCCAGCGAGCATTCTCAGCGCTGACGCCGGCAACCAATCCTTTGTAAAAATCTTCGCTCCACAACTGGATGCGGAATTTCTCGGCAATTTGCAAAACGGTGTAAATGTGGCCCTGGAGCAGAAGCTGATTCGCAAGGGCTTCGAGGTGAAAGACTGGGCGCAACCCGCCTTCCTTGATGCCGCGCTGCAAGGCACCGACGCCAGCGCCGCACAGGCCTCGCGTTAAGCCATCGGGAAGCAGGGGAGAGTAGCCATGCGCCGCATCGACACCATCGCCACCTGGGCGCAGGTTATCGTCCGCGCCCTGGAGGCCGAGGGCATCGCCAGCGCGCCGTTGCTGCACGAGGCTGGCATCGACCCGTACAGCCTGCACGACGCCAACCAGCGCATCGCCCAAGCCAATATGAGCCTGTTGTGGCGCGCGGCACTGCGCGTCAGTGGCGATCAGTGCTTTGGTTTGCGCGTGGCGCGTTGCGGTTACCCGACCGATTTTCACGGCCTGTTTTTCGCCATGCAAAGCAGCTACACCCTGATCGAAGCGCTGGAGCGTTCGGTACGTTTTTCCTCGGTGATCAGCACCTCGGCCGAGATGCAGGTGCAGCGCCTGCCGAGCGTTACCCGGCTGATCTACGGCGTGGCCGCAGGCGTGGAGGTGGAGCGCATTGCCACCGAAGCGTTTATCGCCTGTGCCGTGCAATTTACCCAGCAAACCTGGCGCGCGCTGACGGTGGTTAAGCGTGTTTTGCTGACTCGCCCCGAGCCTTTGCAGCCACAGCGTTGGGAGCAGTTACTCGGCTGCACGGTGAAGTTCGACGCAGCGGTCAATGCCATCGAATACGACAACAACGCCCTGCTGGCGCCGCTGCGCACCGGCAATAGCGACGTCGCCCGTGGCCTGGACACGGTGATGAGCGAGTACCTTGAACGCCAACGGCGCAGCAACCTGCCCGAACGTGTACGCAGCGTTATCGTGCGGCAACTGCCGTTTGGTGAAGTGCAGCAAAGCAAAGTCGCGGATGAGCTGGGCATGAGCGTGCGCAACCTGCACCGCCACCTGAACAAACACGCCAGCAGCTTTAAAGAACTGCTCGACGAAAGTCGCCGGCAACTGGCAATCACCTACTTGCGCCAATCGCACTGCTCCATCAACGAAATTTGCTACCGCTTGGGCTTTAACGAACCCAGCAGCTTTAACCGCGCGTTTCGCCGCTGGACCGGATGCAGCCCTGGGCAGTGGCGGCGGGAGGAATCCACTCAACCGCTTACACCGGTGGCGCCGCAACAGCTAAAACCCTTGGCAGTGCTGTCGCCGCTGGCGTTGGCGGTCTGAGCACCCGCTTTTCGTAGGGGGTGCCGGTCCGCGTTCGGTGTGCGCACCGTCTGCGGCCGCTTGGCGATTCTGGGTCCCCGCCTGCGCGGGGACGACGGAGGGCTTTGTGACGAATACCGTCTTCCCCGCGAAGGCGGGGACCCAGCGTTTCGAATAAGACGGCGATCTGGTGCGCAAACCGAACGCGGACCGGCACACGACAAGCAGTTAGCGTTAAGGCCCCAAGTACTCGTTGTCCGTTTCGGACCATCTCTTGTCCGGCAAAGCCCGCTGCTGAGGCTTCGCGCTTCTTACCATGCTCTGCAACACCGAGATGCCGGGCCTGCCACGGGGCCTGCAGGAGCTGGTATGAACCGTTCACCCTATTGGCCGCAATCGGCCCTTAAACCGCTGACGTTGGCGGTGTTGCTGGCCTTGCCCGGCACCCTGCTGGCCGCTGAAGCAACTGATGCTGAAAGCACTGAGGCGACTACCAGCAGCGCCGAACAAGACGCACCGAAGCTGAAAACCGTGGTGGTTACCGCCCGCCGCCGCGAGGAAGCGGCGCAGGACGTGCCGACGCCGATCACCACCCTGACTGGCGCCAATCTGGAAACCCAGAAGGTCTACCGTATTCAAGATTTGCAGCAGGCTTTACCCAGCGTAAACGTCGCCTATGTGCATGCGCGGGTATCGAGTCTGGCGGTGCGCGGTATCGGTAATAACCCGGCCAGTGATGGCCTGGAAGGCAGCGCCGGGGTGTACTTGGATAACGTCTACCTCGGCCGCCCCGGCATGGCCGCGTTCGACTTATTGGATGTTGAGCAGCTTGAGTTATTGCGTGGTCCACAAGGCACGCTGTTCGGCAAAAACACCACGGCCGGGGTGCTGAATATCACCACCCGCGGCCCAACCTTTACCCCGGAAAGTACCTTTGAGGTCTCCGGCGGCGAGCGCGGTTTTTTCCAGACCAAGGGCTCGGTATCCGGCCCGCTGAACGACACCCTGGCCGGGCGCCTGTCGTTCTACCGCACCCGCGACGACGGCTACCTGGATAACGACTACGACAACCGCAAGCTGCTGGGCGGCGAGCGCGAAGGCTTACGCGGCCAGTTGCTGTTCAAACCCACCGACGACTTCAGCCTGCGCTGGATTAACGAGTACAACGAAGAAAACTCCAGCAGCGGCAGCGCGGTGATTTATGGCGCTGGGCAAACCTTCTGGAATCGCGCGACGTTGGTTGGCGCCAACCCGCAAATCGGCCGCAGCAATATCGACGGCCGGCAGAATGTCAGCGTGCACCAGAACGCCAGCTCCTTGGAGGCCAACTGGAACCTGGCGGGCGGTTACACCCTGACTTCGATCAGCGCCTACCGCTACTGGCACTTCAACCCGGCCAACGACGCCGATCAGCTCGATGTTTCGGTGATCAAAGATTACGGCTACGAAGTACATGACCGGCAGTTCTCGCAAGAGATTCGCCTGGCCTCGCCCAAGGGCGAAAACTTCGATTACGTCGTCGGTGCCTATGCCTTTAAGCAGGACTTGGGCAATCGCATCTTTAGCGACCTGGGGCCGCTGGCCGACCTCAACCTGATTGGCGCCAACCTCAATGCGCTAAACAACATCTACTCCGAAAGCCAAGGCAAAGTGGATACCGAATTGGTCAAGCCACCTGGCACCTGACCAACCGCCTGGACTTCACCGCTGGCCTGCGCGGCACCTATGAAGAGAAGACCGCCAATGTCCGCCGCTTCTCGCCTGTTGGCGGCGGCACGGCGGTGGTGATTCCGGGGGTGGTGGACGGCAACGCGGTACGCGCCTCGCAAGTCGGCGCCTACGACAGCGGCGACATTGGTCTGCATAACGCTGCGCCCTCGGCCTTGCTTAGCCTGAGCTATCGCTTTACCGATGACGTGCTGGGTTACGCCTCGCTGTCCCATGGCGAAAAATCCGGTGGGGTTAACCTGGCCATCGCCTCGGCGCCAACAGCCGGTGCCGACTCACTGTTGGTCGGCCCGGAGCGCGCCAATGACGCCGAGCTGGGGATCAAAACCCAGCTGTTCAACGACCGTCTGCAGTTCAACACTAATATTTTTTGGACCGGGGTCAACGGCTACCAAGCCACCTCGTACTACCAACCGCCAGGCTCGGCCACCGGCTATCAGTTGCTGACCAACGCCGGCACCGTGCGCTCGCGCGGCGTCGAGTTCGAAGCCTCGGTGCTGCCGGTACGCGGCCTGACCCTCAACGCCAACGGCTCGTTTAACGATGTCACGTACCTCGACTTCAAAGACGCCCCGTGCCCGGCCGAAGCGCCCGGTACCCGTTGCGACCTGAGTGGCGAGCGCGTGGCCGGTGCTTCGCGCTGGATCGGCAACCTCAATGCCGAATACAAATTTCCCCAGTTCAACCGCTTCGAACCCTATATCACTGGCAGCTACAGCTACCGCTCAGAAGCCGAAGGCACCCTGGATAACTCCAACCTGGCGACCATCGACGGCTACTCATTGACCAACTTCTCCACCGGCGTGCGCGTGGATTACGGCGACGGCGTGCTGGATGCCTCGCTGTGGGTAAAAAACGCCTTACCAAGCGGTCGGCACGGCTTCCAACGGCCTGTACACCGCCTCGTTGGGCCAGCCGCGCACTGCTGGCGTCACCCTGCGTTATGACTTCTGAGGTCGCCATGAGCCACGCCAAACACCTGACCCTCGGCGCCTTTTTAATGGGCAGCGGCCATCACCTGGCCGCCTGGCGCCACCCGCGTGCTTACGCCGACGGCGGGCTGAATTTCGCCCACTTCAAACGCCTGGCGCAGACCGCCGAGCGTGGCAAGCTCGATGCGATTTTCTTCGCCGACAACCTGGCCATGCTTGGCAACGAAACCCTGGGTAAATACACCGCCACGGGCGACGTGTTTGACCCGCTGGTGCTGCTCTCTGGTCTGGCTACGGTGACCGAACATATCGGCCTGATTTCCACCGTCTCCACCAGCTACAACGAGCCCTACCTGCTGGCGCGCAAATTCGCCTCCTTGGATCACTTGAGCGGTGGCCGCGCGGGTTGGAATTTGGTGACCTCGGCGCTGGACCAGGAAGCGCAAAACTTCGGTCGTGACCAGCACTTTGAACACGACGACCGCTACGCGCGTGCCGAAGAGTTTATCGACGTGGCCACAGGCCTTTGGGACAGCTGGGACGACGACGCCTTTGTGCGCAACAAAGCCAGCGGTATCTACTTCCAGCCCGGCACCTTGCACACCCTCAACCACAAGGGCGAGCACTACCAGGTGCGCGGCCCGCTGAACATTCCGCGCTCGCCGCAAGGCTACCCGGTGCTGATTCAGGCCGGCTCCTCGGAACCGGGCAAAGTGCTGGCCGCGCGCACTGCCGAAGTAGTGTTTACCGCCCAGCAAACCCTGGCCAGCGCCCAAGCGTTTTACGCCGACCTCAAAGGCCGCTTAGCGCAGTACGGGCGCACGGCTGATCAGCTGAAAATCATGCCGGGCATCTCGCCGGTGATTGGCCTGACTCAGGGCGAGGCTGAGGACAAATACGCGGAACTGCAGAACCTGGTGGAGCCGAGTGTCGGGCTGGGTTTGTTGGCTGGCATGGCCGGTGGTTTCGACCTGTCGGAATACGACCTCGACGGGCCGTTGCCCGAGCTGCCAACCAGCAACGCCATGCAGAGCCGTCAGCATTTGTTTATCGACTTGGCCCGGCGCGAGAACCTGACCATTCGCCAGCTCTACCTGAAAATCGCCGGCGCGCGCGGGCATCACACCGCCGTGGGGACGCCGCTGCAGATTGCCGACTTGTTGGAGGAGTGGTTTACCCAGGGCGGGGCGGATGGCTTCAACATCATGCCGCCGTTTTTGCCGGAGGGGCTGGACCAGTTTGTGGACTTGGTGGTGCCGGAACTGCAGCGACGCGGGTTGTTTCGCACTCAGTACAGTGGCAATACGCTGCGCGATAACCTCGGCCTGGCGCGGCCGAAGAGTCGCTATAAGGCATAGCCCGCGCCGAATGTTTGTGTCGCGCCTTGGGCGCGATTGACGTTGTCGGTTGGGTCGGCCTGCTGGTGCAGACCGCCCCAACCTCTCTCCAGCCTTTGCGGCGTTCCAGCCGCTCAGCCTTTTTGCATATTGCGCAGCAGAAACGACAACGCCTTGGCCAACTGCGCGGCGCCCTGATGGTCGCGGCGGATGGTCAGCCAGGGGCTGCCGTCTTGGGGGTTGCGCAGTACGCACACCTGCTCGGTCGGCGGGCAGTCGTATTTGATATAGGGGTCGACGCCAAATACGGACAGGCGCTGGTTGTGCACGGCGATGTTTACCCCTTGGGCTTCGCGGGTCTTTTCGCTGATCAGCAATTCGCCGGGGGCGCCTACGCTCAGCTGGTAAACCTGGTCGCGCCGCTCAGTCTGACCGACCTGAAACGCGGCGCGCACCGCGTAGGTGTCGAGCAGTTCATTGCTCTGGGCCAGCAGCGCCTGACGGTCATTGTTGGTCAGGTACAAATGTTTAAGTTCATTGAGGTAGCGCGCCTGCTCGGCGCCACTCAATTCTGCCTCTGGTTCTGCTGCCTGCAAGCCAGCCCCAGCTAGCATTAACGTGGCGATTGCAGGCAAAAGGCCGAGCCGCCTTGTCAGTCGTGTTCGCATGATGCACCCTTACCGTTGAAGTGGCTCCGAGCCACTCGTTCAGCATACTGATGAAAAGCCATACCGATGCCGCCAGCCGTCCGGCGGTCGAGGTTGTGACGCAGTTGCCAGTGCCCTCGCGGCTCGGCATGTTGCGTTTCGAGCGGCTTAATGAGGCTAGCTGGATTCTGCTGTTTTTAGACGCCTCGTGCGAAGCCCAGTTGGGGCTCGCCGCCGGTGAGCTTTGTGGCCTGGTGGGTTCACCGTATGCCAGCCTGATGGAGCCCGAAGCACGCTACCAGTTGCACGACACCATCGCCCTGCAACTCAAAGACAGCCCGCACTACAAAGTTCACTACAAGCTACACACGCCCAATGGCGTTTTGCATTTGGTGGAGCTGGGCGAAGCGTTTAAGCAGCACGGCCGTCAATTACTGCGCGGCTATTTATTACCGGCAGACGAACCGGTGTTCCCCGACCGTCAGCCGCAACAGTCCGAACTGCAAATTCAAAACAGCCGCCTGCAAGCCTCCCTCGAACTCTATCAACGCTCCCAGGAAGAACACCTCCAGCACTTGGTGCGCAGCCGTGCCCAGCAAAGCATGATCGTGCGCCTGGCACGCCATCGGTATAGCTCCGAAAACCAAGTGTTCGAGGCCGCGCAGTTGATCACCAAGGCCGCCTGCGAGACGTTTAACGTCGCCCGCGCCAGCCTCTGGTACCTGCGCCAGGAGCAGCTTGAGCCGATCACCACCTACAGCACTGATATCGGCCAGCACGAGTTACCCGCACCGATCAACGCCAGCAAATACCCGCACTACCTGGCCGCCTTGCACAGCGGCCGCGCTATCGATGCCCACAGCGCGATGCGCGACCCGCGCACCCGTGAACTGGCCGAAACCCACCTGATGCCACGCGGCGTCACCGGCATGCTCGATGCCAGCGTGCGCGTGGCCGGCGAAGTGGTGGCGGTGTTGTGCCTGGAGCATGTGGGCAGCGAACGCGTGTGGCAGGCCGATGAAATTGCCTTTGCCGGCGAGCTGGCCGACCAATTTGCCCACGCGCTGGTCAACCAGCAGCGGCGTAGCGCCAACACCGAGCTGCATCTGTTTCGCCGCGCGGTTGAGCAAAGCGCCAGCGCTTTTTTGCTGATCGACCGCGATGGCATCGTTGAGTACGTCAATCCAAGCTTTACCGCCATCACCTTGTTTAGCCCCGAGGAAGTGCAGGGCCGGCGTCTGTCCGAACTGCCCGCATTGGCCAACCTCAGCGACCTGTTGTTCGACGCCCATTCCAACCTGGCCCAGCAAAACAGCTGGCACGGTGAGTTCCGCAGCCGGCGCAAAAGCCTGGAACCGTACTGGGGGCATCTGTCGATTTCCAAGGTGTATGGCAGCGACGGCGAGCTGACCCATTACATCGGCATTTACGAAGACATCACCCAAAGCAAGCTGGCCCAGCAGCGCATTGAACGCCTGGCCTACACCGACAACCTCACGCGCCTGGGCAACCGCCCGGCGTTTATCCGTAGCATGGAGGAGCGTTTTTCCGGCAGTAGCGAACAGCCCACCAGCCTGCTGTTGGTGGACATCGACAACTTCAAACGGATCAACGATAGCCTTGGCCACCAGACCGGCGACAAGCTGCTGATGAGCCTGGCCCGGCGCTTGCGCAACAGCCTGAACTCGAACAACAGCCTGGCGCGCTTTGCCAGTAATGAGTTTGCCGTGCTGCTGGATAACTGCGACGTCGCCGAAGGCATGCGCATTGCCGGGCAAATCTTGCAAACCTTGGATAAACCGCTGTTTGTCGATAACCAACTGATCAGCGTTACCGGCTCGGTCGGCCTGGCTTGCGCGCCGCTGCATGGTCAAGACTCACACACGCTGATGAGGCATGCGGGCCTGGCGCTGCACAAAGCCAAGGCGAACGGTAAACACCAGGTGCAGGTGTTTACCGAGGCGCTAAACGCCGAAGCCAACTACAAGTTATTTGTCGAGAACAACCTGCGTCGCGCCCTGACCCAGAACGAGCTGGAGGTGTTCTACCAGCCCAAGCTTGACCTGCGTAGCGGCCACCTCACCGGCATGGAAGCGCTGCTGCGCTGGAACCATCCGGAGAAGGGCATGATCAACCCCGATCAATTTATTAGCGTGGCCGAAGACACCGGGCTGATTATTCCCATCGGCAAATGGGTGGCACGCCAGGCCTGTCGCATGAGCAAGCAGCTAAGCGCGTTAGGCCTGGGCGATATTCAGGTGGCGATCAACCTGTCACCCAAGCAATTTTCCGACCCCGACCTAGTGGGCTCGATTGCCGACATCCTGCAAGAAGAAATGCTGCCGCCGCACTTGCTTGAGCTCGAGCTAACCGAAAGCCTGCTGCTGGAAGCCACCGACGACACCCGCCAGCAACTTAATCGCCTGAAAAGCCTTGGCCTGACCCTGGCCATGGACGACTTCGGCACCGGCTACTCGTCGCTCAGCTACTTGAAGAAATTCCCCATCGACGTGATCAAGATTGATCGCAGTTTTATCAAAGACATCCCGGACAACCAGGACGATATGGAAATCACCTCGGCGGTGATTGCCATGGCCCACAACCTGAAACTCAAGGTGGTGGCCGAAGGCATAGAAAATGCCGCTCAGCTGAATTTTCTGCGCCGGCATAAATGCGATATCGGCCAAGGCTACCTGTTCGACCGGCCTATTCCCGGCCGCGACCTGCTGGAAAGCCTGCGCCGTTACCCGTGCCGACCGGCGACTTGAAGTTCGCTGTAACGCCAGACCTTGCAAAGGGTCTACAAAGACGCCAGAACGGTTAAACCCATAGCCTTGATAACAGGAGCCCACCATGGTGCTGCGTTCGCAAATTCTCGCCCACAAGCTCGACCTGCCCAGCGCTGAGCAAGCGCTGCCCGGCCGTGAAAGCCCGATGCCAGTGCCCGAGGCGCACTTCGTTAACGGCAACCCCTTGCAGGGCCCATTTCCAGCCGGCCTGGAAACCGCGATTTTCGGTTTGGGTTGTTTCTGGGGCGCAGAGCGGCGCTTCTGGCAGCAGCCCGGTGTGTACAGCACCGCAGTTGGCTATGCCGGTGGCCACACGCCTAACCCGACCTACGACGAAACCTGCTCGGGCCTGACCGGCCATGCCGAAGTGGTACTGGTGGTGTTCGATCCCAAAGTAACCAGCTACGCCGCCTTGCTGAAAACCTTTTGGGAAATCCACAACCCGACCCAAGGCATGCGCCAAGGCAACGACGTAGGCAGCCAGTACCGCTCGGCGATCTACGCCACCAGCCCGGCCCAGTTGGACGCGGCGTTGAGCAGCCAGGCGACATTCCAGAAGCAATTGGAGGCCGCCGGTTTTGGTGCCATCACCACGGAAATCATCGAGGCGCCGACGTTCTACTACGCCGAGGCTTATCACCAGCAGTACCTGGCCAAGAACCCCAACGGCTACTGCGGGTTGGGCGGAACGGGCGTGTGCTTGCTGTAAAACCCACTAAAGCGAGTCGAGACCGCCCTGCAGTCTCGACTCGATCACGCATTGCTAAGGTCTAAGTGCGCCCGTAACACGCAAGTTGTAGGATGACTCTCTGCCCGTTGTAATGCCCCCGCCGGCTTAAAAGTCGCACCGGATGCGCCTATAAAAAAGAGAGAGTCCGCATGAACACATCCCACCTTGTAGTAGGTTTTGCTGCGTTGCTGAGCTTTGCCGGTGCCGCAGGCGCCGCCCCTAGTGACGAACCTGTCGTTATCAAATTTTCCCATGTGGTCGCCGACGATACGCCTAAAGGCCAAGGCGCGATCCTGTTCAAAAAACTCGTGGACGAGCGCCTGGCCGGTAAGGTCAGCGTTGAGATATTCCCCAATTCCAGCCTGTATGGCGATGCCGACGAGTTGCAGGCTCTGCGCGACAACAAGGTGCAAATCCTTGCGCCGTCGCTGGCCAAGTTCAGCGAGTACAGCAAGCAACTGCAAATCTTCGACCTGCCCTTTCTCTTCGACGACCTCGCTGCGGTTAACCGCTTCCAGGAGCGCGCCAAAGGCCGCCAGTTGCTCAGTGGTATGCAAGATTCCAACATCACCGGCCTGGCCTATTGGCACAACGGTATGAAGCAGTTGTCGTCGACCAAGGCGCTAAGCAAGCCCGCCGATGCCAAGGGGCTGTCGTTCCGTATTCAATCGTCGCCGATTATCGAAAGCCAATTCACCGCCTTGGGCGCTACGCCGGTAAAACTGCCGTTCGCCGCTACCCTGCAAGCCATGGCCGATGGCAAGGTGCAGGGCACCGAGAACACCTGGTCCAACATCTACAGCCAGACGTACGAGAAGTATCAGCCGTATATGACCGAGACCAACCACGGCGTGCTCGACTATATGTTGGTGACCAATACCAAGTTCTGGTACGCCATTCCCCACGCTACCCGCACAGAACTTGAAGGCATCATCGAAGAGGTGACCTTCGCCGTAAACAATGCCGCCGAGCAGCAGAACGTCGATGCCCGCCAGCGTTTGAGCCAGGGCAAAACCAAGCTGATCACCCTTACCGAACAGGAGCGCAACGACTGGCGCGCCGCTATGCAACCGGTGTGGAAACAGTACGAAGCGGTGATCGGCGCCGACATCATCCACGCTGCCGAACAGGTCAACCGTAAGAACGCTGCCAAGTAAAAGCTGGCTGTTAGCCGTTAGGCGGGTCACGGCTCGCCTCTGGCACGCTAGACTTAGGGCCAAATAATCAGTGGCCCCACGAGCCCGGCATGCCAGATTCGAAAAAACTTCTTGTTCCGCAACAGCTTTGTGTCGGTCTCTATGTCCAGCTTGACTTGGGCTGGTGGGAGCACGACTTCGCCTTTAGCAGCTTCAAAATCAAAGACCAGGCCCAGCTCGACGCGCTGCTGCAACTGGGCTTGGCGCAAGTTCGTTACGACCCGGTACGCAGCGATTGCCAGCCGCTGCCGCACCCGGACGAACTGCCGCCGGTGATTGTTGAGCAACCCCCTGCGCAACCTACACCGCCTACCGCCGAAGAACTGGCGGCCCAGGCCCGCGCGGTAAAACTGGGCAAGTTGCGCAAGCGCCTAGCTGAGGTCGACCGCAAGTTCATCCACACCAGCCAGATGGTCAAAGAGCTGACCAAAACCCTGCAGCGCGCCCCGGAAGACGTGGTGAAGCAGGCTGGTGAAGTGGTGCGTGAGCTGGTCGGCACAATGATGGCCGAAGATGGCGTGGTGCTGCACAGCATCAACGGCAAGGCTGCCGAAGACGCTTATTCCCATGCCTTGAACGTGACCGTGCTGTCGATGATGCTCGGACGGCAACTCGGCTACGACAGCGAGGCCTGTCATTCGATTGGCTTGGGCGCGCTATTGCACGACATGGGCAAGATGGATGTGCCGAGCAAAGTGCTGCTTAAAACCGAGCCGCTAAACCGCCCGGAATTGCAGTTTCTGCAGATGCACACCGAGTTTGGCCGGCGCCGTGGGCATAAGTTGATGCTCGATGACGAGGTGCTGCGCATCATCGCCGAGCACCACGAGTACTGCGATGGCAGTGGTTACCCCAACCAACTGCATGAAGCGGCTATTGGCCGTCTGAGCCGCGTGGTGACCATCGCCAACGTCTTCGACAACCTGTGCAACCCGCTAAACCCGCGCGAGGCTATTAGCCCCCACGAAGCCTTGGCACGGATGTTCAACCAGTACAAAGAGCGCTTTGACCAAGTGGCGTTGAAGGCCTTTATTCGCTGCATGGGCGTGTACCCGCCGGGCAGCCTGGTGCAACTCCAAGACGGTCGGTTTGGCTTGGTGCTGGGTATGCACCCGACCTTGCCGCTGAAACCGACGTTGATTGTGTACGAGGCGCACATCGCCAAGAGTGAAGCGCTGATCCTCAATCTGGAGCAGGAGCCTGAGCTGGCAATTGCTCGGAGTGTGAGGGCTTCCGAGCTGGGGGAGGCGGAGCGGGAGTATTTGAATCCGCGGCAGCAGGTTAGTTATTACGTGGATCCTAAGCGGCCGAAGGGCTAAGCGCCCGCCCGTTGGATTCGTGCGCCTGGGTTCCCGCCTTCGCGGGAATGACGCTATTGGTTTTCAACTCCCTCGTCGTTCCCGCGCAGGCGGGAACCCAGAGTTTCAAGCGTGCGCAGAACCGCACCGTTACTCGGCAATTAACCAATCCAGGCGCCAATCCCCTTGGCTTTGCGCCAAGGTCTTGGCCAGCCAGGGCAACAACTCCTTCAGTTCGTCTTCCAGGCCCCAGGGCGCATTGGCGATCACCAGGCCTGAGCCGCTCAAGCGCGTGGCATCGTCCGGGCTGTGCACAAACAACTCGGCGCGCAGCAGTTTCGGTGCGGTGGACTTACTCAACCCTTGGTAGAAGCGCTTGAGCTGACGCTCGTCTTTGATCGGGTACCAGATGGCGACGATGGTCTGGCGCATGCGGCTGATGCTTTCGTTTAGCGCGGTGATGCAACGGTCCAGCTCATCGCTCTGTTCAAACGGCGGGTCAATCAGCAGCAAGGCGCGCTTTTCCGCCACTGGCAGCAGCGCACGCGGTACATGCCAGCCTTCGCCCAGGTGCACGGCCACACGGCGGTCGCCTTTCATATTTTCTTTGAGCAGTTGGCCGTCCTGCGGGTGCTTTTCGTTAAGCAGCACGCGGTCTTGGTCACGGGTCAGCTCGCGGGCCAGTTCCGGAGAGCCTGGGTAGTAGCGCAGCTCGCCATCGGGGTTCATGGCGTTGAGCACGCTGAAGTAATCGTCGGTGCTGGCCGGCCGCTCAGCGGCATTCCACAGGCGGGCGATGCCTTCCAGCCATTCGCCGGTGCGGCTTGCTTCGTCGCCCTTAAGGTCGTACAGGCCCAGGCCTGCGTGGCTGTCGATGCACACGAACGGGGCTTCTTTGCGCGCCAGCAGGGCAATGATGCGGCTGACAATCAGGTGCTTGAGCACGTCGGCATGGTTGCCGGCGTGGAAGGCGTGGCGGTAGTTCATCCTGCATGGTCCTCGGGGCGCTGCTTTGGCGGCGAAGTTTACCAGCCCTGCGCACTGGGTTTTGCTGCTTTATCACTGG
>LNAP01002549.1_pt1 | contig 22670 bp, 28 predicted proteins | sample 602601 | NCBI WGS metagenome assembly LNAP01 (sample SAMN02440304, study PRJNA202911) | soil metagenome | biome: Subtropical and temperate rainforests or woodlands; isolation source: soil samples (1 kg each in a 20% v/v slurry with milli Q water) were... ...
GGATTCGCGTCTGCTGGCTGACGCAGGGATTAGCGAAGCACAACGCTACGAAGAGCTGAGCAAGCCGTTCTGGCGCTAAGTTAGCGTCGCTGGCTCTGATCCTCCGGATCCACCGCCAGCAACCCGAATTGAACAAACAAAACCCGTCGTGGGAAACCACGACGGGTTTTGTCGTTTTGGAGCGTTCACATTGGGCCGTACAGAAGACATAACCCTCAATAGGTACAGTTTATATATTTAACAAATTGAACCAGTACAATTTCATCTGAGTGTGTCTGTGCCCGCAGGCGTAGGGGGGTCACCATTGAATCCCGACAAGTTGGCAAAAGGACCGCGCCCATGAATAACTTACTAAATGTTTCCATCGTCACACCGCAAGCTAAGCCCCGCTTGGCCAGGCTTCGAGGATTGCTGAGAGCGTTCGCCGACAGCCTGGAAAGGGCTCGCACCCGACGGTTACTGGGCCAACTCAATGATCAACAGCTCTCGGATCTGGGCATCAGTCATGCCGACCGCCTCAACGAAGTGGACAAACCGTTCTGGCGCTAGCTTTCTCCATTAACAGACGGGACTGTTCTAACCGAGGTGCACAGGCCTAATATCCAGATAGAACGTGGCGATCGCTTTACGACAGGCGTCTGATCCTGAGCCACTTCTAAATCGGTCTATCCAAAGGAGCTACCCCATGTCCCGTCTACGTCTGCTCAGCGCTGCCGCCCTGCTTGCCGTTGCTGCCAATTCCCACGCCACCAGCTTTATCGTGACCACCGATTCCATTGTTGGTGGACTGAAGGCGTCCTCTGACGCAACGTCGGATGTCTCGTCTTCCTTTCGCGACGACAAAATCGTCCGTGCAGCCCGTGACGATGCCGCTAGCTTCGTCGCCAGTGAAGGCGCCATTCGTGGTGTGAAACTGGAAAGTGCTCTCGACCATATCCGCCAACAGGCTCCACAACTGAATGCGACCGACGCACAGCTGGCCCAGGCCATCCTGACGATCTAAGCGACAGCTCTGAAGCGGGGCACGCCCTGATGCTGATCAGTTAAACGCAACCCGTGTGGGAGCGGGCTTGCTCGCGAAGGCGTCGCACATCCAACATTGATGTCGCCTGACAGACCGCTTTCGCGAGCAAGCCCGCTCCTACAGGTGTCCCAATGTTTCGGCGCTGGCTCTAGCCCGGGCATTGCGCTAGCCTTGGGACTCGCTTTTAGCTATCGAGTCTCATGCGTTTTCTTTCAAGTATTTCGATCACTGCGGTTTTTCTTGCGGCTTGCTGGTCGGGTTCGGCCCATGCCTTCGATGCTTTCAACCTGTCTACGCAAGGCACCGTGGCCAGTGGTTATGCCACCAGCATGGTGACCTCCGCGCCCTTCGACCATAAACTGCTGATCGCCGCCCGGGATGACGCTGCCGCGTTCATTGCCAGTGACGGTCAACTGCGAGGATCACAACTGGAGGCCGCGTTGATTTACCTGCGCCGGACCCAGCCAAAACTTCATGCCAGCGACCTTGAACTGGCGCAAGCAATTCTCGTCCAATAGTTATCCCTTGTTCCTCCGGAGTTGTTCCATGCGTAGCCCGCTGATTGCTGCCACCCTTGGCCTGCTGTTGTTGGCCAATGTGGCCCAGGCGCAAACCCTGGTAGCCACCAGTAACATCATCATTCGTGCTTCCGAACGCACGCTTGATTTCACTTCCGACACCACCACGTCCATCCGCGATTCGAAGATCGTCCGTGAAGCCCACGACGATGCAGCCAGTTTCGTCGCCAGCGAGGGTGAAATCCGTGGTGCGCACCTGGAAGCGGCCTTCGACACCTTGCGCACTCGCGTGCCGGAAGCCCGCGACGCCAGTGATCAGGTTCTCGCCGAAGCCATTCTCGCACTGTGAAGTCGCTCGGCGCCTGGGTGCTGGCCGGGGTTGTGTTGCTGCTTGGCAACACAGCTCAGGCCAGCCTGCAACTACGGCTCAAGACCGACGGTCTGAGCCCCGCGCAACAGCAGGCCAGTCAGGCGCTGCTCGATGAAGCCATGCAGGCGTTACCGCCGCGCTTCATCGAGCAACTGGACCGGCGCATTGATGTTGGCTGGACCGACGACATGCCGAGCGATGCCTACGGCCAGGCGTCGCTGGTGTCCGAGCTCGACCTGAATCGCAATTTGCTCCCCAGCCTCACGAATGGCAGCGCCGCGACCCAAAAAACGTATCGTCCCCACGGCACCGTCCGCCGGGAAATGCTCGCCACGGTGTTGCACGAACTCACCCATATTTATGACCGTGCGCGTCTGTGGCCAGACGCCGAGCGCACGCTGATCCAGCGCTGCAAGCAACGTAACAACAGCTCCGGGCTGATCGGCATCCCCGACCAATGCCGTGGGCAGACGGAGCGACGCTGGACCCTCAGCGATGACCCTCGTCTGCTGGATTTGGCCGGCTGGCCGCAATACGTCGGTCGGCGCGGCGAGCGCGAACAACACAACCGGCAGATTGCGCGCAGCCCGGACATCTACGAGACGAGCAGCCCGAAGGAGTTCGTCGCGGTCAACATGGAGTACTTCCTCCTTGACCCAAGCTATGCCTGCCGTCGTCCTGCGCTGTATCGCTACTACAAAGAACATTTCGGCTGGGCTCCTGCCGCAAAAGATACGTGCGCCCAATCATTTGCCTTTCTCAATGCGGGTAACGACTTCGCCAAGCAGCCTCTGGGTCAGGTCGATCCGGAGCGGGTTTACGCGGTTGACTATCTACTGGCAGAAGCCAACCAGAACTGGGTCAGCCGCTGGGGTCACAGCATGCTGCGACTGGTGATCTGTGCACCAGGTCGGCCACGTGGGCCGGATTGTCGACTGGATCTGGATCAGCATCTGGTGTTGTCCTACCGCGCCTTCGTCGGTGACCTACAGCTGTCGAGCTGGGATGGACTGGTGGGTAAATATCCGTCGCGCCTATTTGTCTTGCCGCTGGCCCAGGTGATCGACGAATACACCAAAACCGAATTGCGCAGCCTCGCATCGGTGCCGCTGAACCTGTCGCACAGCGAGGTCGAAGACGTGGTGGAACACGCCGCGGAAATGCACTGGAGTTACGACGGCAACTATTTTTTCCTGTCCAACAACTGCGCGGTAGAAGGCCTGAAATTACTGCGCAGCAGCACCAACAATGCGCAACTGGTCGGCCTCGACAGCATCATGCCCAACGGCTTGCTGGAAGTGCTCAAGGGCCGTGGATTGGCAGACACCAGCGTGCTGGATGATCCCCGCGAAGCACTGCGCCTGGGCTATCGCTTCGACTCCTTCCGCGAGCGTTATCAAGCGATGTTCGAAGTGCTGAAAAAGCATTTACCGATCAGGCAGGACAAGGTCGAGGACTGGCTGTCCTTGAAAGCTGAAGAGCGCCGCAAATGGATTGACCAGGCTGATTTACGCACCAGCGCGGCATTGCTGCTGCTGGAGCAGGCCAGTTTCCGTCAGCAGATGGTGCTGGCCCAGGACGAAGTGAAGCAACGTTATCTGGGCGCTCGGGAATTGAAGAATGGCGGCATGGATAAGGCCAATGCGACCTTGCAGGAGATTCTCGCCAACAGCGGCTTCCTCAGCCGTCCGGCCGAACTGCTCGGCAGCACCGGTGGTTATGGTTTGCCGCAAGCGAACGAGTGGACGCGTCTGGAGTCGGAAAGCAACCTGCGCCAGAAGCAGCTGCAAGCGCTGACCGGGGATCTGGACAAAGAAGTCAGAGCACTGCTCGAACCGAGTCGTGCCGCCGAAATGGCCGCCAACGAAGCCAATCTGAAGCAGGTTGGCGAACATTTGCGCAAGCTGCACAAGGCCGCGGGTGGGTTGGAGTTGCCCTGAAAGCAAAAGATCGCAGCCTTCGGCAGCTCCTACAGAGGTATCGCATTCCCCTGTAGGAGCTGCCGAAGGCTGCGATCTTTTTGTGGGCTCCAGAACGTAGTCCTGAAGCCCTCGGTCTTGCTGTTTAGTCTGTGCCGCGAGGCTCTAATTCCTCTGTATCAGGAACTTTACCTTCAGCTGACCCGTGCTTTACGCACGCCTTCGGACAAGGCTGCGCACAAGCTGAGTACGCCCTCCACAGCCTGATCCGGTGTTGAGGCATTAGCGATGTGGTCGATCAGCGCCGACCCCACCACCACACCGTCAGCCAGACGCGCGATGGACGCCGCTTGCTCTGGAGTACGGATACCAAAACCGATGCTGATCGGCAGATCGGTATGGCGACGCAGCCGGGTGACGGCTTCTTCGACATGTTCCAGAGTCGCCGCACCCGCACCGGTCACACCCGCCACCGACACGTAGTAAACAAAGCCGGAACTGCCGTTCAATACAGTCGGCAAGCGCACGTCATCAGTCGTCGGAGTGGTCAGACGGATGAAGTCCAGGCCCGCCGCCTGTGCCGGGTCGCACAATTCACCGTTATGCTCGGGCGGCAAGTCGACCACGATCAGCCCATCGACACCGGCCTCTTTGGCTTCAGCGATGAAACGCGGCACGCCGTACATATGAATCGGGTTGAAGTAACCCATCAGCACCAGCGGCGTCTCGCTATTGCCTTCGCGGAACTCGCGAACCATTTGCAGGGTTTTCGCCAGGTTCTGTTTGGCGCCCAAGGCACGAATGTTGGCCAGTTGAATCGCCGGGCCATCGGCCATTGGATCGGTGCGATCACGTCGGCACCCGCTCCCGGCAAGCCTTTGAGGATCGCCAGAGACGTGTCATAGCTCGGATCGCCAGCGGTCACAAAGGTCACCAGGGCGGCGCGGTTCTGTTCCTTGAGTTCGGCAAAACGCGTTTGCAGGCGGCTCATCAGTGTTTCTCCTGCTTGGATTGCTGAGAGTGTTCCATGTGGTGCATCACGGTCTGCATGTCTTTGTCACCACGGCCGGACAGGTTGACCACCATCAGGTGATCTTTCGGCAGCGTCGGTGCACGTTTGAACACTTCCGCCAAGGCATGGGCGCTTTCCAGTGCAGGAATAATCCCTTCCAGACGGCAGCATTTGTGGAACGCATCCAGGGCTTCGTCGTCGGTCACCGAGGTGTACTGGACGCGGCCGATGTCATGCAACCAGGCGTGTTCCGGGCCAATGCCTGGATAGTCGAGGCCGGCAGAGATCGAGTGAGCGTCGATGATCTGGCCGTCGTCGTCCTGCAACAGGAAAGTTCGGTTGCCGTGCAGCACACCCGGTACGCCGCCGTTCAGGCTGGCCGCGTGCTTGCCGGTTTCGATGCCGTAACCGGCGGCTTCGACGCCGATGATCTCGACGCTCTTGTCATCGAGGAACGGGTGGAACAGGCCCATGGCATTGGAACCACCACCGATGCACGCCACCAGACTGTCCGGCAAACGGCCTTCCTGGGCTTGCAACTGCTCGCGGGTTTCTTTGCCGATCACAGCCTGGAAGTCACGAACCATGGCCGGGTACGGGTGCGGACCGGCCACGGTGCCGATCAGGTAAAAGGTGCTATCGACGTTGGTCACCCAGTCACGCAGGGCTTCGTTCATCGCATCTTTGAGGGTGCCGGTGCCGGCCACCACCGGGATCACTTCAGCGCCCAGCAGCTTCATGCGAAACACGTTGGCTTGCTGACGTTCGATGTCAGTGGTGCCCATGTAGATCACGCAATCGAGGCCGAAACGCGCGGCCACGGTGGCGGTCGCCACGCCGTGCATGCCAGCGCCGGTCTCGGCAATGATGCGTTTCTTGCCCATGCGCCGCGCCAGCAGGATCTGGCCGATGCAGTTGTTGATCTTGTGCGCGCCAGTGTGGTTCAACTCTTCGCGCTTGAGGTAAATCTTCGCGCCGCCGCAGAACTCTGTCAGACGCTCGGCGAAATACAGTGGGCTTGGACGTCCGACGTAATCTCGCTGGAAGTAGGCCAATTCTTCTTTGAACGCCGGATCTTCCTTGGCCGCTTCGTATTCGCGGGCCAGATCAAGGATCAACGGCATCAGGGTTTCGGCGACGTAGCGGCCACCGAATGCGCCAAACAGGCCGTTGGCGTCGGGGCCGTTGCGCAGATTAGTCTGGGTCATGGGTCGCTCCAGTGGTATTCGAGAGGTGACGATGGGGTTCACTCTACCCCTGACATCCCGCACTGAAAACCGATAAGATCGCCGCAACCTGTCAGGAAAACTCACAGATACCATGAGCCACGACCTTCCTCCGCTGAACGCCCTTCGCGCCTTCGAAGCCACTGCCCGCCTGAACAGCGTCAGTCAGGCCGCCGAACAGCTGCACGTCACTCATGGTGCGGTCAGCCGACAGCTCAAGGTACTGGAAGAACACCTCGGCGTGAGCCTGTTCATCAAGGATGGGCGCGGCCTGAAACTCACAGATGCCGGTATCCGTTTGCGCGATGTCAGCGGTGAAGCCTTCGAGCGATTGCGCAGCGTTTGCGCCGAACTGACCCAAAGCACCGCCGATGCACCGTTCGTGCTCGGCTGCTCGGGCAGCCTGCTGGCGCGCTGGTTCATTCCGCGTTTGGGGCGGCTCAATGCGGATCTGCCGGATCTGCGTTTGCACCTGTCGGCTGGCGAAGGCGATCTCGATCCACGGCGGCCCGGCCTGGACGCTTTGCTGGTGTTTGCCGAGCCGCCATGGCCGGCGGACATGCAAGTTTATGAACTGGCCAGCGAACGCATCGGTCCGGTCATGAGCCCACGATTCGTCGGTTACGAAAGACTGCAGAGCGCACCGGCAAACGCCCTGCTGACCGAACCCTTGCTGCACACCACCTCACGTCCGCAAGCCTGGCCGAGTTGGGCACAGCAAAGCGGCCTCGACGCCAAGGCGCTGAGGTACGGTCAGGGTTTCGAGCATTTGTATTATTTGCTTGAGGCGGCAGTGGCCGGGCTGGGTGTGGCCATCGCGCCTGAGCCGCTGGTGGCAGAAGACTTGAAGGCCGGTCGCCTGGTTGCGCCATGGGGTTTCTGTGAAACCCCGGCGCAACTGGCGTTGTGGCTACCCAAACGCGCCGCGGACGGGCGCGCTCGGCAATTGGCGCAGTGGCTTAAAAACGAACTGCGCCAGGCATCTTAATTACCGCGTTTGCACAGCAGATAGGCCGCCAAAAGACCCAGCGCACCGACTGCGACACCGGCTGTAGTCCAAGGGTGTTCCTGGGCGTAGTCACGTGTCGCGATCCCGGTTTCACGGGTTTTGACCTTGACCTCTTCATAAGCATCGGAGAGCAGATGACGCGAATGCTTCAGCGCGTTTTCGGCGTTGATTTTCAGCGTTTTAAGGGTTTTACGCGATTCGTCCGAGGCGTCGTCCTTCAGGCTTTCCAACGATTTCAGCAGACTCTCGATCTCGGCTTCCATGCTTTGCAATGAGGCTTTACGTAACGAGGTATTGGCCATGGTAAATCTCCTGCATTGTTTGAGTTGCGTGTGTTGGTTGGGACTTCAGGGGTTTGAGAAAGTGCAGTAAATCTGAAATTCCCCTCGGATTGGTCGACAGAAGAAATAAGAAAAATCACTGCTAGGCTGTATTTCACACCCTTAGGAGAACGCCATGACTGACCATCACACCTACAAGAAAGTCGAGCTGGTCGGCTCATCTACAACCAGTATTGAAGACGCCATCAACAATGCCCTGGCCGAAGCCAACAAAAGTCTGAAGTACATGGAATGGTTCGAAGTGACCGAAACCCGCGGGCACATCAAGGACGGCAAAGCTGCACACTTCCAGGTGACGCTTAAGGTCGGATTCCGGATCGCCAGTAGCTGAGCTTAAGCTAGTCTTCTGAACTTGCGCGCCGGCCGAATGCCATAGGGAATGGCAAAGCGCTACGTGGTGAGTGCATCCGGCCGATAGCTGGATGCGCTCCCCCTATTGATCCGACCAGGGAGTGCAACCCATGAAGAAGTTTATTTTGGCGATAGGTTTGTTGAGCCTTGCGGGAACAGCCTTTGCCCAAGGCAAATCGTGCGACGAACTGAAAGCCGAAATCTCAGCGAAACTGGATGCCAAAGGCGTTTCCAATTACACACTGGAGATCGTCGACAAAGGCGCTGCTGCTGACGGAAAAGTCGTCGGCACCTGTGAAAAAGGCTCCAGGCAAATCGTCTACAAGCAGGGCTGACCGCCCTCGAAAATGAAAAAGCCGACGCAATGACGTCGGCTTTTTTGTAGGCGCTGTTTGCGCCTCAGCCCTTCATGACCTGCGCCAGCAGCTCATAGGAATGCACGCGATCGGCATGTTCATACAGGTCACAGGTAAAAATCAGCTCATCGGCCTGCGTCTGTTCGATCAGCACTTCCAGCTTGGCGCGAATTTTCTGCGGGCTGCCGACCATGGCTAGGCCAAGGAAATCACCGACCGCTTCTTTCTCATGGGGCAGCCACAGACCGTCCATGGTCTTCACTGGCGGGCGTTGCACCAGGCTCTGGCCACGCATCAACGCGAGAATCCGCTGGTAGACCGAAGTGGCCAGGTAATCGGCTTGCTCATCAGTGTCTGCAGCCACCAGTGGCACGCCGAGCATCACGTAAGGCTTACCCAAAACCGCTGAAGGCTTGAAGTGGTTGCGGTAGACGCGAATCGCCTCATGCATGAAGCGCGGTGCGAAATGTGAAGCGAAGGCGTAGGGCAAACCGCGCTCACCCGCCAACTGCGCACTGAACAGGCTCGAACCCAACAACCAGATCGGGACATTCGTGCCGGTACCCGGCATGGCAATGATCCGCTGATCCGGCGTACGTGGGCCGAGGTAGCGCATCAGTTCGGTCACATCTTCCGGGAAGTCATCGGCACTGCCGGAGCGCTCACGGCGCAAGGCGTGGGCGGTCATTTGATCGGAGCCAGGCGCGCGACCCAGGCCCAGATCGATCCGCCCCGGATACAGGCTTTCGAGGGTGCCGAACTGCTCGGCGATCACCAGTGGCGCGTGGTTGGGCAGCATCACGCCCCCCGAACCGACACGAATGGTCGAAGTGCCGCCAGCCAGATAGCCCAGCAGGACCGAGGTCGCCGAACTGGCGATCCCGTCCATGTTGTGGTGCTCGGCGACCCAGAAGCGGTTGTAGCCGAATTTTTCCACGTGCCGCGCCAGATCCAAAGAATTGTGCAGGGACTGGGCCGCACTGCCGTTCTCCCGCACGGGCACCAGATCCAGGGTCGAGAACTTGATATCGGATAGTCGTTTCATAAACCTGCTTCTCCAATGGGTAAGCAGGTTTTTTCACGAACGAAAACCTGCCGAGTCTATAAGCGTGTTCTATGCAATGAGGGCATATACCCGAGTTTCAATAGGAGAGACAAAAATCCTACGCGATTAGAGGACCGATCAGATGAGGTGAACTTTGCCGGACGGTCTATCCTCAGAACCCTGGTAACCGAAAACCACGAAGGCGCGACGTTTCGCGCCGGATCTTGAGGAGGCAGACATGGCTATCACAAAGAAAGCATCGGCTCATTGGGAAGGTGATCTGAAAACCGGTATCGGCTCGATTTCCACGGAAACCGGCGTTCTCAGAGACGCACCCTACGGTTTCAAGGCCCGTTTCGAAGGCGGTAAAGGCACCAATCCGGAAGAGCTGATCGGCGCGGCTCACGCGGGCTGTTTCTCCATGGCATTTTCAATGATTCTCGGCGAGGCCAACCTTAAGGCCGACAGTATCGACACCAATGCCGAAGTTACCCTGGACCAGGTAGACGGAGGCTTTGCAATCACAGCGGTAAAACTGATTCTCAAGGCGAAAATCCCCGGAGCGACCCAGGCGCAATTCGAGGAACTGAGCAACAAGGCCAAAGAAGGCTGCCCGGTGTCCAAAGTGTTGAATGCGAAAATCAGCCTGGATGCGACGTTGGTCAGCTGATAATGGGTTGATACGCTAGCTGATAAGAGATCGCAGCCTTCGCGGGCTCCCTTGCGCAGGTTGCGGTCTTTTTTTGTCCTGAAACATAACCTGACTGACAAAACTGTGGTCGAATAAATGACAGCAGCTTCAGCGCATCACCATGCGCGCTGCCCTTAAGGGAGCTTCAACCATGAAACGTTTTGCCTTGGCGGTTATCTGTTGCACGCTGGCCACATCGGCCCTCGCGGCACCGAAATCCTGTGAGGAACTCAAGGCCGAGATCGAAGCCAAGATCCAGTCCAATAACGTCTCGTCCTACACCCTGGAAATCGTCACCAACGATGAAGTGCACGATCAGAACATGGTCGTCGGTTCATGCGAAGGCGGCACCAAGAAAATCATCTACCAAAAAAATGACCGTTGATTCGTCTCACATGACGCAGTTGGCCAGCCGATCTTCGGCGACAATTTCCCGCTTGGCATTGTAGAGCCGGGCGCTGGGGGTGAACGCTATAGAACGCGCTTCCAGCAGGTAACGCTGGCCGGCCTCGAAATGGTCGTAGTTGATGGTCAGGTAGCACAGCCGCTCCAGCGGAGCATTCATCAAGCCCGAGCCACCACCAAATACTTCAAAATCGAAACGTACTCTCAGTTCATGGCTACCCGGGGTGACCTGGAAGTAACGCCCGTCGCTCAGCCGCTGATTGTCCAGCCGATCGGCCATCAGCAGTTTCCCGCCGGGGCTCGGCGTAGCGAAGTCGACCCATGCCATTTGTGGATCGACCGCCGGCAACGGACTCGTGCAACCGACAAAGGTGCCTGCAGCGAGCAACAGCAACAACCTGCGCATGATGAATTTCCCAAGGACTGATAATTCAGCATAGCGTCGATCAAGTACGTTGGCAGCCTGCCGGTGTGCCCTGTCCAATCACTTTTCGTTGTTGATCATAGAGCTTCGCCCACGGCCGAAAGCCGATATACCCCGCTTGCAGCTGATATCGCTGACCGGCGTTGAATTCCTTGAATTTCACATTCAACTGGCAGTCGCGCCACAGCGGCTCGGCGTTGGGGCCAATGTTGGTCGGCTGGACAGCAAACAAGTAGCGAACCGTCAGCTCATGGCTACCGGGCTGCACCTCGAAGTAGCGCTTGTCGATGGAAGCCTTGTCATCGACTTCTACCGCTTGCAGCGCGGTGTCTTCCTGCCGTGTATCCAGATCGATCCATGCCTGTGAAGGATCAGGGGTGGGTAGTCCAGCACAACCGGCCAGCATCAGCAGGCCTCCCGTCAGCATCAACTTGCGCATAGCGGAGCTCCAATAGGCGGGATAGTCTTGCGGGCAGACTTTCCAGGGATGATTCATTTTGATCAGGCCGCGTCCAAGCCTTGGGTTACTTGATCGCGTTTTACGCATTTTGTTTCCGGGGATGTTTCTTTTGTTATTTAACGGCTGCACCAGCATCAGCTATTACGGCCAATTGGCCAGTGGTCAGCTGCACTTGCTGCGGGCACGGGAGCCGGTTTCCAGTGTGATTGCCGATCCCGGTCGCGATCAGCAATTGCGCGCGCATCTGGCCCAATCACAAAAGGCCCGGACATTCGCCAGCCAACACCTGCACCTGCCGGACAACCAGAGCTATCGCCTGTACGCCGACATCGGCCGACCGTTTGTAGTCTGGAACGTCTTTGCCACGCCGGAGTTTTCGCTGAAGCCACAGAACCATTGCTTCCCCATCGCTGGCTGCGTCGCCTATCGCGGGTATTACAGCCAGAGCGCTGCCCGCGGAGAGGCCGCGTTGCAACGATTGCAAGGTATGGACGTGTCGATTGGCGGCGTCGAGGCCTATTCGACGCTCGGTTGGTTCAACGACCCGATTATGAGCTCGATGATGGGTTGGGGCGACGAACGGTTGGCCACGCTGATTTTCCACGAACTCGCCCATCAACGTTTTTATGTGAAAGACGACACCGAGTTCAACGAGTCCTTCGCCACCTTCGTCGAGCAGGAGGGCACTCGCCAATGGCGCGCATTCCGTGGCCTGCTGCCGGATAACCACGCGTTGGAGCAGCAACGCGATCAGTTCATCCAATTGGTTTTGGACGCCCGCAAGAGACTGGAACAGCTTTACGCCTTGCCGCTTCCTGCCGAGCAAATGCGCGAGCGCAAAGCAGCAGAGTTCGAACAATTACGCCGTGAGTACCGGACGCTACGCGACAGCCAATGGGCTGGGAACAAACGCTACGATGCCTGGATCAACACCCCGATGAACAACGCCCGGCTGTTGCCGTTTGGTTTGTATGACCAATGGGTACCGGCGTTTGCCGCGCTGTTCAAACAGGTCAATGGGGATTGGGGGAGGTTTTATGCGGCGGTGGAGAAATTGGGCGCGTTACCGGTCGGGGAGCGTAAGGCGGCGTTGAAAGTGTTAGCCGGATCAAAGAGCCCCGGTGGCTGAGAGGGCCTCTTCGCGGGCAAGCCTCGCTCCTACAGTCGGGCGACGACGGTGCAGGCGACGTACATTCTGTAGGAGCGAGGCTTGCCCGCGAAGAGGCCGGCCCAGGTTCCCCAAAGTCGGCTACAGCCAAATCGCATCCCACAACGGATAGTCCCCGACCTTATCTACCAATCCCGCTCGCAACGGATTGGCAACGATATATCGAGCAACTGCCTGCAAGTCTTCTTCCTTGCGAATGGCGCGATCATGATAGCCATGCTGCCAAACCGGACCTTGACGGCGAATCGAGCGATTGACCATCACCGCGATCCGGGATTTGGTACGGGCCATTAATATGGATAGTTGAGTGTTCTGTAACTCAATCAGCCAATGAAAATGATCTGGCATGACCACCCAGGCTAACGATGTTGCAAACTCCTCTCGCTCAGCCGTTCTAAACGCATCGACCACCAGACGCCCGTTTTTGAAGTTACGAAACAATGGTTCTCGATTCAAAACCACGGCAGTCAGCAGATAAATCTGTCCGGACTCCGAATATCGTCCAGTGCGCAATCGATGAGCATGTTTGAATTCCGGCAATGATGATCCTCCTTGATCGTGGCCTTGGTCTTTGAGGCTAGAACGATTAGAAGGGGTTGGAGTGATAACTATTACTCAGGATGTGTCTGGGGGGGGGCGCCTTCGCGGGCAAGCCTCGCTCCTACAGTCGGGCGACGACGGTGCAGGCGACGTACATTCTGTAGGAGCGAGGCTTGCCCGCGAAGGCAATTCAACTAACGCTGCAAAAACGCCTGATGCATCTCCTCCAGCGTCTCGAAGTGATACGCCGGTGCTTCTGCGCTCAATTCCTCCCGGCTGCCAAACCCATAACCCACCGCCGCTGCGTCCAGTCCATTGCTGCGGGCGCCGATCAGATCGTGTTTACGGTCGCCAATCATCAGCGTATTGGCCGGGTCCAGGCCTTCTTCGCTCATCAAGTGCGCAATCAGCTCGACCTTGTTGGTCCGCGTGCCATCCAGCTCGCTGCCGTAAATCACTTTGAAATGCCTGGCGAAGTCGAAGTGCCGGGCGATTTCCCGGGCAAAAATCCATGGTTTTGAGGTCGCGATGTACAGCTGTCGCCCTTGCCCAACCAGGGTTTCCAGCAGTGGCGTGACGCCGTCGAACACGCGGTTTTCATATAGACCGGTGACCTTGAAGCGCTCGCGATAGAAGTTCACCGCTTCCCACGCCTTGGGCTCGTCGAAGTCGTAGAACTGCATGAACGCCTGCAACAATGGCGGGCCTATGAAGTGTTCAAGCCTTGTCAGGTCCGGTTCCTCGATCCCCAGTTTACTCAGGGCGAACTGGATGGAGCGGGTGATGCCTTCACGCGGGTCGGTCAGCGTGCCATCGAGGTCGAACAGTACGGTTTGGTAATGCATGAAAATTCCTGGGCAATAGGGAGGCACTTTCCATTATCAAGCGGCTTAGAGTTGGTCGTAGCCTTCGGCCAGATGCAGATCCTTGAGCTTCACGTAGTTCGCCGCGCTGTAGGTGAAAAAGGCTTTTTCCTTGTCAGTCAGCGGCCGGATCTGTTTCACCGGGCTACCAACATAGAGGAAACCGCTTTCCAGGCGCTTGCCCGGGGGTACCAGGCTGCCAGCGCCGATGATCACATCGTCCTCGACTACCGCGCCGTCCATGACGATGCTGCCCATGCCGATCAGAATCCGGTTTCCCACGGCGCAACCATGAAGCATGACTTTATGCGCGATGGTCACATCGTCACCGATCAGCAGCGGGAAGCCATCGGGGTTGAATGGTCCGGCGTGGGTAATGTGCAACACGCAGCCGTCCTGCACGCTGGTGCGCGCACCGATCCGGATGCGATGCATGTCGCCGCGGATCACTGTCAGCGGCCAGACTGAGCTGTCTTCGCCGATTTCGACGTCACCGATCACCACCGCCGAGCCGTCGACAAAGGCGCCTTTGCCCAGCAGCGGCGTGTGGTTCTGATACTTGCGAAGGGTCACGATAGGCTCTCTCTCTTTTGCTGATAGCTGCGGTGAGCGTCGATTGTAATTAAGATGGGGCCATGTTTCTTCCCGCATGTTTTCCAGCCAAGGTGCCAACCGTGAGCGTGAACAACCCTCTTCTGCAGTCCTACGACCTGCCGCCGTTCTCGGCGATCCGTGCCGAACACGTGCAACCGGCCATTGAAAAGATCCTGGCTGACAACCGCGCTGCCATCGTCGACATCCTGAAAATCCAGGGCAAACAACCGACCTGGGCCGGCCTGGTGCTGGCGATGGATGAGCTCAACGATCGTCTGGGCGCCGCCTGGAGCCCGGTCAGCCATCTCAACGCCGTGTGCAACAGCGCCGAGTTGCGCGAAGCCTACGAGTCCTGCCTGCCGGCCCTGAGCGCCTACGCCACCGAGCTGGGCCAGAACCGTGAACTGTTTCAAGCCTATGAAGCGCTGGCCAACAGCCCTGAGGCCGCCGGTTTCGATGTGGCGCAGAAAACCATCCTGGAACACGCTTTGCGCGACTTCCGTCTGTCGGGTATCGACCTGCCTGAAGCCGAACAAAAGCGTTATGCCGACGTGCAGAGCAAACTGTCGGAGCTGGGCAGCCGCTTCTCCAACCAGTTGCTCGACGCTACCCAGGCCTGGACCAAGCACGTCACCGACGAAGCCGCCCTCGCCGGCCTGACCGATTCGGCCAAGGCGCAAATGGCCACCGCCGCGCAAGCCAAGGACCTGGACGGCTGGCTGATCACCCTGGAATTCCCGAGTTACTACGCGGTGATGACCTACGCCCAGGACCGCGCCCTGCGTGAAGAAGTCTATGCCGCCTACTGCACCCGTGCGTCGGACCAAGGCCCGAACGCCGGTCAGAATGACAACGGCCCGGTCATGGAAGAAATCCTCGACCTGCGTCAGGAACTGGCAAAACTATTGGGCTTCACCAGCTTCTCGGAGCTGAGCCTGGCCACCAAAATGGCCGAGTCCAACGATCAGGTGCTGAGTTTTCTGCGCGACCTGGCCAAACGCAGCAAGCCGTTCGCCGCCCAGGATCTGCAACAGCTCAAGGCCTACGCCGCCGAACAAGGTTGCCCGGACCTGCAAAGCTGGGACAGCGGTTTCTACGGTGAAAAACTTCGCGAACAGCGCTATAGCGTCGCCCAGGAAACCCTTCGCGCGTACTTCCCGATCGACAAGGTTCTGGGTGGTTTGTTCAGCATCGTCCAGCGCCTGTACGGCATCGAGATCGCCGAGCTGAAAGGCTTCGACACCTGGCATCCGGACGTTCGCCTGTTCGAAATCAAGGAAAACGGCCAGCATGTCGGCCGGTTCTTCTTCGACCTGTATGCCCGCGCCAACAAGCGCGGCGGGGCCTGGATGGACGGCACCCGCGATCATCGCCGCACGATCAATGGCGTGCTGCAAAGCCCGGTGGCGAACCTGGTGTGCAATTTCACCCCGGCCGACAGCGGCAAACCGGCCCTGCTGACTCACGATGAAGTGACGACGCTGTTCCACGAATTCGGTCATGGCCTGCATCACCTGCTGACCCGCGTCGAGCATGCTGGCGTGTCCGGCATTAATGGCGTGGCTTGGGATGCAGTCGAGCTGCCGAGCCAGTTCATGGAAAACTGGTGCTGGGAGCCGGAAGGTCTGGCGCTGATTTCCGGTCACTACGAAACCGGCGAGCCGTTGCCTCAGGACCTGCTGGAGAAAATGCTCGCGGCGAAGAACTTCCAGTCCGGCCTGATGATGGTCCGCCAACTGGAGTTCTCGCTGTTCGACTTCGAATTGCACGCCACCCACGGCGACGGCCGCAGCGTGCTGCAAGTGCTCGAAGGCGTGCGCGACGAGGTCTCGGTCATGCGTCCGCCGGCCTACAACCGCTTCCCCAACAGCTTCGCCCACATCTTTGCCGGTGGTTACGCGGCGGGTTACTACAGCTATAAGTGGGCTGAAGTACTGTCGGCCGATGCCTTCTCGAAATTCGAAGAAGACGGCGTGCTCAATGCCGAGACCGGTCGCGCCTTCCGTGAAGCCATCCTGGCACGGGGCGGTTCTCAGGAACCAATGGTGTTGTTCGTCGACTTCCGTGGCCGTGCGCCATCGATTGACGCACTCTTGCGCCACAGCGGCCTGAGTGAGGACGCAGCAGCATGAGTGAGGGACCTGTGATTACCAAAAAGCGCTTTATCGCCGGGGCAGTCTGCCCGGCCTGCAGCGAGCCAGACAAATTGATGATGTGGAGCGAGGACACAGTTCCGCATCGCGAGTGCGTGGCCTGCGGTTATTCCGACACGCTGAATGAACAAGGCCTGTCGGTGCCCAAGGAATTGGGCACGCGGGTCAATACTTCGGCATTGAAAGTGCCAGATACAAAGGTTCAGGCAGTGCAATTCTTCCCGAACCCGAAGCTGAAGAAAAAGCCAGACGAGCAACACTGAATTCTGGAAATCACCTTCCACTGCGCAATGCAGTGGGAGGTATTACTTACTCGACATGGGCCGATTTGAACCAGTTCTTCATCGAACAACTGGCAAACGGACTGGTGCTGCAATCACCATTGGCCAGCGCCGTACGAAGTTTGTCGATATCGGCCTGCATCATGTAACGCACACCATCCTTGAAATGCGTGCTGTCACCAAAGCCGCCTTGGGTCATTTCGTTCAGGGCATCTTCCTTGCTCCAGCCTTGCACCACCACCCGGTACATCGCGGCCATCAAGCCAGTGCGGTCCGAGCCGTGTTTGCAGTGCATAAGCACCGGCCCTTTTGATTCGGCAGTTTGAATCGCACGCAGCACCTTGAGTACATCCGCATCATCCACATGGTTGGTGCCATAAGGCAGGTGTACTTGAGTGATACCGGGTGCGGACAACCAGCTTGAGTCCGGTTCGGGCAGGAAGTTGATTACAGTCCCGACGTTGAGTTTTTCCAGCAATTGCACCGAGCCAGCGTCAGGCAATGCGCTGCGATAGAGCATCGGGGACATCTCAAAGAGATTGTGTTGCCTCTCCACTGGTTGAGCCCACTCCGCCGGACGGGGCGAGGAGCTGTCGTCAGCGAGGGCTAACGTCAGGTTGAACAATGAGACCAGCGACAAACACATCGCAGATATATAACGCGCTAGAGGCATGTTTGGGTAACTGTTCAGGAAGAGGTGGGAAGATGGCACCCAGCTTCAGTCCTGAACGGTCAAAGGTCTGTGAGCTGACCGTCAAAGAAATGTGAATCAGTCTTTTGAAGTTGCGTTGGTGGAAAATCCAGGTTTTATCCGCCAACTCGGTTTATCTTCAGCACTTAACAAACGGCTACTTGCAATCACGCCTCTAAGCGTTAAATAAAACAAGCCAATCCTACATGAACTTTCATGCAGGTCTGGCACTATGAAGTCAAGGATTTACAATACTGGAATAAGCCTTGGCCAAAGCCAACAGTTTTGCCTTGTCGTCGCTGTCGATATCACCATCGCCGTCCACATCGCTGTTGACCGACTTTATGCTGAACGACCCGCCGCCATCGCTGGAGACGGCCTCTACGTAGACGGAATCGACCAAGGCCTCTGTCTGTACCTCGTTGACCTCATCCCAACCCAACTCTTTACGGGCAAGTTGCATCGATACTCGCGCTTCATGTGGATCGACAACACTGGGGGCCAGTAATTGCAAAAAGATACCACGCTGATTAAAAAACGACATAGATTAATTCCTTTTAATAAGTATTCACGAAAACTTCGTGTGCAGTCGATAATACTGAGCTTATTAATTCCAGACTATCCGTTATATATTTCATCGAGTTGCAGCAAGATGCAATTATTGAACAGTTAAGGCAGGCGCTCGATGCTGATCAAATGCTCAGGTGCCGAATGGCACTGGCCGCTTTTCCCCGCCTCGTATACTGTATGCACATACAGTAAAGAGTATCAATCGATGAACACTCCCCTGCCACCCCGCGGTCGCGGCACCGCCACCAATCCACACAATCGCTTCGCGCCCAATCGTTCGGTGGTTGAGGATGACGGCTGGTATCAGGAAGCGCCGATCACCCAAGGTACCGAGGTGCGCATCGAGACGGCAAAAACCATCATCACCCGCAATAACTCGCCAGACCTGCCGTTCGATCGCTCGATCAACCCCTATCGCGGCTGTGAGCATGGCTGCATCTATTGCTATGCACGGCCCAGCCACGCCTATTGGGATCTGTCCCCGGGGCTGGATTTCGAAACCAGACTGATCGCCAAGACCAACGCCGCCGACGTGCTGGAAGAGCAACTGTCCAAGCGTGGCTATCAATGCGCGCCGATCAACCTTGGCTCCAATACCGACCCTTATCAGCCGATCGAGCGCGAACACAAAATCACCCGTAAAACCCTGGAAGTGCTGCTGCGTTACCGCCACCCGGTGACCATCATCACCAAGGGTTCGCTGATTCTTCGCGATCTGGACTTGCTGGCTGAACTCGCCGAGCAAAGGCTGGTGGCGGTAATGATCAGCCTGACCACGCTGGATGATGAACTCAAACGCATCCTCGAACCCCGTGCCGCGGCGCCCAAAGCGCGACTGCGGGCGATCCGGGTGATGCGCGAGGCCGGTATTCCTGTGGGGGTCTTGTGTTCACCCATGATTCCGATGATCAACGACAGCGAACTCGAAAGCCTGCTGGCCGAAGCTCATGCTGCGGGTGCCCAGAGTGCGGCCTACATGATGCTGCGCTTGCCGCTGGAAGTGGCGCCGCTGTTCGAAGAGTGGCTGGCCGCCCACTATCCTCAGCGTGCAGCTCATGTGTTGAGCCTGATCCGCCAAAGCCGTGGGGGCGAGCTCTACGACAGCCGATTCGGTGCCAGAATGCGCGGTGAAGGTCCGTTTGCCGACCTGTTGGCACAACGCTTTGCCAAAACCATCAAACGCCTGGGGCTCAATCGTCGGGAAGGTTTCAATCTGGATTGCGAATCCTTTTGTCCGCCGGGCCGCCAAATGTCGTTGATTTAAGGACAATTGGCCCTATGGTTGAGTAGTGAAAACGACACTGCGTTTCGCGCCGGTCACGTTTTTTGTGACCTGGAACACTCGTTCTAGAGCGTTATATTCAGTTTGAGTTAAGTTTCAACGGCTACCTTGTTCATCGAGTGACTGATGGGTCTGGCTCTTCGACCTGGATGTTTTTTAAACAGCCACTGGCTTCACACCGGACAAAACGGGAAAATTCCCCTGACTCCGCCAAAGAGGATGAATCATGAGTGACAAGGATAAACAGCCGTTGGCTGCGTCGGCTTCAGCCCAACCCGAGGCGGAAACCGCCGATGCAGCGCTGAAGCATATCGTTGACGGCTTTTTGCATTTTCATCACGAAGTTTTTCCCCAGCAGGAAGAACTCTTCAAAAAACTCGCCACGGCTCAGAGCCCTCGAGCGATGTTTATCGCCTGCGCCGATTCGCGCATCGTTCCTGAACTGATCACCCAAAGCGCCCCCGGCGACCTGTTCGTGACCCGTAACGTCGGCAACGTTGTGCCGCCTTATGGGCAGATGAACGGCGGTGTTTCCACGGCCATCGAATACGCGGTCCTGGCCCTCGGCGTACAGCACATCATCATTTGCGGGCACTCCGACTGTGGCGCGATGCGCGCCGTGCTCAACCCGCAAAGCCTGGAAAAAATGCCCACGGTCAAAGCCTGGCTGCGTCATGCCGAAGTGGCGAAATCGATGGTCCAGGAAAACTGCCATTGCGCTGACGAAAGCGAAAGCATGCATGTCCTCACCGAAGAAAACGTGATCGCCCAGCTTCAGCATTTGCGCACGCACCCTTCGGTCGCCTCGCGCATGGCTAACGGTCAGCTGTTTATCCATGGCTGGATCTACAACATCGAAACCAGCGAAATCAGAGCTTACGACGCGGACAAAGGGTGTTTCCTGCCGCTTGATGGCAGCCATCCGATCCCCGTGGCGACGCCCAAAGCGCGCTTCTAAATCCTCCCAGGTGTGGTTTAGCCGAGGTTGCTGATCAAGCAGCCTGGCTTTGCCACGCCTGAAGAAAACTTCGGGAGAGTCACCATGCGTGCTGCTCAACTCAAAGCTGTTCTGCCACGGGAGCTGCTGGCGTCCGTGGTTGTGTTTCTGGTCGCCCTGCCCTTGTGCATGGGCATCGCCATCGCCTCGGGCCTGCCGCCGGCCAAGGGTTTGATCACCGGGATCATCGGTGGACTGGTCGTCGGTTGGCTTGCAGGTTCGCCTCTGCAAGTCAGCGGCCCGGCGGCGGGTCTGGCGGTGCTGGTCTTTGAACTGGTGCGCCAGCATGGTGTTGCCATGCTCGGTCCCATCCTGCTGTTGGCGGGTTTTCTGCAACTGATGGCCGGGCGCTTCAAGCTGGGCTGCTGGTTTCGGGTCACGGCGCCAGCGGTGGTGTACGGCATGCTCGCCGGGATTGGCGTGCTGATCGTGTTGTCGCAAGTGCATGTGATGCTGGACGCCGTGCCCAAGCCTTCGGGGCTGGATAACCTCGCAGCCTTTCCGGCGGCCGTGATCCAGGCCTTGCCTTCCCTTGGCTGGCAGGCTGGGTTGCTTGGGCTGTCGACGATTGCGGTGATGTGGCTGTGGGAAAAATTCCGTCCGCACTCTCTTCGCTTCATTCCCGGCGCACTGCTTGGCGTAGGCCTGGCGACAGTCGCGAGTCTGATGCTCGCCTTGCAGGTCAAACGCGTGGAAGTCCCGGCCAACCTGGCAGAAGCCATCGACTGGCTGAAGCCCGCCGACTTGCTCAATCTGGCTGACCCGACGTTACTGATCGCGGCATTTGCCGTGGCGTTTATCGCCAGCGCCGAGACCCTGCTCTCCGCCGCGGCGGTGGATCGCATGCACAGCGGCCAGCGCTCCGATTTCGATCGGGAGTTGTCGGCACAGGGCGTCGGCAACATGCTCTGCGGCCTGCTTGGCGCGCTGCCCATGACCGGCGTGATCGTGCGTAGCTCGGCCAACGTCCAGGCTGGCGCCACCACGCGAATGTCGGCGATCTTCCACGGTCTGTGGTTGCTGGCTTTCGTGTTGTTGCTGTCCAGCGTGCTGCAAAGCATTCCGGTGGCAAGCCTGGCGGGTGTGCTGGTGTACACCGGTTTCAAACTGGTCGACCTCAAGGCCTTTCGCGGTCTGGGCCGTTATGGCCGGATGCCGATGTTCACCTACGCGGCGACAGCGCTGGCAATCATCTTCACCGACCTGTTGACCGGCGTGCTGATCGGCTTCGGGTTGACCCTGGCCAAACTGGCCTGGAAGGCCTCGCGGTTGAAAATCAGCCTGATCGACCTGCCGGCCGACGGTGAGATGGAGTTACGACTGACGGGGGCCGCAACCTTTCTCAAGGTGCCGGCGCTGACCCAGGTGCTGGGGACCATTCCCCCAGGCGCGACGGTGCATGTGCCGCTCAATAACCTGAGCTACATCGATCACTCGTGTCTGGAGTTGCTTGAGGAATGGGGTCGGGCCAATGCGGCCAAGGGGTCGAAGCTGATTATTGAAGCGCGGGGGTTGAAGCGTCGGTTGGAGGGGCGTTTACGAACCACCTCCGGAGTGGGCTCTACGGCGTAGAAGTAACCAATGTGGGAGCGAGCCTGCTCGCGAAGGCGGTGTATCAATCGACATAAATGTTGAATGACATATCGCAATCGCGAGCAGGCTCGCTCCCACAGGGGACGGTGCTGATTCTAAAGAATCAAGCCGCCGGCTGATCCAGCTCCAGCCCTACGCCCAGCTGGCGCGACAGGCACGGCCAGCGCTTCCAGGCGGCGCCGGTGTCCGGGCTGTTGAGTTTTTCGCGGTAGGCCTCCACGGACTCCAGCGCGAAACTGTCTTCATTGAGCATCTCATCCACAGCGTGATGCACCGCCTCATCCAGTTGGTTGGCAAAATCCTCGCCGATCAGTTGGTGAGCAATCAGGTTGGCGACCGTCATGTCCAAGGGGATCAGTGGCTGGCCAAAATGCTTGATGTACAGGTCATTGACCTCTTCCACCAACCGATGCGCCAGATAGGCTTCATCCAGCAGGCTGTCCAGGCCGACATGACCGGCCATGATTGCCGGTGGCTGGAGGAAGAACTGCTCGGCGATTGTCAGCACCGGCTTGATCTGTGATTCGATACCCGCTTCCCTGGCGACTTCATTGGCTGCGTCCAGCAGGTCTGGCACTTGCTCTATATACGCGGCCACAAAACGCGTCATCACGCCGTTGGCGTCGGCATCCGGCAATTGGATGGCGGAGTGAAGGTGTGGCAATTGAGTTTCAAGCTGACGAGTCAGCAGGCCGGTCTCGGCCTCGTGTTGTTGGGCTTTTTGGATCTGCTCGCGCAATGCGGCGGTGTTCATGAAAACTCCAGGAAACAAAGGCAATGAAATAGG
>LNAP01001752.1_pt1 | contig 22664 bp, 19 predicted proteins | sample 602601 | NCBI WGS metagenome assembly LNAP01 (sample SAMN02440304, study PRJNA202911) | soil metagenome | biome: Subtropical and temperate rainforests or woodlands; isolation source: soil samples (1 kg each in a 20% v/v slurry with milli Q water) were... ...
CAGGGCGATGGCGCGGCCGATGCCGCGGCTGGCCCCGGTGACCAGGGCGGTCCTGCCCGTCAAGCTGTCAGATGCCTGGCTCATGCGGCCTCCGTTTCATAGGTTGTCCATTTCTGGCCGGCTTCCAGCGCGCGCGCCTGCAACAGCAGGGCGTGGCGGTCGACCTTGTTGGTGCCGGCCCAAGGTAGCTCGTCGACGAAGCGGATGCGACGCGGGTGCTGGTAAGCAGGGCCACGGGCCAGCGCGTGGCGCTTCAAGCTATCGGCGTCCAGGGCGCTACCGTCGCGGCGCACGATGAACGCGACCGGGATCTGGCCGCGCTCTTCGTCGTCCAGGGGCACGACGCAGCTTTGGCGCACATCCGGGTGCAGTTCCAGCAGCTTTTCCACTTCCACGGGATAGATGTTTTCGCCGCCGCAGACGAACATGTCGTCCGCCCGGCCCACGAAATAGTAGAAGCCCTGGGCGTCGCGGCGCATGACGTCACCGCTGTAGTACCAGCCGTCGCGCAGCACCTGCGCGCTTTTTTCGGGCAGGTTGTGATAGCCGGACAACACGGCCGGATTCTTCATCAGCAGCACGCCTTCGTCCGGATTCGCGCCGCCGGCCAAACGGACTTGGGTCGGATCGATCGGATAGCCCACCGCCAGTGGCGGCGTTGGCAGGCCGTCTGGATGCGGGCCGAACACGGCGGGCCCGGCCTCGGTGGTGCCGTAGCCATGGGTGATGCGCACCTGCGGCAAGGCCTGCTGGATGCGCTCATACAGCGCCGCGGTCATCGGTGCCGAACCCAGCATGACGCGCGCCAGCGAAGACAGGTCGCGGTCACGCAACAAGGCGGGCTCCTTGACCAATCTGGCGAACATCGTCGGCACGGCGGTCAGGACGGTAATGCGGTAGCGTTCCAGCGCATCGGCATAGGCGGCAACGTCGAACGCAGGCTGGATCACCAGCAGGCTATGACTCGCCAACGCGCGCTTGGCCATGAATAGGCCGTTCATGTGAAAAAGCGGCTGGGCCAGCAGGTAGTGTTCCTGCGAGTCGGGGCCGGCAGCCGGGCCTGACGTGGCAGCAAGCGCCCATAGCTGGCCCGCATGCGTCAACGGAACCCCTTTCGGTTTGCCAGTGGATCCGGACGTGTACAGCATCTGCGCCACGTCGTCTGGCGCTGGGGTGATGGTGTCGAAAGCCGTCGGCAGGATCTGCGCGGCAAAGCCCTGCGGCCCGGCGTCATCGAAATCCAGGACCGGCACCGTGGCCTCGAAAGCCGCGCGGCGAGCGCTGTCGACAAAGGCCAGCGCAATCCCGGCGTCCCGGATCACATAATCGATATTCTCTTGCGTCTGCTTAATGTTGATCGGAACGGCCACGAAGCCCGCGCGCATGATGCCGAAGTAAGTGATCAGGTATTCGGCGCGATTCAACGCGGCGATGGCGATGCGCGCCCCGGCCGGCAGACCGCGGGTCGCCAGCCATGCGGCGACGCCGCCGGCAAGTTGATGCACGTCACCGTGCGAGTAACGAACGGGCGCGTCGGCGAGCCGCAGGTCGACGATGGCGGGCAGGTCGGCAAAGCGGCTGGCGTCAGCCAGCTCGCCCAGGTTCTTCAAAGGATGCGTCATTGGGGAATTTCCGGGAGTTTTGGCGCTTAACGCTTTTGCAGCTTGGGATTGAGCGCGTCATTCAGGCCGTCTCCGACCAGATTCAGAGACAGCACGGCAAGCATGATCGCTACGCCGGGCACGGCGCAGATGTACCAGGACGACCGGATCAGGCTGCGGCCTTCGCCGACCAGCCGGCCCCAGCTGGCGATATTGGGGTCGCCCAGTCCCAGGAAGGACACGACCGATTCGTACAGGATGGCGCCCGCCACGACCAGCGATGCCATCACAATGACGGGCGGCAGCGCGTTGGGCAGGATCTCAGCGGCGACGATGCGCAAGGGGCTCATACCCACGGCGCGGCTGGCCTGCACGAACTCCCGCTCTTTGAAAGACAGGAATTCGGCGCGGGTCAGCCGCGCGATGGGCGGCCACGACACCAATCCGACGGCCAGCGTGATGGCTTCGATGTGCGGACCCAGCACCGACACGACGGTCAACACGAACACCACGTTCGGAATGATCTGGAACAGTTCGGTGACGCGCATCAGCACTTCGTCGACCCAGCCGCCGGACCAGGCGGCGGCCGCACCGATGCTGACTCCGATCAGGGTCGCGGCCGTGGCGGCAACCAGTCCGATCAGAAGAGTGGCGCGTGCGCCATGCGCGATCAGCGCGGCGATGTCGCGGCCCATGGAGTCCGTGCCCAGCGGATAGCGCCAGGATTCGAAGGGCCAGATCTCGGGTGCACCGACGATGCGCAGCGGGTTGATCGGATACAGCCAACCGGCGCTGGCGGCCAGCAGTGCGATCAGCAGTAGCACGACTGCACCCGCTACCGCACCGCGGTGGCGGACGAATCGAGCGGAGAACGAGGTCGTGCGAGGTGTGCCGTGGGTGGCGGGCAGGGTGGTAAGGGTAGGGGATGCTGACATGTCAGGCCGCCTTGATGCGCGGGTCCATCCGCGTGTAAAGAAAATCAACGACGATATTGGCAAGGATCACCACCAGGGAGCTCAGCACCAGGATGCCCAGCACCACTGGGTAATTGCGGCTCATGACGCTGTCGAACAGCACGCCACCGATGCCGGGCCAACTGAACACGGCTTCAACCACGATGCTGCCGCCCAGCACCGAACCCAATTGCAGGCCAAGCAACGTCACGATGGGCAGCACCGCGTTCCGCAGGATGTGCCGAAGCACCACGGCCGTGCGCGTCAGGCCCTTGGCGTAGGCGGTGCGCACGTAGTCCATGCGGCTGACTTCCAGCATCGACGCCCGCATGACGCGGGCATAGGCTGCGGAATAGAACAGGCCCAGGGCGATGGCTGGCAACGTCAGGTGATGCAGCACGTCCAGCGCCTGCCGCCACGTGCCGCCGTCCAAACCGATGGTGACCATGCCGCCAACGGGAAACCAGCCCAGCTTCACCGAAAACAGGATGATGAGCATGATGCCCAGCCAGAAACTGGGCGCGGCAAAACACAGCACGGCAAACGCCGACACCGCGCTGTCCCACCAGGTGTTGACCTTGACGGCGGAAACGATGCCCGCCGCCATGCCGACCAGCACGGCAATGGCGATGCTGGCGAGCATCAGCACCAGCGTGGCCGGCAAGTGGGCCAGGATCACGTCCAGCACCGGCAGGTTGTGCCGGTATGAATAGCCGAAATCCAGGCTGGCGACCGAACCGATGTACTTGAGCAATTGGACGGTCGGTGGCTGATCCAGTCCGTACGTCACGCGCAGCCGTTCGATCAGCGCCGGGTCGGTGACCTGCTGTTCGGCCGTCATGACGTCCAGGAACGTGCCGGGCACGGATTGGATCAGGGCGAAGTTAAGCACCACCACGCCCAGCAACAGCGGAACAGCCTGGAGCAGGCGGCGCAAGATCAAACGTAACGGCATGGCGAATCTCTTACGCTTGCAACCAGACGTCGGCCAGGGTTTCGCCCTGGACGTTCGCGCCGGTCGTGAAGTTGCGCACGTTCTTTCCGGCCAGCGTGAAGGACTGGATTTCCACTAGCGGCACGATCGGCACGTCGGTCGAGGCCAGGCGTGCGAACTGCGCGGCCAGGGCCTTGCGGGCCTGGGGCTCGGTCTCGACGGCTAGCTTGCCGACCAGGGCGTCCATCTCGGGGTTGGAGTAGCCGGTGGCGTTGCGGAAGGCGGCCCCCTTCACAATGCCGTCAGTGGTGAAAAACTGGGTCACGGTGGGCACAAGTTCCAGCGGCGAGGTGAAGTTGGACACCGCGATGTCGTAATCGTAGTCGCCATAGATGCGCTTGAGCGCGGTGGCGCGGTCCACCGAATCCAGCTTGACGGCGATCCCCACATCTTCCAGCGCCTGCTTCAGGTACTGGCCCAGCTTGGCGTTTTCTTCAAACCATGCGGCGGCCACCAAGTTGACGGTGAAGCGTTTGCCGTCTTTGACGGGCAGCCCGGCGGCATCCAGCAACGCGGCGGCTTTCTTGGGATCGAAGGGATAGCGCGGCACGTCTTCGGTGAAAAACAGCGGATTGCTGCTGAAAATGGGAGCAATGGCGGGTTTGCCCCGGCCGTAATAAATGGTGTCGACGATGAACTGGCGGTCGATGGCGTGCAGGACGGCCTGGCGCACCTCGCGGCGGTTGACGATGTCGCGGCGCTGATTGAACTCCGCGGTGACGGTCCAGGCCGTGTTCTGGTAGCCGCGCGTGTCCACCACGACCTTGCCCGTCTTGACCAGGCGGTCGATGTCGCGGGCGGGGACGGGATTGGAATAGGCCAGGCCCAGCTCGCCGGTTTCGAGTGCAGCGCCGCGCGAGGCAGGGTCGGACCACCACCGGATGACCAGCTTGTCCAAGTTGGGTTCGCCCGGGTTCCAGTACTTGTCGTTGCGTTGGTATTCGACGTAGCTGCCGCGCACCCACTTGCCGTATTTCCACGGGCCCGTGCCTACCGGCGTGTTGTTCAGCGGATGGGTGATCAGGTCTTTGCCGTCATACAGATGTTTGGGCACCAACAACTGATACTGGCCCGACAGCGTGGATTTCAGGAAGAACTCCGGCACCGGTGCGTTGAAAGTCAGGACCACCGTGTGGGCGTCCGGCGCGGAGGCGTCCGTCAATGACTTCAGCGCAATGCCCGCCGAGATCGGCTTCCAGTGCTGTAGCACGTTGTAGACGACGTCGGCCGACGTGAAGGGCGTGCCGTCGTGCCACGTGACGTCTTCGCGCAGCTTGATACTGTAGCTGCGGAAGTCCGCCGCCGGGGTGACGCTAAGCGCCAACGCCGGTTGGAAATTCAGGTTGGCGTCCAGCTTGAGCAGCCGCTCCAGGATCTTGGTGGACGTTTGGAACGGGCTGGATCCGCCGCCGCCGGGCACGAACAGCGCTTGCGGCTCCAGGCCGCCCCAGGTGGCGACCAGGGTGCCGCCCTTACGAACGGGACCGGCGTCCGAGCCAGGTTGGGCGGTGGCGGCGTACAGCGCCTGCGGCAACGCGCCCAGGCCGGTGGCGGCCAGGCCGCCAGCGGCGGTGCGAGTCAGGAAGGCACGCCGTCCGAGGCGCGGGGCTTGGGTCATGATGGAAATCCTTGCGAGGGTGATGCGGATCAGCCTTGGCTGAGCGTGGCGTAGGTTGCGCGGCCGATGGCGACAAGCGCGCCCTGGTCGTTGTAGAGGTCCACGTCGGCCACGCCGACGCTGCGCCCATTGCGGCGCACGCGTGCCACCGCGGTCAGGCCGGTGTTGACGGCGGGCCGCAGGTAGTCAACGCGGAAGTTGATGGTGGGCAGGCCGCGACCCAGAAGCATGCCGACGGCGAAGTCGCCCACGGTGTCGATCACGGCGGCCAACGGGCCACCATGCCATTGGCCGCTGGCGGCACCACGTTCGAATTGGGCCCGCATCGGGGCCAACACGGTCAGTTCGCCACGCTCGTGGTCCACGGCGCTGACAGACAAGCCCAGCCACGCGATGAACGGCGAATCGTCGAATCTGGCCTGGATCTGGGCAGCATTCAGCACATCGCTCATGATGTCACCAGAACTTTGCCGACGATCTTGCGATCTTCCAGCGATGCCAAGGCCTCGGCGCCTTGCTCAAGCGGCCAGCTCCGGTCCACCTGCACATGGAGGCGGCCACTGCGCACCAGTTCCAGCAACTCATGCAGGTCTTCGCGGTCCCAACCGTTGGATCCGCGGATCTGCAGCTCGAACGTCCAGAGGTAGCGCAGGTCTTCCTTGGGATCAAAGCCCGCCGTGGCGCCGCAGGTCAAGAGCCGGCCGCCCAGGCGTAGGCAGCGCAGCGATTTCACCCAGGTGTCGCCGCCCGTGAAGTTCACCACCACGTCCACGCCGCCCGACTTGGTGCCACGACGGCGGGCAGGGCGGCCAAAGCGTTCCTGCACGGCTTTCAGGAAGTCTTCTTCGGTGTACAGAATGATGTGGTCGGCGCCTAGCGCTCGCAGCACGTCGCCTTTCTCGGGCGTGCCCGCGCAGGCGATGACTTCGGCGCCTGCCAGCTTGGCCAGTTGTACCGCGCACACGCCGACGCCGCCGCTGGCGCCCAGGATCAGGACCTTTTCCCCGGGCTGGATCTGGCCGATGCGGTTCATCATGCGCAGCGCAGTGCCGTAGGCCACGGGCAGCGCCGCGGCCTGTTCAAAACTGACTTCGTCGGGCAGGCGCAGCAGTTGGTGCGCGGGTACGCGGCATAGCTCCGCCAGGCCGCCATGGATGGTTTCGCCCACCAGGCCGCCGTCGACACGGTCGATCGGGTCCACCAGCACACGGTCGCCGACCTTCCAGTCCTTTACGTTGGCCCCAATCTGCACGACCTCGCCGGCGACATCCAGGCCGATGATCACGGGGAAGGGCAGTTTGATGCCGGGCATGCCGCGGCGCGTGAACACGTCGTGGTAGTTCAAGGAAGACGCGCGCACGCGAATGACGACGTCATCCGGCCCGGCGACGGGATCGGGGAATTCGGTCTCCAGGCGGAGCTTGTCGTTACCGCCGTGTTCACGCAAAACAATTGCTTTCATGACTGCCAATAGTAGGAAGAAGAAAAAGGAAAATGCTCACCAGGCCGCCACGCCGGCGATCGCCTGGCGGGTGATGGCCAGGCCGTGGGCCAGCGTGCTGCGCCGCCATACGCTCGATACGGGCACAAAGGCGTCGATCAGGTCTGCGCGCAGCTGGGCGTCTCGGGCGGCGTCGGGCGCATGCGGGGCCTTGAACCGCAGCCACTGGTCCAGTCTTAGTGCCGGCCGCATCTGCAGGCCGCGCGTGCCGAACTCGACGACGGCACCGGCCAATGCGCGGCTACCCAGCGCCTGTTGCACGCCACGGAATACCAGCCCTTGGTAATCGGGACGCGCCAGCCCATGCGGGCGCTGATCTCGGACGCGGGCTGCGCCCCACCAGTGGGCGGCCTGTGCCTGTTCGGGACTGCCCTCGTCGTTGAAGCACAGGAAAAAGGGTTCGCCGTATTCGCCGATGCCGGTGTGCCAGTCGATAAAGGCCACGCGTTCGCTGGCAGCCAGGTGCTCGTCGACAATGCGGCGCAGGGTGCGGTTGGACCACTCGGGGCCGCTACCGCCGTAGACCAGGCCATCCGGATGCGTGTATTGGCCACTAGCGGTGGCGTTGAATAATGCGTCGGCGCCGTGGGTCTCACGGAACGCCTCGACGGCGCGAGCGCCGGCTTCCAGGCTGGCTTCGGTCCACTCGTCGGGGATCAGATGCGGATGGAGCGCGGCGTAATGCGGGTTGACCGGCGTCGTACGGGTGTGATCGATGAAGTTGCGGTTCAGATCGACGTTGTTCTCGGTCGTACGAGTATCGTAGGCATAACCGTACGGATTCAGCGCGTGCACCAGCACGACGTTCACGTCGTCCGGCAAAGGACTGGCCCCGTCGGCGCGCAGCCAGCCGATCTGCACCGCGGAACCCGCTGCGCCTTCCAGCCCGTGCGTGCCGCTGATCGCCAGATGCGTGCGCGGGGCGTCGGCACGGCCCACCACGGCGACATCCACGCTTAGCGGTTGGCCGTGCGGGTCTTTCAGCGTGGGATGCTCATGGTGCGACAAGGCGGCGCCACGCGCTGTCGCGGCGGCGACGAACGCTTGGCGTGCCGCCGCGTAATTCGCCGAAAAACAGTCCCAGTAATCGGGTAGGGGGCCACTCATCTCAGGCCGCCTCTTGCACGAAGACCTGCAGCGCGCCGGCTCCGTCTTCAAGCGCTACCACCAGTTCACCGTGCGCGTTGGCGCGGTAGTTCACCTGGTTGGCGTTGAACAGGGCGCGCGTCTTCGCCAGGTCGCGCACGCCGATCACCGATCCCGCGAACCACCCCCCATGGGCCGATTCCGGCAGGCCGGTGGGGACGCGGACGCTCGGGTAGCGCTGTTCGAACGCGGTGGGGCTCAGGAAGTCGATGCGCAGGCTGCCGCGGCGCACTTGCAGGCCGCCGTCGGGCAATTCGCTGATGGCAATCGGCCCGAACACGCGTTCATAGCCGGCGCGCAGCGAGGCCGGAGCGGGGTGGACGGCGATGAGCGATTCGATGCGCCGCGCGCCGTTGGCGTGTTCCTGCCATTCCGGTCGGAAAACGAGGTGGCGCGTCAGGTGGCCGCACGTGAAGAAGTCGGGAACGCCCAGCAGGCCGGCCGGAAAATTCGTGTTGTTCCAGGCGGCATCTTCGCTGCCCGCTGGCAGGTGAACCGGGCGGCCGCCGCTTTGCGGCGGTTCGGCCGCGATGCCCAAGCGTGCCAGTTCGGTGTGCACGGCCCTGCTGTCGGTGGTTTGCAAGGCGGTGGCGACCGGGCCTTCGTAGGCGTCGTCATAGCCGCTAAAGCGCGACTCTGCTTTCAGTTCCTCGGGAAAATAAAGCAGTTCCAAATAGTTGGCGTCAAGAATGATGGTCTGGTTGCGGGTGCCGCGATGATGCCTGCCTTGCGGCGCAAGGCTGAAGCCCAGCTTCACATAGCGGTCGGTCGCCGACTGCAGATCGTTGACCCGGATGATGTAGTGATCCAGGCCGGTGACTGACGGGAGAGACATCGAAGCTCCTGAATTCGCGTTGGAAAAGAGGGTGCAGTCTGGCGCAGGCATGAGCGGGCTAGAACGATTGAATTCGCATGTCGATATCTGATTTTCATTCGACGCTCAGTCAGGGTCCGCTCATGGCCGCTGCCTGCGGGCCGCTCCGGCCGCCGGCGCCGGACAGAGCATGAGCAAATGAAAAATCGGCATTTCTCCTGGCTCATAACGCAGGCCTATGATCCGCAGCTTCTTCCAGGCAGAACCATAGAGTCCCCTCCGATGCGTACCACCCGCCGTGAATTCATCCTGTCCACCGGAGCGTTGACCGCTTCGATGGCGTTCCCCACATCGTTGCTGGCTCAGGCCACAGCCCCCCGTCACGGTGGCGTGCTGAATGTCCATCTTGGGTCTGAACAACGCATTCTTAACCCCGCGTTGCGTGCCTCCACGGGGGTGTACATCGTGACCAGCAAGATCATTGAATCGATGGTGGACCTGGACGCCGCCGGCAAGCCGGTGGCGCAACTGGCGACGTCATGGACGACCGAACCCGACGGCAAGACCATCACCTTCAAGCTGCGCGAAGGCGTGACCTGGCACGACGGCAAACCCTTTACGTCGGCCGACGTGCAATACAACGCACTGGAACTCTGGAAGAAGCACCTGAACTTCGGCACGGCCCTGCAGCTTTACCTGGAAGCCGTCGATACGCCCGACCCGCATACGGCCGTGTTCCGCTATAGCCGGCCCATGCCGCTGGATCTGCTATTGCGTGCATTGGCAGACCTGGGATATGTGGTGCCGCGCCATCTGTACGAGGGGACCGACGTACTGGAGAACCCGGCCAATACCGCCCCCGTGGGCACGGGGCCCTTCAAGTTCGTGCAGTACCAGCGGGGACAGTTCATCATCGCCGAACGCAACCCGAACTACTGGCGACGCGACCAACCCTATCTGGACCGCGTCGTATGGCGCATTATCACGGACAAGTCCGCAGCCACCGCGGCCCTTGAAACGGACCAGCTGCAGCTCAGCGCGTACTCGCAGCTGACCCTGGCGGACCTGGACCGGCTCAAGCAGAACCCGCGCTTCGAAGTCCGTAGCAAGGGGTTGGAGGCCAACGTGTTCAACAACACGCTGGAATTCAACTTCCGCCGCAAGGAGCTGGCCGACGTTCGCGTCCGCCGCGCCATCGTGCATGCGATAGACATCGATTTCTTCATCGAGAACTTCCTTTACGGACTAGGCAAGCCCGCTACCGGTCCGATCCCGTCCACGTCCAAGGCGTTCTTTCCGACCGACAGCAAGCCGCCGTATCCCTTCGACGTCAAGCGTTCCGAAGCCCTGCTGGAAGAGGCGGGCTACAAACGCGGGGCCGACGGCGCGCGCTTCACGCTGAAGCTGGTGCCCATCCAGAACGGCGAAGACGTGCCGTTGCTGGCCACTTTCATCCAGCAGTCGTTGGAAGCCATCGGCATCAAGGTGGAGATCGTCCAATACGACATCGCAGGCGCGCTGGCGTCCGTCTACAAGAACCATACGTTCGATATCGCCACGGGTTGGCACCAGTATCGCGGCGACCCCGCCGTCTCCACCACCGTCTGGTATCGCTCGGGCAGCCCCGCGGGCGCGCCCTGGACCAACCAGTACGGTTGGCAATCGGACAAGGTGGACAAATTGATCGATGATGCCGCGTCCGAAATTGACCCGGCTCGCCGCAAGGCGCTTTATGCGGAGTGGGTGGCGACCGTCAATGACGAGCTTCCCATCTGGATGGCGACGGAAAGGCAGTTCTATTCGGTCGCCAGCCGCAAGCTGCAGAATGGTCACAACAATGCGCGCTGGCCATCCAGCGACTGGCACGACGCCTGGCTCTCGGCCTAGGACGCGGGCATGGGTTTCCTGACTTTGGCCGCTCGCAGGCTGATGGCCGCTGCGCCGGCGCTGCTGATCATCCTGGCGGGCCTGTTCCTGCTGTTGCAATTGGCGCCGGGCGACACGGTGGATGCGCTGGTGGCGCAGATCGGCGGGGCCGATGCCGCCACCATCGCGTCGCTGCGTTCGCACTACGAACTGGACCAGTCCACGACGTCGCGCCTGGGCAACTACCTGTGGCGGCTCGTGCACCTGGATCTGGGGTATTCCGCAATCTATGGCAAGCCGGTTTCGACGGTGATCGCCGAACGCCTGCCTGCCACGCTGCTGCTGATGGGGTCGGCACTGGCCTTCGCGTTTACCGGCGGCATGGCGCTGGGCGTGATTGCCGCGCGCCGCGTCAATGGCTGGGCAGACGCGCTGATCTCCACGCTGGGCCTGGTGTTTTGTGCCACGCCGTCGTTCTGGTTCGGCCTGATGGGCATTTTCGTCTTCGCCGTGTGGCTGGATTGGGTGCCGGCAGGGGGATTCGAGACGATCGCCTCGGGCTACACGGGCTGGGCGCGCATCCTGGACATCGCCTGGCACCTTGTACTGCCCACCGCCACGCTTGCGCTGATCTTCCTGGCCACCTACCTGCGCATCATGCGCGCGTCGATGCTGGAAGTGTCCACGCACGACTTCGTGCGCACGGCGCGGGCCAAAGGCCTGCGCGAGACCGCTGTGGTCGCCCGGCACATCCTGCGCAACGCACTGTTGCCCATGATCACGCTGCTGGGCCTGCAGGCGGGCACCATGCTGGGCGGATCGGTCGTCGTGGAAAGCGTCTTCGCCTTGCCCGGCCTGGGCCGGCTTGCCTACGAATCGGTGCTGCAGCGCGACCTGAACACCTTGCTGGGCATCGTGTTCGTGTCGGCACTGCTGGTGATCGCGATCAACTTCGTGGTTGATCTGCTGTATGCGCGGCTTGACCCCCGAATTGCGCGGAGCTGAACCATGGAAACGATACGCCGATACTTCCATAGTCCCATCGCCGTGCTGGGGCTGGTGCTGCTGGCCCTGGTTTGCGCCGGCGCGTTAGGCGCAGGCCTGTGGTACCCGAAGAACCCGCTCAGCCTGGCAGGCAGGCCGCTGCAATGGCCCGGCGAAAATGCACGCTTTCTGTTGGGTACCGACCAGGTCGGGCGCGACATCGCCGCGCAGATCCTGCACGGCGCGCGCGTCACGCTGGCGATCGGGCTGGTGGCGACGCTGTTGTCCGTGCTGATCGGGGTGACGCTGGGCGCGGTAGCCGGCTATTACGGCGGCGCCATCGACGACCTGCTGATGCGCGTGACGGAAGCCTTCCAGATCCTGCCCAACTTCTTGCTGCTGTTGGTGCTGGTGGCCGTGTTCGGCTCCGACCTGCATACCGTCGTTCTGGCGATCGGCCTGGTGTCATGGCCACCGGTAGCACGCCTGACGCGATCGGAGTTTCTGACGCTCAAGGCGCGCGAGTTCGTCCAAGCCGGCCGGACGCTGGGCATGGGCGACCTGCGCCTGATCTTCCGCGAAATCCTGCCCAACGCGTTGCCGCCCGTCATCGTGTACGCCAGCGTCATCATGGCCACCGCCATCCTGCTGGAAAGCGCGCTGGCTTTCCTGAACCTGTCCGACCCCAACGTGCCTTCCTGGGGCAATCTCATCGGCGGCGGCCGGGGAGTCCTCCGGGTGCAATGGTACGTATCCGCTATTCCCGGCGTCGCCATCCTCCTTACCGTACTGGCGATTTCGCTGGTGGGGCAGGGGATCAACGACGCTCTCAATCCCAGGCTGAAACGCTCATGACTGAATTGCTGCGCATCCAGAACCTTACCGTGGACCTTCCTGCCGGCGCCGACAGGCCCCACGCGCTGAAGGACCTTACTTTAAGCGTCAACGCGGGCGAAATCGTGTGCGTGGTCGGGGAAAGTGGGTCGGGCAAGTCGCTGACCGCGGGCGCCATCCTGGGGTTGTTGCCGCAAGGCGTGCATGCCAGCGGCGGAGAGATCCATTGGGAAGGACAAGATCTGCTGCAACTGGCGCCCGATGCGCTGCGCCGCCTGCGCGGCCGGCGCATTGGCATGATCTTTCAGGAACCGATGACCGCGCTGAACCCGCTGCGCACCATCGGCGACCAGATCGAGGAGGTCTTTCGCACGCACACGCGCCTGGGAAGAGCCGAAATCGGCCAGCGGACGCTGGCGCTATTGGATTCCGTGCACTTGCCGAATCCCGCGCAGGCGCTGAACGCTTACCCGCACGAATTGTCTGGCGGACAGCGTCAGCGCGCCATGATCGCCATGGCCCTGGCCCTGGAACCCGCACTGCTGATTGCCGACGAGCCCACCACGGCGCTGGACGTCACGACGCAGGCGCAGATCCTGCATTTGATACACGACCTACAGCGCCGAAAGGGTACGGCGGTGCTGTTCATCACTCATGACTTCGGCGTGGTCGCCGAGATTGCCGACCGCGTGGCAGTGATGCAACGCGGTGTGCTCGTGGAAAGCGGCACCGCCGAGCAGGTACTGGAACACCCTCAGCATCCGTATACCCGTGCCTTGATCGCCGCGGTGCCGCCGCTTGCGCCCGCCGAGGCCCGCTCGACGCTGGACGCCGACGCGCCGGTCATCCTGGCGACGAAGGCGCTGTCCAAGACCTATCGCAAGCGAGGCTGGTTCGGACGCCCCGGCCGCGTGACGCATGCCGTGGACGGCGTCGAATTGACCCTGCGCGAGGGCCAGACGCTGGGGATCGTCGGCGAAAGCGGATCGGGAAAGTCCACCTTGGCCCGCACGCTGCTGGGCTTGCTGCCCCCCGATGCCGGCAGCATCTCACTGGCCGGAAAACCGCTAGCTTTCAAGGGCGGGGCCGCACGCCGCGCGCATGCGAAACGGGTGCAGATGGTGTTCCAGGATCCGTACGGGTCTCTGAACCCCCGCCAGCGCGTCGGCGAAATCGTGGCCCAGGGCCCCATGGTGCACGGCATGCCCCGGCGGGAGGCACTGGCGCTTGCGCAAGAGCTTTTCGAACTGGTCGGATTGTCGGCGGACGCTATCCGGCGCTTTCCACATGAATTTTCGGGCGGGCAACGTCAGCGTGTGGGACTGGCGCGTGCGTTGGCCATGCGCCCGCAGGTCCTGATCGCCGACGAACCCGTCTCGGCATTGGACGTGTCCGTGCAGGCGCAGGTATTGGCGCTGCTGGCGCGGCTGCGCCAGCAACTAGGCCTGTCCATCGTATTCATCACGCACGATCTTCGCGTTGCTGCGCAGGTCTGCGACCATGTGGCGGTCATGAAGGATGGCAGGGTAGTGGAAGAAGGCGTTTGCTCGGAGGTGTTCGGCAACCCCACGAATCCGTACACCCAGGCACTGCTGGCCGCGGTTCCCGGGCGTCGCTGGAACCCGGCCAGCGTGACTGCCCGTCAAGCTGCCTGAGCGTCCTTCGCCCTTCAATATGATGACGCATCCGGCGCGACACGTCGACATCGTGTCGCGCCGGATGCCCTGAAAACCGCCTAGATGGAGGCTTGCTTCATCCGGCTGGAAAGGGCGGCGGCGGATTCCTTGCGCTCGCTGTAGCGGTCCACGAGGTACGGCGCGGCATCCCGGGTCAGCAACGTGAACTTCATCAGTTCTTCAATGACATCGACGACCCGGTCGTAGTAAGGAGAGGGCTTCATGCGGCCCGCATCGTCGAATTCCTGATAGGCCTTGGCTACCGACGACTGGTTCGGGATGGTCAGCATCCGCATCCAGCGGCCCAACACCCGCATCTGGTTCACCGCGTTGAACGATTGCGATCCGCCCGATACCTGCATCACGGCCAGGGTCTTCCCTTGCGTCGGGCGCACGGCGCCTACCGACAGCGGTATCCAATCTATCTGCGTCTTCATCAAGCCGGTCATCGCGCCGTGGCGTTCGGGGGAGCTCCAGACCATGCCTTCGGCCCATTGGGCCAGCTCGCGCAGTTCACGCACTTTGGGATGATCGTCGCTGGCGTCGTCGACCAGCGGCAGCCCCGACGGGTTGAACATGCGGGTCTCGGCGCCCAGCGCTTGCAGCAACCGCGCGGATTCCTCGGCCACCAGGCGGCTGTATGACCGTTCGCGCAATGACCCGTACAACAGAAGGAAGCGGGGGGCATGGGTCGCGCGGCGCGGCGGGAACAATGCCTCCAGGTTTGGCAGTTCGAACCGAAGCGGATCGACGTTAGGCAGACTCATTTTTTCTCCGGACTGAAACTCACTGTGCCGATGCAAGCGCTGGAATCGGACACCTCGCAAGGGGCGCCCTGGCAGCAATATTCCGTCAGATAGCCGAGCAACCCGTTCATCTGTGAGAAGTCGGCGCGATAGATCAGGTTCCGTCCTTGTTGCTCGACACTGACCAGCCCGGCGTGCGACAGCTCCTTCAAATGGAAGGACAACGTGTTGCGGGCAACGCCAAGCTGCTCCGCCAACGTGCTGGGCGTCAGCCCAGGCAGGCCCGCCACGACGAGTGCACGGAAGGTCCGCAGGCGTTGAGGATGGGCGAGGGCGCCGAGCGCCGAGATGACTTGATCTTCGTTCATAATTCGATAATACAATGATTATTGAATTATAGGCGATGAAAGAGCTTGTTCAGTCCTGCATAAACGGAAGACGCTACCAGACCCTCACCGCGCAGGGCCTATACGCCGGCAAGACTCGTCCGGGGAGCTGTGGCTCCCCGAACCGATGTGGGCTAGTGACAGTGGGATCCACCGTTTTTGGTATCCCGGTGGCAGCCATTTTTGTCGGTGCCACCACTGTGCGCCATTGCGGACACGGAAACCAACAAGGCTACGATGGCCAATGCGATCCTCTTCATTATTGTCTCTCCTCGGTTAAAGGGTCCCCCTCGGGCCCTTCCTAGCATTTAATCACATAAGTATCATAGAGATACAAAGACAATTTACTTGCTTTTAGCGTAGGACCGGACGGAAGAGAACTCGTTATTAACCGCGCAACGCCTGGATTCCAAACCAGCCATTCAGCCCCACGTACACCCCCACCGCGATGATCAACACGCTGGAAAAGTACGGCGCGCGATGGGCGACGGTCGAAAACCAGCTGTACCGCTTTGTCGCATGGCGGACGCTCAACGCCGCAATGGCGCCGACCGTGACGAGCGTGATGGCCAAACCGATGGAAAAACACAGCACCAAGACCGCGCCCAAGGTGAATTCCTTGAGTTGCAGGCACAGCAGCAACACGGTGACTGCGGCAGGGCAGGGAATGAGTCCGCCCGTCAGTCCAAACAGCGCGATCTGCCAGTTAGTGACGTTCTTGTCCGCAAAGCGACGCCGAATGTCGTTCGCGTGCGCCAATTGGTGAGCGTCTTGATCGCCTTCTCCTGACACGTCCAATCCGCGAAGCTCCTCGTGGATGTGCTCGTGCTGATGGGCATCGTGTTCCACGAACGCAACGTCATCGCGATGCGCATGATGTCCATGGCCATGAGTATGCAGCCCATGCGAATGACCATGATCATGGTCATGGTGATGCGCGTCATTCGCGTGCTGTTCGCACCAGGTGCGCCAGAACATCCAGGCGGCAATCAGCACGATGATCAGCCCGGATGCCAACTGGAAGTAGGGCTCCAGCCCTTCGGCGTCCACGCCTTGCCACAAGTACATCCCGCCAAGCCCGATTCCCCACACGATCAAGGTGTGCGAGATCGTTGCGGTGATTCCAAGCAGCACGGCTTGGCCAACGGTTCCTCGAATCGCAACGATGAACGCCGCCATCATCGTTTTGGAATGCCCAGGCTCAAGGCCGTGCAACGCGCCAAGAAGTATGGCGCTTGGAATGAACAGCCACGCGTGCGCGGCTCCTTGCGCCAGGAGATCGGAAAAGGACAGCATGGGTATTCCTGCTAGAGGTACTTCGTGATTGCTTTGAACTCGTCGATGGTGCGTCGACGGGCATCATCAAGTTCGCCCACGGCATCTTCCAGGCAATGGTCAATGTGATCCTGAATGAGGATTTTCTTGGCCTGGGATATCGCCTTTTCGACCGCATGCAGCTGCTGCGCAAGATCCAGACAGGAACGATGCTCTTCCATCATATGGAGGATGCTCCGCAAGTGGCCTTCGGCGCGCTTCAGGCGCTTGGCAACGGCGTCATGGTGGTGGTGCGGGTTGGGCGTCGTCATGTGCCGATAATATCCCCCCGGGGAGGATCAGGCCGGGACAACCCTTAGGCTAACCAGGATTCCCCGCACACAAGGAGCAGACGATGTGACGCCCGTCTTCTTGAAGCGGGTGCAAACTCGGAAATGATGTAATGTTGGTGCAGAACGTGACAGAATGTCAGAAACACGCCGCCCGGCTGTACCGGTGAACCCCGTATTGATCAGGTCCCGAAATGCCCGCTACCGGTGATCCGTACCCAACCCGACCCCCTGGCGATGGCGCCGGTGGCGTGCATGGCGAAGCCGACGACTCCCTGGGCCGGGTCGCGCGCCTGGCCAGGCGCTTGTTTGAGGTGGACATGGTGATCCTTGCGGGCGCCAGCGCAGCGGGCGCATGGCAGGCAGTGGATGGCACGCCGCCCGCGGAGCCCCAGCCCTGGTCCGTCGACTGTCCCATGCGCGCCGCCGATGGGCGCCTACTCGGCAGCTTGCGGCTGCTGCACGGGCAGGCGCGGGATTTTACCGATGAAGACGGCCTGGCCTTGACGGACCTGGCCGGCCTCGCGGCCGCGGCCATCGAACAACGCCACGCGCTGTGTGGCGAGCATGCCGACGAAGACACGTGGCGCGACGAAGCCCAAAAGCTATCGCTGGCGATCGCAGGTAGTGGCACGGGCGTCTGGGACCGTAACGTAGTGACCGGCGAGATCACCTATTCGCCAGGCTGGAAGGCCTTGCTAGGCTATTGCGAATCGGAACTCTCCACGCGTATCGAAGACGCCTACGCGCGCCTGCACCCGGACGACCGTGATTATGTGCGCGCCACCATGCAGGACCATTTCGACGGCAAGACAGAAAGCTATGAAGTCGAGCACCGCATCCGTTGCAAGGATGGCAGCTACAAGTGGATCTGCAGTCGCGGCAAGGTGATTAGCCGGGACGACGCGGGGAGGGCGCTTCGGATGATGGGCACGACTACCGACATCAGCGCGGTGCGCGCCATGTCCGAGCGGCTCAAACGCACGGCGGACCTTGTCGTCAACCTTACCGACGCGGTACCCGGCCTGGTCTTCCAGTGTCGGCCGGTGCCCGAGGGCGGCTCGTGGTTCTCGTATGTCAGTGCAGGCATCTGGGACATGTTCGAGCTGACCGCTGACGATGTGCGCGCCAACACCACCGCGATCGAACAGCGCATCCATCCAGAGGACCTGCCTGCGTATCGCACCTCGCTGCAGCAAGCAGCCGCCGCGCTGACGCCGTGGCACCTGGAGTTCCGCGTCTGCCTGCCGTTGCAGGGCCTGCGGTGGCGGCAGGGCGCCGCCAGCCCGCGCCGCGACGCCGACAATGGCGTGGTGTGGCACGGGTTCGTCACCGACATTACCGACCGCAAGCGCGCTGAATTCGAATTGCGCGAGCTCGCCGCCACGGACGCGCTGACGACCTTGCCCAACCGTCGCCATTTCATGTCGCGCATCGCCGCGGAGCTGACGCGGATCAAGGGCCACGGCGGCCTGGGTTCGGCGGTGCTGATGTGCGACCTGGACCACTTCAAGCACATCAACGACACCTGGGGGCACGCCATCGGCGACGGCGTGCTGCAGCATTTTGCGAACATGCTGCGCGCCCAACTGCGCGAAACCGACCTGGTCGGGCGCATTGGCGGCGAGGAGTTCGCGGTGGTGCTGCCCGATACCGACATCGAAAACGCGCATCTGTTCGCCCGAAACGTGCAGCGCCAGATCGCGGATACGCCGTATTTGTTCGGCGGGCGGCACATCCCGCTGACGGTCAGCATCGGCATTTCCGCGCTACATACGAGGGACGAAGATGCAGAGCTGGCGCTGAGCCGCAGCGACCGCGCGCTTTATTACGCCAAGCAGCGGGGACGCAATCGGATCGAATCCGTGTTTTTCCGATAGGACAACTTCGGACCGAGTTCGAGAGCGGGATTCAACATGCCGGAATGGTTGTGATACGGACGGTTGAACGTGCGCGCTAGGGGCTTAGTCATATCTATTACTTTACATAATACACATTATGCGTAATTTAGGCGTGGCGGATCAATTCCAGCAATTACCCGGTCACAGTTCATCGCGCGGTAGCTCGACATGCCCCTTAAGGTGCCCGACTTGACTCCCTGCCCTTGGCTACCGGTTCCGAAGAAATCCGAGGCTTTGGCTCGCTTGGACCCAGCGGCTACAGCAGGCCGCAGATCAACGCTACGTGCGCCTGACGCCGTGCCGCCAGGTCCAGGCGTTCGTCGGGATCCATCAAAATCGCCATGACGATGGCGTGGACCACTGGCGAAAGCAGCAATTCGGGGTGCCTGGCGGCCACACCATCGCCGCACAGACCCCGCTTGCGCCCCAGCGCCAACAGCTGCGCGATATCGGCCTGGTGGGCGTCCACGGTTTCTTGCCGCCAGCGCCGCGCCAGATGTGGCACGCGCGCGCTTTCGGCCAGCAGCAAGCGCATGGTGGCGATCATGGCCGGGTTGGCCAAGCTCGCATACAGGTGATTTACCAGGCGCTCGGCCAACTGGCGCGGAGTGGCCGAGCCGTCGACCATGGCCTGCGGGTCCAACCGCGGCGGACACAGGTGCCGTTCGAGCAGTGCCTGGAAGACCTCTTCCTTGCTGGAAAAATGCGTGTACAGCCCGCCCTTGGAAAGCCCGGCACGTAGCGCGATATCGTCCATGCGGGCGCCAGCGTAGCCGGCGGCCGAGAATTCCTGCAGCGCGGCGTCGAGTATCTGGCCGACGCGCACGGTCGGAGGGAGACGCTGGCGTTGCGTATTCATCCACTACTCCTTGCCAACGGGCGCGAGGCCTCAGGGCCGGCCAACGGTTTCATTAAAAACCGACCAGTCAGTCACTACCTTGATGTGGGTCAAGGAATGACCGCCGGCAGCCGGGCAAAATCAATTCGGGATGTTTGAAAGCCGGATTGATCAGGCGCTGGAGCCACAAGCCCGCCGTCGCGACGATCCCGTCCCATGCGCGCGGCAATGGTGCCGCAGGCGCACCACGGAGCCATCATGGCGGACACGGTCAAACCAGCAAGCCACGACGTTGCGAAACCCGTGGGGCGGTTCGCCGACGACGCTTGGCGTGCATGGCCTTACGCGTTGTGGCGGCAAGGTTTCATGCAGGCGCAGCGCGGCTGGGACGCCTATGCCCAGGCAATGCCCCTGGCCAACGATCACCTGCGCAACGTGGCCGCCTTTGCGGCCCGACAGTGGCTTGAACCGCTGGCGCCCGACAACAATCCGTTCACCAACCCCGTTGTGCTGCACCGGACCTTGCAGGACGGCGGCGCCAACCTGGCGCGCGGTGCGCAGGCGGCCTGGGAAGACGTGCTGCGCCTGTGGGGCGGCCTGCCGCCGGTCGGGGCCGAGCATTTTCGGCCGGGCCATGAGGTCGCGGTGACGCCAGGCGATGTGGTGCTGCGCAACCCGCTGGCCGAATTGATCCAATACCGTCCCACCACCACGCAGGTACGGCCCGAGCCGATCTTCATCGTGCCCGCCTGGATCATGAAGTACTACATCCTGGATCTGTCGCCGCACAACTCCCTGATCCGCTATCTGGTGGACCAGGGCTACACGGTGTTCTGCGTGTCGTGGAAGAACCCGACGGCAGTCCACCGCGACCTGGGGCTGGATGATTACCTGCGGTTGGGCGTTCGCGAGCCGTTGGCAGCAATCAACGCCATCGTGCCAGGCGCCGCGATACATGCGACGGGTTATTGCCTGGGAGGCACGCTGCTGGCCATGGCCGCCGCGGCAATGGCACGTGATGGCGACACGCGTCTGGCCAGCTTGAGCCTGCTGGCGGCGCAGACCGATTTCAGCGAGCCCGGCGAACTGGGCCTGTTCATCGACGAATTCCAGGTGTCGATGATGGAGGCGCAGATGCAGGCGCTGGGCTACTTTCCGGCGCAGCAACTCAGCGGCGCTTTTCAACTGCTGCGTTCGCAACAACTGGTATGGGCCCGCATGACCTCCGAGTACCTGTTGGGCCAGCGCCAGCCGATGAGCGACCTGCAGGCCTGGAATGCCGACGCCACACGCCTGCCGGCGCGCATGCATGGCGAATATCTGCGCCGCTTGTACCTGGATAACGATATGGCCGCCGGCCGCTACCTCGTGGACGGTCGTCCGATACGGCTGCAAGACCTGCGCCTGCCGACGTTCTGCGTCGGCACCGAAACCGACCACGTGGCGCCCTGGCGCTCGGTCTACAAGCTGCATGAATTGTCGCAGGCGCCGCTGACCTTTGTGCTGACCAGTGGTGGCCACAATGCCGGCATCGTCAGTGAACCCGGCCATCCGCGGCGGCGCTTTCGCAGCCTGCAGCGGCTGAGCGGCAAGCCGGCCCTGCCGCCAAGCCAATGGCTCGATACGGCCACCCCGCACGAAGGTTCCTGGTGGCCGCACTGGCGCGGCTGGCTGGACGCGCTGTCAGGCCGTCCCTTCAAGCCGCCGAAACAAGGCGCGCAGCGCCACGGTTACCCCCTGCTGGGCGTTGCACCCGGCTCCTATGTGATGGAGAAATGACGCATGACTCGCCGCCTGGTTCCAGCACGGACCGCAGCCCGCTTGGCGCCGGCCGCCCTGGCCGTGCTGCTGGTGCAGGGTTGCGTGTCGATGGCCCCGCCCTACGAGCGCCCCGCCCTGCCCGTGGCCGCCACCTATTCCGCCCCGGCCGAAGCCGGGATGAATGCCGCCCAGATCGGCTGGCGCGACTATTTTTCCGACCCGGTGTTGCAGGGTCTGATCACCGATGCGCTGGCGTACAACCGCGATCTGCGCCTGGCCCTGTTGCGGGTGGAAGAAGCGCGCGCGCTATACGGCATTCAGCGCGCGGACCAGTTCCCTACCCTTGGCGTACAGGCCGAAGGCGCCCGTTCCCGCACGCCGGGTGACCTGAACCTGACCGGCAGGCCCGTAGTGGCCAGCCAATACCAGGCAGGTGTCGGCATGGCGACCTGGGAACTGGACTTCTGGGGCCGTGTCCGCAGCCTGAAAGACGCCGCGCTGGAGAACTACCTGGCCTCCGACGCTGCCGCGCGGGCCGCTACGCTGAGTCTGGTCGCGCAGGTGGCGGACAGCTACCTGTCGCTGCGCGAACTGGACGAGCGCCTGACATTGACCCGCGAAACGATAGCCTCGCGCGGGGAATCGCTGCGCATCTTCCGCCGCCGCTACGAGGTCGGCTCGATCTCGAAGCTGGACCTGACCCAGGTCGAAGCGATGTGGCAGCAAGCGCGCGCGCTGGGCACCGACCTGGAACAGGCCCGCGCCACCCAGGCGCACGCGCTGGAATTGCTGGTGGGCAAACCGCTGGAGCTGCCCTTGCCTCAAGGCGGGCTGGAAGATGCCTCCGTGATGCGCGACCTGCCGGCCGGACTGCCGTCGGACCTGCTGACCCAACGTCCCGACATCGTGGCCGCCGAACATCAGTTGCAGGCGGCCAACGCCAACATCGGCGCGGCGCGCGCGGCATTTTTCCCACGTATCACGCTGACGGGCGCCTTTGGCACCGCCAGCGCCGAACTGGACGGCCTGTTCGGTGGCAGCAGCCGGGCCTGGAACTTCGCGCCCAGCCTGGACCTGCCCATCTTTGACGGCGGACGCCGCAGCGCCAATCTGGATCTGGCCGAAGCGCGCCGTGACCAAGCAGTGGCCAGTTATGAGCAAAGCATCCAGAGCGCCTTCAAGGACGTGTCCGATGCCCTCTCCGCCCGCCGCTGGCTGGCCGAACAGGTGGAGGTGCTGCGCGCCACCGTCGACGCCCAAAGCGAACGGGCGCGCCTGGCCAAGCTGCGCTATGACCACGGCGCCTCGCCCTACCTTGAGGTACTGGACGCGCAACGCGACCTGCTGGCGGCCCAACAGACGCTGGTGCAGACGCGCCGCGCCCTGCTGTCCGCCCGCGTCGGCCTGTATGCCGCGCTGGGTGGCGGCACGCAGGCGCCCT
>LNAP01005208.1_pt1 | contig 22654 bp, 19 predicted proteins | sample 602601 | NCBI WGS metagenome assembly LNAP01 (sample SAMN02440304, study PRJNA202911) | soil metagenome | biome: Subtropical and temperate rainforests or woodlands; isolation source: soil samples (1 kg each in a 20% v/v slurry with milli Q water) were... ...
TTTTGTTTACTTCTGGTGTCGGAATATCGGATGACGTCCGCAGACCTTGTAGGCAAACTCCGAATCGTCCTTTTTGGGCACTTTGATGCCTTGTTGCGCTTTTCTTCGACGGGATAGTCTCGGGACGTCGCTGACCATTCAGCGATCGGGCTTGGAAACCCGTCGAAATTATTCGCAACAGCGCCTCTTCACGATTGCAAAGGCTTTCCTGGCTTGAGCTCTTGAGTTATGGCGGCTGTGCGCGGGACGTCTTCGGACGTGCCGGTTTCCTAATTTCCCGGTTTTCCAACCTGCGCACAGCTGTCACCCATTCGCTTGGAAACGAATGCGACAGCCTCCCAAATTAGGAGCTACACAATGACAAAAGCGAACCCTTCAGCATCCTCAGAACTGAAAACCATCGGCCTCACCCCCTTCATCTACTGCTCGAACCAACCGCTGTTCCATGTCACGCGAGACGTTCCCCTCAGTGATGCGTTAGCCATGGCCTCCGATTTTCTGTTCCTTTCCAAGGAACTGACCAGAGACGCTGCCTTTAACCGCGATACCGACCGACATATCTGGGCCGCGCATTATTTGACGGCGATGAGCAAGGCAGTGATTGATGATGCGGTGAAGGTGCTGGAGCGAGTGCCCGATCGGACCGAGGCGAAGCCCAAAAAATAGCGACGAATTGGCCGTGGAATGAGCCCCGAGAATTCGGGGCTTTCACATCAGGATCGACCGGTACGCTACGCCCAGACACCCAACGCGGGAATGGCTTGCACTGGCCCCAACCGCTCAATCATTTCCCGGGTAAAAACGACCTCATACGTATCCGCCGCCCTGCCCCACTGCTCTACGATGACCATGCTGTCGACCAGCACGCTTCCCAATTCGGTAATCGTATCCGCCAGATCCTCGACGACTTCCTGAGTTCGACTCCATACACGATCCGTCATCGCTTTAAGCTCAGCCGAAATACGCTCAGATGACGCAGGGTCCGTTTCGGGACAGGTGATATTGCGCAGCAAATGCTGCAACTCTTTTACTTTGGCGTAATCCTGCTCCGCCCCCTGCGCGCCTTTCAGGATGGCTACGGCTTTCGACTTGTCGACGCGCTTCCCGGATGAAGACAATGTCTGCCCCATAGCGCCGGCCAACAGGACCATCATCCGCGCTTCCAAATGCGCTTTCATTGCTTCCATCGACGAAATCGGGCGCGCCAGGGTAATGGCGGCGCCCCCTTGATGCCGCAAGTCCATGGTCACCGACAGGGTCACGCCGCCCGTTGCAAACCCCAATGCGCGGGCCACGACGTAGTGGCCCATTTCGTGATGGGCGATCTGTAATGCGTGATCCCGTACAACGGAAGGCATCCTGTTCGTCATGTCCATCGCCTCACATCCCTCGATAGCCCATTCGACTATGCCTGACGGTTTGCGTCCACCCTTCCAGCGTTGCGCGCCGGTGTCGGTGTCCAGTGCGAAGACTTTGCCGTAGACGGTGCAGGTGTAGGCCGTCTCGCAGGTGAAAATGCCTGAACGGTACTGAGGCTAGACCAAACATCCTGCATGCGATTGGTGCTGTAACATGCGGACCCATTGATGTGTGTTGCTGGAGACAACCTTTGCCTGACACTCGCCCGCCTGTGCTTGACGAAATCGACCGCCAATTGATCGCGGCCCTGCAGCTCAATGCCCGCGAAAGCGTGGCCATGCTCGCCCGGCAGCTGGGCATCGCTCGTACCACCGTGACGTCACGGCTGGCGCGGCTGGAAAAAGCCAAGGTCATCACCGGGTATGGCGTGAGGTTGGGTCAACGGGTGGTGGACGGCGGCTTGCAGGCGTACGTCGGGATCACGGTGCAACCGCGCTCGGGCAAGGAAGTGTTGCGGCGGTTGAGTGCGATGGCACAGGTGCAGCAGTTGTGTGCGGTCAGTGGCGAATTTGATTATGTGGCGTGGTTAAGGACCGACTCGCCAGAGCAGCTGGATCAGTTGCTGGATCAAATCGGCAGTGTGGATGGGGTGGAGAAGACGACCACGTCGATCATTCTCAGCAGCAAGATTGATCGCGGACAACCGGTTTAGACGCGACTCCCTGTGGGAGTGAGCAGGCTCGCTCCCGCAGCGGACAATATGCATCGGCAGATCGTCATTTCGATCAATTATTTAGCAAAACGACGACACATTGCGTCTTATTAACGTGTTCTACGCTCTCTAGAATGGCTGCCATCTTTTCCTATACTCAGACGCGCATCCCGCGTCCGGTCGCCAGCAAGGTCAGCCATGAACAAGAACAATCGCCATCCTGCAGACGGTAAGAAACCAGTCACCATTTTCGGTCCGGACTTTCCATTTGGCTTCGACGACTGGATCGAGCACCCGGCCGGCCTCGGCAGTATTCCCGAGCACAACCACGGCGCCGAAGTGGCGATTGTCGGCGCAGGCATTGCCGGATTGGTCGCTGCCTATGAACTGATGAAACTGGGCCTCAAGCCCGTCGTCTACGAAGCCTCTAAATTGGGCGGCCGCCTGCGTTCCCAGGCGTTCAACGGGACCGATGGCATCGTCGCCGAACTGGGCGGCATGCGCTTCCCGGTGTCGTCCACGGCGTTTTACCACTATGTCGACAAGCTCGGTCTCGAGACCAAACCCTTTCCCAATCCGCTGACGCCGGCCTCTGGCAGCACCGTGATCGACCTGGAAGGCAAAACCCACTACGCACAGAAGCTGGCCGATCTTCCTGCATTGTTCCAGGAAGTGGCTGACGCCTGGGCCGACGCCCTGGAAGCCGGCTCGCAGTTCTCCGATATCCAGCAAGCGATCCGCGACCGTGACGTGCCGCGTCTCAAAGAGCTCTGGAACACCCTGGTTCCGCTGTGGGACGACCGCACGTTCTACGACTTTGTCGCCACCTCGGAAGCCTTCGCCAAGCTCTCGTTCCATCACCGCGAAGTGTTCGGCCAGGTCGGTTTCGGCACCGGCGGCTGGGACTCGGACTTCCCGAACTCGATGCTGGAAATCTTCCGCGTCGTGATGACCAACTGCGACGATCACCAACATCTGGTCGTCGGCGGCGTCGAACAAGTGCCGGCGCCATGTGCCGGAGCGTTGCGTGCACTGGCCCGCAGGCACCAGCCTCAAGTCGCTGCACCGAGGCGCGCCACGCTCCGGGGTTAAAAAAATCGCTCACGCCCCGGACGGTCGTTTTGCGGTCACCGATAACAACGGCGACACCCGCGAGTACGCCGCAGTGCTGACCACCTGCCAGAGCTGGCTGCTGACCACGCAGATCGAATGCGACGAAACCCTGTTCTCGCAAAAGATGTGGATGGCCCTCGACCGCACCCGCTACATGCAGTCGTCGAAAACCTTCGTGATGGTTGACCGCCCGTTCTGGAAGGACAAGGATCCGGAAACAGGTCGCGACCTGATGAGCATGACCCTCACCGATCGCCTGACCCGTGGCACTTACCTGTTCGACAACGGTGACGACAAGCCCGGGGTGATTTGCCTGTCGTACTCGTGGATGAGTGACGCGCTGAAAATGCTGCCGCACCCGGTGGAAAAACGCGTCGAACTGGCCTTGAACGCGCTGAAAAAGATCTACCCGAAAGTCGATATTGCGGCGCGAATCATCGGCGATCCGATCACCGTATCGTGGGAAGCCGACCCGCATTTCCTCGGGGCTTTCAAAGGTGCACTGCCCGGCCACTATCGCTACAACCAGCGCATGTATGCTCACTTCATGCAGGACGACATGCCGGCCGAACAACGCGGGATTTTCATCGCCGGCGACGACGTTTCGTGGACGCCGGCGTGGGTCGAAGGCGCGGTGCAGACCTCGCTCAATGCGGTGTGGGGCATCATGAAACACTTCGGCGGTGAAACTCACGCCGAGAACCCGGGTCCAGGAGATGTGTTCAACGAGATCGGTCCGATCGCCCTGGAGTTCCAAATGCGCGTAGCCCTTTACCAATGTCCGCCGCTGCCCCTGGATGTCGCCGGCAATCTGCAACGCCTGCATCAATTGGCGCTGGAGGCCAAAGGTGCCGACTTGCTGGTGCTGCCGGAGATGTTTTTGACCGGTTACAACATCGGCGTCGATGCCGTCAGCGTCCTGGCGGAGGTGCACAACGGTGAGTCGGCACAGCAGATCGCGCGCATTGCCAAAACGGCAGGGATTGCCATTTTGTACGGCTATCCCGAGCGCACGGCGGACGGGCAGATCTACAACGCCGTGCAGTTGATCGACGCCAACGGCGAGCGCCTGTGCAACTACCGCAAGACTCACCTGTACGGCGACCTCGATCACTCGATGTTCAGCGCCGGGCAGGGTGATTTTCCGCTGGTGGAGCTCAACGGCTGGAAGCTGGGTTTCCTGATCTGCTACGACGTTGAGTTTCCGGAAAATGCGCGGCGGCTGGCCCTGGCCGGCGCCGAGCTGATTCTGGTACCGACAGCGAACATGATTCCTTACGACTTCGTCGCCGACGTCACCGTGCGCGCCCGCGCCTTCGAAAACCAGTGTTACGTGGCGTATGCCAATTACTGCGGAAACGAAGGCGACATCCACTACTGCGGCCAAAGCAGCATCGCCGCACCGGATGGCAGCCGCATCGCTCAGGCGGGCCTTGATGAAGCGCTGATTGTCGGTGAGCTGGATCGTCAGTTGATGGTCGATTCCCGCGCCGCCAATCGCTACTTCCTCGATCGCCGCCCGGAGCTTTACGGCGAGCTTAACAAGCGCTGATCGACCGTTATCCGCTAGCATTAGCGCTTCCCTGTTCTGGAAGTGCTCATGCCTGCGCTGAATCCCCCTCGCCCTCACACTGAAACCCTGGCCAACGGTCTGCGGGTGACGCTGCGTCATGCCCCGAATCTGAAGCGTTGTGCGGCCGCGTTACGGGTCGCTGCAGGCAGTCACGACGTGCCGCTGGCATGGCCCGGCCTGGCGCATTTTCTTGAGCATCTGTTGTTTCTCGGTACCGCACGTTTTCCTGCCGAACAAGGCCTGATGGCCTACGTGCAAGGTCACGGCGGGCAGGTGAATGCACGGACCAGCGAGCGCACCACGGACTTCTTTTTCGAACTGCCGCTACAGGCGTTTAGCGGTGGGCTGGAACGTCTGTCGGACATGCTCGCTCATCCGCGCATGAATCCGGAGGATCAGCAGCGGGAGCGGGAAGTGTTGCAGGCAGAGTTTGTCGCCTGGTCGCAGGACGCGACGGCGCAACAACGCCAGGCGCTATTCGATGGACTTTCACCGACTCATCCGTTGCGCGGCTTTCATGCCGGCAACCGCGACAGCCTGCCGGTGCCGAAGCCAGAATTTCAGAATGCGTTGAAAGATTTCCATCAACGGTTTTATCAGACCGGGCAGATGACGCTGAGCCTGGCCGGCCCGCAAAGTATCGAAGAGCTCAAGCAAATGGCGCTGAGTTTCGGCGCGGCGATTCCCATGGGAGCAGTCGTCCCGCAACAGGCTCCTGTGCCGCTGATGGAATCTTCGGAGGCAAGTTATCAACAGGTGAACGAGCGCAGGCTTGATCTGCTGTTTACCTTCGAATCGCTGCCCACTTCATCGACCGAAGCCTTGGCGTTTCTGTGCCATTGTTTGAACGCTTCGAAGCCCGGCGGGCTGCTGGCCGAATTGCGCGCACGTGGTTTGGCTGAGCACTTGAACGCCGAGCCGCTGTACCAATTTGCCGGACAAGCCGTGCTGCACGTTGAACTCACAACAACCGCGCCGGCGAGCGTCCTGCACGAGAAGCTGCTGGATTGGCTGGGCTTTTTTGCCTCGCAGCAAGACTGGGCCGCTCTGCGTGAAGAGTACGCGGTCGTGATTCAGCGTCAGCAACTCGTCAGCGGCGCGCTGCAACTCGCCCGACTCGACAGCGAACAGCTTGAGTCCGGCCTGTCCGAGCACGGCGTTACAGCGCTCAAGGGCATCCTGAAGAAAATCGGCGCTGTGGATAACTTCAGCGGTGAATGGCAACTACCAGCACCGAATCCATTCTTGCGCACCGAAGCGCCGCCCCAAAATGCCGGACTGATCCGCGGGCAAACCAGCAAGCACCGTGGCTTGCGCACATTCGCCCAGGACCGTTCACGCAGCCGTCGTGAACATTCTCCCATGCAGTTCAGCCAGGCCTTGCCGGATAACACCGCGGAAGGCGCCATTTATTTGCGCTGGCGGCTCGAGGCCGAACCTCATCCCCGCCTTCAGCTGCGCCTGGAAAACAACCTGCAGCCACTGCGCGAGGATGCACGTCAGGCAGGTGTCGATTTTTCCTTCAGCGCGTCGGGCAATGAATGGCTGCTGAAAGTGACGGGGCTGCAGGACCCGATGCCGAGCGTTCTCGAACATGCACTGAAAAAGCTGACACAACCTGCCAGCGATTTCTCACAGGAAGAATCGAAAAGCCCTGCGCTGATCCCGATCAAACAACTGCTCAAGGCGTTGCCCAATCTTCTTCTTGAACACAGCGAGGTCTCTGCAGACCTGCAGCGGCTATGGTCAAGTGCGCGCTGGGAAGGTCTGGCGACAGGCCTTTCAGCACCCACTCAAGCAGCAATGGGCCTGGCCCTGAGCCGGGTGCCAGGCGTTGCGGACACCCAACCGTCCGCGCCGATCTCGATCAACTCACAGCGCCTCTGGACAACGCTCGACAGCGACTCCAGCGAACACGCGTTGTTGCTGTTCTGTCCGTCGGCTACCCAGGACATCGGCGATGAAGCCGCCTGGCGTTTGTTGGCGCTTGTCTGTCAGACGCCGATCTATCAGCGCCTGCGCGTGGAGCTGCAATTGGGTTACGCGGTGTTCAGCGCACTGCGTCAGATCCATGGGCAGACCGGAATCCTGCTTGGCGTGCAGTCTCCGGGCTCCTCGCCATTGAAGTTGCTGGAACACATGGAGTGCTTCCTGAGCGACCTGCCCGGGTTGGTCGAGGGGATCGACGAGGCGGCGTTCATCGCCCAGCGCCAGGCGTTGGCCGATCAATTCGACATCGCGGCCTTACCCTTGGCCCAGGCTGCCGAACTGCTCTGGCAAGGCAAGCTGGCAGGCCGCTCGTCGGATTACCTGACGCAGCTGACCTTGTCGATTCTGGCCACCGACCGCCCCGCGCTGATCGCCGCCGCCCATCGACTGAACAACGCCGAGGGTGGCTGGCGCTGCCTGGCCAGCAGTTCGGAACCGGAAGCGCCTTGGCAAGTGACGAAATGATCATTACCGCTGGTGCAATTAGCTTTTTCCGAGAATGCAGGCCTTTCGCGCTGTAATTTTGAGTAACATAGCCACCTAACTATCTGAACATCTCCGGCTGGAGGTGGACTATATGTATAGATCTCAACTGTCCCATCACCTGAAGGAGCGCTCCCATGTCCTGGTCCAAACCTGCTTACACCGACCTGCGTATCGGCTTTGAAGTCACCATGTACTTCGCAAGCCGCTAAGTTTGTCTTGCAGTTCAGCGCCTCGGTTTGCCGAGGCGTTTTTATTTTCAGCGTTGAAATTGATGGAGCGGCCATGTTTGTCCAGATTCTAGGTTCCGCCGCCGGCGGCGGTTTCCCGCAGTGGAACTGCAACTGCGTGAACTGCGCGGGTTTTCGCGACGGGAGCCTGAACGCCAAGGCGCGGACCCAGTCGTCCATCGCGATTTCTGATGATGGCGTGAACTGGGTACTGTGCAATGCCTCGCCGGACATCCGTGCCCAGCTCCAGAGTTTCACCCCGATGCAACCGGGGCGCGCCCTGCGCGATACCGGCATCAGCGCGATCATCCTGATGGACAGCCAGATTGATCACACCACCGGCCTGCTCAGCCTGCGCGAGGGTTGCCCGCACAACGTCTGGTGCACGGACATGGTCCATGAAGACCTGAGCACCGGTTTCCCGCTGTTCACCATGCTGACCCACTGGAACGGCGGGCTGAACTGGAACCGCATCGAACTCGACTGCAGCTTCACCATCCCGGCGTGCCCGAGTCTGCGCTTCACCCCGTTGCCACTGCGCAGCGCTGCGCCGCCTTACTCGCCGCACCGCTTCGACCCGCATCCGGGCGACAACATCGGACTGATCGTCGAAGACCTGAACACCGGCGGCAAGCTGTTCTACGCGCCGGGCCTGGGCAAGGTCGACGCACCGCTGCTGGAGATCATGGCCGGCAGCGACTGCCTGCTGGTGGACGGCACGATGTGGGACGATGACGAAATGCAGCGCCGTGGCGTCGGCACCCGAACTGGCCGGGAAATGGGTCACCTGGCGCAAAACGGCCCCGGCGGCATGCTGGAAGTGCTGGAAAAACTGCCCAGGCAGCGCAAGGTGCTTATCCATATCAACAATACCAACCCGATCCTCGATGAGGATTCGCCGGAGCGTGCCGAGCTGGTTCGGCGCGAGGTTGAAGTGGCGTATGACGGCATGAGTATTGTGTTGTAGGGCATCGAGACCGCTGCGCGGTCTATCGCCAGCAGGCTGGCTCCCACAGGGGAATGCGATCAACTGTGGGAGCCGGCCTGCTGGCGATGAGGCCGGTCCAGACACTAAAGAATCCACCGGTCTTCCCCGGAGAACCGAAATGACTGACACCCCACTGTCCCCCACCGAATTCGAAGCGGCCCTGCGCGCCAAGGGCGCCTATTACCACATCCATCACCCGTACCACGTGGCGATGTATGAAGGTCGGGCGACCCGCGAGCAGATCCAGGGTTGGGTTGCCAACCGGTTTTACTATCAGGTGAACATCCCCCTGAAGGACGCCGCCATCCTGGCCAATTGCCCGGACCGCGAGATCCGTCGCGAGTGGATTCAACGTCTGCTGGACCATGACGGCGCCCCCGGTGAAGACGGCGGCATCGAAGCCTGGCTGCGTCTGGGTCAAGCCGTCGGCCTCGACCCGGACCAACTGCGCTCCCAGGAACTGGTGCTGCCCGGCGTACGTTTCGCCGTGGACGCCTACGTCAACTTCGCCCGCCGGGCCAGTTGGCAGGAAGCCGCCAGCAGCTCGCTGACCGAGCTGTTCGCGCCGCAGATCCACCAATCGCGTCTCGACAGTTGGCCGCAGCATTACCCGTGGATCGACCCGGCCGGCTATGAGTATTTCCGCACCCGACTGGGCCAGGCGCGGCGCGATGTGGAACATGGTCTGGCGATCACGTTGCAGCACTACACGACGCGGGAAGGCCAGGAGCGCATGCTGGAAATTCTCCAGTTCAAACTGGACATACTTTGGAGCATGCTCGATGCCATGAGCATGGCCTACGAACTGAAACGCCCGCCGTATCACAGCGTGACCGAGCAACGGGTCTGGCACAAAGGAATCACCTTATGAGTTTCGATCGCAGCAAGACCCCGACCTGGCGTCCCGGCTACCGCTTTCAGTACGAACCGGCGCAGAAAGGCCATGTGCTGCTCTACCCGGAAGGCATGATCAAACTCAATGAAAGCGCCGCGCTGATCGGTGGTTTGATCGACGGCGAACGTGATGTCGCGGCGATCATCGCCGAACTGGACGCGCAGTTCCCCGGCGTGCCGGAGCTCGGTGATGACATCGAGCAGTTCATGGAGGTCGCCCGTGCTCAGCACTGGATCGAACTTGCCTGATTCCGTGTCGGACAAGTTACCGCCCAAACCGGAAATCGGTCTGCCGCTGTGGCTGCTGGCCGAGCTGACCTATCGCTGCCCGCTGCAATGTCCCTACTGCTCCAATCCGCTGGACTTCGCCGAGCAGGGCAAAGAGCTGAGCACCGAGCAGTGGATCAAGGTGTTCCGCGAAGCGCGGGAAATGGGCGCCGCGCAGCTGGGCTTTTCTGGCGGCGAACCGCTGGTGCGCCAGGACCTCGCCGAGCTGATTGCCGAAGCGCGCAAGTTGGGTTTCTACACCAACCTGATCACCTCCGGCATCGGCCTCACCGAGCAGAAAATCAGCGACTTCAAGAAAGCCGGTCTGGACCACATCCAGATCAGCTTCCAGGCCAGTGACGAGCAAGTGAACAACTTACTGGCCGGCTCGAAAAAGGCCTTCGCGCAGAAGCTGGAAATGGCTCGCGCAGTAAAGGCTCACGGCTATCCGATGGTGCTGAATTTCGTCACTCACCGGCACAACATCGACAAGATCGACCGGATCATCGAGCTGTGCATTGCCCTTGAGGCGGACTTCGTCGAACTCGCCACTTGCCAGTTTTACGGTTGGGCGCAGCTCAATCGGGTCGGACTGTTGCCGACCAAGGAACAACTGGTCCGCGCCGAACGCATCACCAACGAATACCGCGCCAGACTCGAAGCCGAAGAGCATCCGTGCAAGCTGATTTTCGTCACGCCGGACTACTACGAAGAACGCCCGAAAGCCTGTATGAATGGCTGGGGCAGTATTTTTCTGACAGTGACCCCGGACGGAACCGCCCTGCCCTGTCATGGCGCCCGACAGATGCCGGTGCAGTTTCCCAACGTGCGTGACCACAGCATGCAGCACATCTGGTACGACTCATTCGGCTTCAACCGCTTTCGCGGCTACGACTGGATGCCCGAGCCGTGCCGCTCCTGCGATGAGAAAGAAAAGGATTTCGGCGGCTGCCGCTGCCAGGCATTCATGCTCACGGGTGACGCGAGCAATGCCGACCCGGTATGCAGCAAATCGGAACATCACGGCGTGATTCTCAAGGCCCGCGAAGAAGCCGAGCACGCGACCCAGACCATCGAACAACTGGCCTTTCGCAATGAACGAAACTCACGAATCATCGCCAAAAGCTGAACCTTTCAGCGCTGCCAAAGCGGTCGCTGCCGGGGTCGACTTTGCCGAATTGCAGGTTGGCCGGCATGGCCTGTTCTGGAATGAATACCGCCCCGAGGACGCCGCTTGCCGCATCTGGCATTGGCGGGATGGTCAGGCACATTGCCTGACGCCAGCGGGTTTTAGTGTGCGCAGTCGGGTGTACGAATATGGCGGTGGGGCGTTTTGCCTGACAGATGACGGGGTGGTTTTCGTCAACGAGGCGGATCAGCAGCTGTACCGCCAATCGCTGGCAAGCGAAACGCCCGAAGTGCTGACATCTGGCGAATGCCGCTATGGCGACCTGCAGTTTGCGCACGGGCAGGTGCTGGCGGTTGAAGAGCATCGAGACCGGCATCGTCTGGTGGCCATCGATCTGGCGGACGGCGCGCGTCACCTGCTGGTCGAAGGTGCGGACTTTTATGCCGCGCCGACGTTGAGCCCTGACGCTCAACGGTTGGCCTGGGTCGAGTGGAGTCGCCCGGACCAGCCATGGACCGCAACTCGCCTGATGGTTGCCGACCGCCAGGACGACAGCCGTTTCGCTCAGGCACGTTGCCTGGCGGGCGATGGTGTTCAGGAGTCGTTGCAACAGCCGCGCTTCGACGACAGTGGTCGCCTGTTTTGTCTGACGGATCGTGGCGGCTACTGGCAGCCGTGGGTCGAGTCTTCCAATGCTTTGCGTCCGCTGCCCAGCGCTGCGGCTGATCATGGGCCCGCGCCTTGGCAGTTGGGTGGTTGCACCTGGCTGCCCTTGAGTGAAAACAGCTATCTGGCCAGTTGGACCGAAGACGGATTCGGCCGACTGGGCATTGGTGGTGACACTACAGAAGATTTCACCGGGGACTACAGCCGTTTCCGACACCTCGCACTGGATGACCAATTCATCTACTGCATCGCTGCCTCGCCAGTCAGTTCGTCCGCCGTGATCGCCATCGACCGAAAAACCCGACAGGTCAAGGTGTTGGCCGGGGGAATGGCACCGTTGCCCGCCGGGCAAATCAGCGTCCCGCAAACCCTGCGCTACCCGAGCGGTTCAGGCGAGGCTCACGGTTTTTTCTACCCGGCGATGACTGGCGACACAAAGCCGCCGCTGGTGGTGTTCATCCACGGGGGCCCGACATCGGCGTGCTACCCGATGCTCGATCCGCGCATCCAGTACTGGACGCAACGCGGCTTCGCCGTGGCCGACCTCAACTACCGTGGCAGCAGCGGCTACGGCCGCGCTTACCGCCAGGCGCTGCATTTGAGTTGGGGTGAGGTGGATGTGGAGGACGCCTGCGCGGTGGTCGGCCATCTCGCCGTGCGCGGACTGATCGACGGCGACCAGGCGTTTGTTCGCGGTGGCAGTGCCGGCGGCTATACCACCCTGTGCGCGTTGGCGTTTCAGCAGGTCTTCCGCGCGGGCGCCAGCCTCTACGGCGTCAGCGATCCCGTTGCACTGGGCCGCGCGACCCACAAGTTTGAAGGCGATTATCTGGATTGGCTGATTGGTGATCCTGAACAGGATGCCGAGCGCTACGCCGCGCGCACGCCATTGCAGCATGCGAGCAACATCAGCGTGCCAGTGATTTTCTTTCAGGGCGAACTGGACGCCGTGGTCGTGCCGCAACAGACCCGCGACATGGTCGAGGCGCTGCAGCAAAACGGCATTCTGGTTGAAGCACATTATTACGCAGACGAACGTCACGGCTTCCGCAAGGCCGGCAATCAGGCCCACGCGCTGGAGCAGGAATGGTTGTTTTATCGGCGGGTGATGGCGCTGGAAAGCTGAAACCGTGTCGCTTCAATCGCCGGCAAGCCGCCTACAGGATCGGTGAAATCCCTGCAGGAGCTGGCTTGCCAGCGAAAGCGATCTATCTGACACCGTGAAACTCAACGTTTGGCGATGATGTAGACCGCATGCACGATCCCAGGAATGTAACCGCACAACGTCAGCAGAATATTCAGCCAGAACGCGCCGGCGAAACCGACCTGCAGAAACACACCCAGTGGCGGCAATAGAATGGCGATGATGATGCGAATGAAATCCATGGGGCAGCTCCTGATTTGAAGAGGGCTCATGTGAGCCTTACTGCTAATCGACCAACACCGTTCGTCAGGGTTCAGTGCGAATACTGGCTGAATACCGATATCCAAATGAATCTGCGAATAAAAAAACGCCCCACGTCAAAAGAATCAGACGTGGGGCGATGCGTTATACCGCGAGACGGTTCGGGAATTCGTGTAGGGCGGTTGTGATCAGACGGCAATCCCTTTGCGGCATTGCAGTTGTGCGGTACGCACCCGGGAAAAGGCGCGGGCCAGGCGCAGGAGCATTTCGTCGACATTGGCCTTGCTGACCGTGAGCGCCGGGGTGAAGCGCAGGCAGTCGGCTTGTGGGGCGTCGAGCAACAAGCCCTCGTACAGCGCTGCTTTGACGACGGCGGCAGCCGAATCGTCGGACAGCGTAAGACCCCAGAGCAATCCCTGACCGCGCAGTTCGCCATGACCATAGCGATGAGCCAGACGCGCCAGGCCTTCGCGCAAGTGCTGGCCGGTTTCCCGGACATGCTCGAGAAAACCCTTGTCCTGCACGTTATCGAGTACAGCCAGACCCGCAGCGGTCATCAGCGCGTTGCCATGATGGGTGCCCGTCAGCTCGCCGACATCGAAACAGCAGGCCCTGCCTCGAGCCAGCAGCGCCGCCAGAGGCACACCCCCGCCCAGCCCTTTGCCAAGGACAACGATATCTGCCCGCACACCGTAGCGTTGTTCCGCGAGCAATGTCCCGAGGCGACCGACACCGGTCTGCACTTCGTCGAAGATCAACAGAATGCCGAGCTCACGACACAGGCGTTCGACACCCTCGAGGTAAAGCTCGGTGGCGGGGATCACCCCGGCTTCGCTCTGAATCGGTTCGAGCATGATTGCCACGGTCCGTGCATCAACCGCTGCATTCAAGGCTGCAAGATCGTTGAACGGCACGTGGCTGAAGCCGGGGAGTTGCGGTTCGAAGCGGTTGGTCAGCGTGGAACTGTCCGACGCTGGAATCGTTCCGAGACTACGGCCATGGCATCCCTGCCTGGCCACGATGATCCGCGAAGCACCACCGCGATGACGCTGACCCCATTTGCGCGCCAGCTTGATCGCCGCTTCACAGGCTTCGCTGCCACTGTTGAGCAGGTACGCCTGATCACTGCCGGTGCTCATGCAGAGCCGCTCGGCGAGGTTGAGCATGCCGCGGTTATGCAGGCCGAAACCGGGATTGATCAGTGACTGAGCCTGCGCCGTAATCGCATTGACCAGTACAGAAGGGCTATGTCCGAGGCTATTGGCCCCGCCACCCTGTGAAAAATCCAGATAGGCACGGTCATCGCTGTCCCACAACCAGGAGCCCTGGCCGCGCACAAAAATCTGTTTCGGCCGCTCGACACTGGGCATCAGGTACTCGCTGGAAAGATTGTCACTGCTGGCCGGCAGGAAACTGTCCGCGGCCAGATCATCAAGGCTGGGAGCGCTTCGCCGTAAATTGAACAAGTTCATCGGAAAAAACCTCGGTTGAGATTTTTTGCCTTACCTATGCAAACAACCTCGGCATAAACGGTATTCATCGCGCTCTATGGCCCTGTAAGCCTTGTGAATGCGGTTAGACTAGGCTCAGACAAGGCCGTGAGCCATTTCGATTTCCCAGTATTTTCGATAAGCAAATCTTATGGATTTCAAACAACTGCGTTATTTCGTCGCGGTCTACGAAGAGGGCCATGTCGGCCGGGCCGCCGAGCGACTTTCGATTTCTCAGCCTGCCCTGTCCCAACAGATCCGCCACCTCGAACAAAACCTTGATGTCAGTCTGTTCGAGCGCAGCAGTAAACGCCTGCTGCCTACCCTGGCCGCCCACACGTTGTACAACCACGCCTTGCCCTTGCTGGATGGTTTGCAACGGGCACGTGAAGCGCTGGGCAATTTCAAGGGACAAGCGCTGCGCACGCTGGCCATTGGCGTGTTGCAAACCGTCCACACCAGTCTCGTGCCGCAAATGCTCGAACGCCTGCGCAAGGCGCAGCCGCACCTGGTGGTGCAAATCTATGAACTGACCGGGTTGGAGATCGAGCGGCGGCTGCTCAACGGCGCTCTGGACATCGGCATCAGTTACCTGCCGCCCCGACAGCCAGGGTTGCACGGCGTGATGCTGTACGAAGATGAACTGACGCTCGTCATCCCGGCGGATCACCCGTTGCGCGAATTCAAGAAAGTCTCCATGAGTCAGGCTGCCGAGTTGCCGATGTTGCTGCTGGGTGAAGAGTTTCAGGTGCGGCAGATCTGGCAGACGCAACTGGCCAACCTGGGGCGGCGCCCGCAGGTGCAGGCGGAACTGAACAATATGGCGGGGATTCTCGACAGTCTGCCCCATACCCGGCTCGCGACCGTGCTTCCGGGGCGCTCGCAGAAAGCGCTCGACAACCATGAACTGCTCTGGAAACCGCTGACTGAACCGCGGGTGCCACTGAAAGTCGGGTTGGTGTGTCGGGATGTGCAGCGGCAACAAGCCTCGCTGGCCTTATTGCGAACCTTGCTGGAAGAGGTGATGAATGGACCGGATGAGCGCTCGGCAACCCTGGATGGGTTGAGCTGACTACTTTTCTGCGGACAAAAGAAAACCCCGCCGAAGCGGGGCTTTGCAGACTGTTTCCCTGACATCCATTTCACTCCGCCGTCCTGGCAGAATCCTACGTGTCCGTGTTGTTGCCGACGTCCATGAGAAGTAGATTAGCTGTGGATCCAATCTGCATCTATGGGAGAAAAGCAGCACGTCATGTAAGCAAATACTTACATGACGTCACATTGTCAGAACTGCGCTGCGTCCAGCAGGAACAACGATTCGCTCCCGGCCTTCACCGACGCGCTCAACGAGTGAATACGCGGCAGCAGGCGTGCGAAATAGAACCGCGCGGTACCCAGCTTGCTCGCGTAGAAATCGTCCTGCGCTTCTTTGCCCGAGGCCGCCTTGGCCATCAGTGCCCACATGTAGGCGTAGGCCACATAACCGAAGGTTTGCAGGTACTCGACCGAGGCCGCGCCGATTTCGTTCGGGTTGTTTTTTGCCCGGTCCAGCAACCATGCGGTCAATTCGTCGAGGGTGGTCACGGCATCGTTCAGCGGCTTGGTGAACTCGGCCAGGTCAGCGCTGGCCGTCGCGGTGAAATGACGGATCTCGTCGGCAAACAGGTTGTAGAACGCCCCGCCGCTGCCGACGATTTTGCGTCCGACCAAGTCCAGCGCCTGAATGCCGTTGGTGCCTTCGTAGATCTGGGTGATGCGCACGTCGCGGACCAGTTGCTCCTGGCCCCATTCACGAATGTAACCGTGGCCGCCGAACACCTGCTGGCCGTGAATGGTGGTCTCCAGACCGAGGTCCGTCAGGAACGCCTTGGCCACCGGGGTCAGCAGCGCCACCAGGTCTTCCGCGCGTTTGCGGGTGGTGGCGTCTTCGCTGAACTTGGCGGTGTCCAGTTGCATGGCCACGTACGTCGAGAACGCACGGCCGCCTTCGTTCGAGGCTTTCATGGTCAGCAGCATGCGACGCACGTCCGGGTGGACGATGATCGGGTCCGCCACTTTGTCCTTGTTCTGCGCGCCCGTCGGCGAGCGGCTTTGCAGACGGTCGCGGGCGTATTCGATGGCGTTCTGGTAAGAGCGCTCGCCAGAGGCCAGGCCCTGAATGCCGACGCCCAGACGTTCGTAGTTCATCATGGTGAACATCGCCGCCAGGCCTTTGTTCGGCTCGCCGACAAGATAGCCCACGGCTTCGTCGAAGTTCATCACGCAGGTTGCGGACGCCTGAATGCCCATCTTGTGTTCGATCGAACCGCAGGTCGCCGGGTTGCGCGCGCCCAGGCTGCCATCGGCATTGACCATGAACTTCGGCACCAGGAACAGCGAAATGCCTTTCGGCCCCGCTGGCGCATCCGGCAACTTGGCCAGCACCAGATGGATGATGTTCTCGGTCAGGTCGTGTTCGCCGCCGGTGATGAAAATCTTGGTGCCGCTGACTTTGTAGGAACCGTCGGCCTGAGGTTCGGCCTTGGTGCGGATGATCCCCAGGTCAGTGCCGGCGTGCGGCTCGGTCAGGCACATCGAACCGGCCCAGACGCCGGCGTACATGTTCGGCAGGTACGCGGCTTTCAGTTCTTCGCTGGCGTGCGCGTTGATCGACAGGCAGGCGCCGGCAGTCAGCATCGGGTACAGACCGAAGGACAGGCTCGCGGAGTTGACCATTTCTTCGACCTGAGCCGAAACCGCCTTGGGCATGCCCATGCCGCCGTAGGTCGGATCGCCACCGACACCCACCCAACCGCCTTCGGCATAAGTCTGATAAGCCTGTGGGAAACCTGCCGGCGTGGTGACAGCACCGTCCGCCCAATGGCAACCTTCTTCATCAGCCGAACGGCTCAGGGGCGCGATGCTTTTGCTGGTGACCTTGCCGGCTTCTTCAAGAATGGCTTCAACGGTTTCCGCATCGACGGTCTCGGCCAGCGCAGGCAACTCGGCCCAGAGTTTGGCGACCTCGAAAACTTCATTGAGGACGAAGCGCATATCGCGCAGGGGCGCTTTGTAGTCAGCCATGGCAAACCTCGCAGGATCTTTACAGGTGATTCGTAGGAAGAATGTTTTCGTGGGGTCCGAGTGTAACCCAACAACTTTTGCGACACATAGGGTCAGCTAGTGACCCTTTTGTAATTTTTAGTCATCAACAAAAAAGCCCGCACGAGGCGGGCTTCCGTCAAGCGTGACTGAATAACTACAGCGCAAACAACTCCGCCGGCAGCTTCATCAGGCAATCGCTACCCGCTTCAATGGCCGCGCGATGAGCGGCGGTGCGCGGGAGCAAGCGCTTGAAGTAAAACTCGCTGGTCGCCAGTTTGGCCCGGCAGTAATCGGCATCGCCGCTGCCCGCATCCAGTTGTGACTGAGCCACCAGAGCCATGCGCAGCCACAAATAGCCAAGGATGATGTAACCGCTGTACATCAGGTAATCCACTGACGCGGCGCCCACTTCGTCCGGATTCTTCATCGCAGCCATGCCGACCTGGGTGGTCAGCTCGCCCCACTGCTGATTCAACCCATTGAGTTGCGCCACATAACTGGCCAGTTGCGGATGCCCGGCGTTCGCCGCGCAAAACCTGTGGACGATTTTGGTAAAGCCGCGCAGCAGCTTGCCTTGACTGCCGAGCACTTTGCGCCCCAGTAAATCCAGCGCCTGAATGCCGTTGGTGCCTTCGTAGATCGGTGCGATCCGGCAATCGCGAACCAGTTGCTCCATGCCCCACTCACGAATGAACCCGTGACCGCCAAACACTTGCATGCCGAGGTTGGTCACTTCCAGCCCGGTGTCGGTCATGAAGGCTTTGCAGATCGGCGTCAGGAAGGCCAACAGGTCTTCGGCGTCCTGCCGCGCGGTTTCATCCGGGCTCAGGTGCGCAGCGTCCAGCAATTGCGCGGTGAAGTACGTCAACGCACGATTGCCTTCGTTGAAGGCTTTCATGGTCAGCAACATCCGGCGCACATCAGGGTGAACGATGATCGGGTCGGCGACTTTTTCCGGCGCTTTCGGACCGGTCAGCGAGCGCATCTGCAGACGATCGTTGGCGTACTTGATCGCGCCCTGGAAGCTCGCTTCGCCCAGACACAAACCCTGCATCCCGGTGCCAAGGCGCGCATGGTTCATCATGGTGAACATGCAGTTCAGGCCCTTGTTCGGTTCACCGATCAGGAAGCCCTTGGCCTCGTCGAAGTTCAGCACGCAGGTGGCCGAAGCCTTGATGCCCATCTTGTGCTCGATCGAGCCGCAGGAAACGCCGTTGCGCTCTCCTGCTTCGCCTTCTGCATTGGGTAGGAATTTGGGAACGATGAACAACGAAATGCCCTTGGTTCCTGCAGGAGCATCCGGCAGTTTCGCCAGCACCAGGTGAATGATGTTGTCACTCATGTCGTGTTCGCCGGCGGAAATGAAGATCTTGCTGCCGGAGATCGCGTAGCTGCCGTCCGCTGCAGGCACGGCGCGGGTCTTGATGATGCCCAGATCGGTGCCGCAATGGGCTTCGGTCAGGCACATGGTGCCGGTCCATTGGCCAGCGGTGAGTTTGCTCAGGTAGGTCTGCTTTTGTTCCTCGGTGCCGTGAGCGTGGATCGCCGACATCGCGCCGTGCGTCAGGCCCGGGTACATGCCCCAAGAGGTGTTGCTGGACCCGACCATCTCGCTGATGACCAGCCCCAGAGAACTCGGCAAGCCTTGGCCGCCGTAAGCGGGATCAGCCGCCAGACCATGCCAGCCACCGTCCACGTATTGCGCGAAGGCTTGCTTGAAGCCTGCAGGCGTTGTCACCACGCCATTGTCAAAATGGCAGCCTTCTTCGTCGCCGCTGCGATTGAGCGGTGCCAGCACGTTCTCGCAGAATTTCGCACCTTCTTCGAGGATCGCATTGACCATGTCCGGGCTGGCCTCGGTGGCACCCAGCGCCTCGTAGTTGCTGTGAAAATCGAAGACGTGGTCGATCAGAAAGCGCATGTCGCGCAGAGGAGCTTTGTACTCGGGCATGGTCATTTCTCCGGCAGCAGATTCCTTAAACCTACTGCCGCCGGACACGCCTCACAATCACAGTCCAGACGCTGAATGCGCCATCATCACTCAACCCGCAGCAGCGTCCATGCGCACCGCGCCACGACGGTTTTGCCCGTAAGCCACCACGCAGTTTCGTCCGGCACCTTTAGCAGCGTAGAGCGCCTCATCGGCAGACTTGAGCACTTTTTCGGGGTTACGTTGATCCACCCGCTCGGCGACGCCGATGCTGACGGTGACCGACACACTCGTGGCCGCGGAACCGGAACGACGCTGACGCCCCTGCTGATCGTCTTGAGGACGACTGTCCTGGTTACGCAGTTGAATGTTGTAGGTCTCGATCGATTCGCGGATGACTTCCAGGTGCGGCATGCACTCCTCGAGTGTCTTGCCCGCAAACACCAGTGCAAATTCCTCACCGCCATAGCGATAAGCCCTACCTCCACCGCCGATTTTCGACAACTTGCTGGCCACCAGGCGCAGCACCTGATCACCGACATCGTGGCCGTGGGTGTCGTTGAATTTCTTGAAGTGGTCGACGTCGCTCATGGCCAGTACGTAATTGCGCCCCAGGCGCTGCATGCGCTCGTTCAAGGCGCGACGCCCGGGCAGACCGGTGAGCTCATCGCGAAAAGCCATTTGATAGGCTTCATGGGCAACCGCCGCGGCAATCATCAACATCACCTGGCTGCACATGATGTTCAGGGTGAACGGCAGGATGAAGGTTTTCGGTAACGCCCAGAACAACCCGAGCAAACCCACCAGTTGTGCCGCGTGCAAGGGTCTCGGATTACGCCAGTATTGCCAGCTCAGCAGCAGGAACGAGGCGATGAATACCGGGTAGGACAGCTGGATCAGGCTCATCCAGGCACCATGCAGCGCGGGCCAGCGGATTTCCGACAGCCACATCAGCAACGCCTGCGGGTAACTTTGTTCCAGTCCCAGCGCCACACTGCCAACGGCCAGCAACACCGCGAAACGGGCGACCATGTCCTGGAACAGATGGGTGCGTTCCTGCCACGCCGCGAACACACCAAACAGCAGCGGAAGCAGTAAACAACACAGGTGAAAAACCACAGCCGCGTCTTCGCGCACCTTACCGTTGTCGCGGTAATAGTCGGTCTGGGTATCAAGCAGGTAGTAGGCGATGTACACCGTGACCATCAGGAACAGTTCGCGCTGACGTCGATAAACCGCGCAGTAAGCGCCGCCGAGCAACAAAACGAGGGTCGGCAAGACGTTGAACAGCGACGTGAAGAAGACGTTCAGATCCTTGACATAGGCAGCCGCCAACCCCGCAATCAACAGCAGAAGTGACGGTAGGAAATGGCTGAAACGTACAGCGGAAGAACGCGGCAAGGGTAAAGCTCCGACCCGTCATGTCTATAGATGGCATTGTGCCCACTACTTTAACGGCAGTACCCCTGATTTTCTGAGTGATTTGATAAGGTTTTTTTGACGCCGCGTTAATGACTTCTATCCGGGCACCCAGTCATGCGCGGTTCCCCCATCAAGGGTCGTGTAAAAGACAGGGAAACGGCCTCGACCACGGTTCTTTTTCCACCCGAGCCGATTTCAAAAAAAAAACCGCCACTCCCGAAGGAGCAGCGGTTTTTTTTAGAAGGGCGCGTTAAGGCTTAGTAGCCCAGTGCGAAGTCTTCTTCTTTCATGTCCATCAGGTTGTTGGCGCCCGACAGCATGGTTGCAACGTGCGTGCGGGTACGCGGCAGGATGCGCTGGAAGTAGAAGCGCGCGGTCTGCAGCTTGGCGGTGTAGAACGCCGTTTCGCTGGTGCCGGCCGCCAGTTTCTCGGCTGCCAGACGCGCCATGTCTGCCCAGAAGTAAGCCAGGCAGGCGTAACCGGAGTACATCAGGTAGTCCACGGAGGCCGCGCCGACTTCTTCGCGGTCTTTCATGGCCGCCATACCGACCTTCATGGTCAGCTCGCCCCATTCCTTGTTGATTGCAGCCAGCGGTGTGACGAATTCCTGAACGGCTTCGTTGCCTTCGTTGGTCTGGCAGAACTTGTGGACGATCTTGGTGAAGCCTTTCAGGGCCTCGCCTTGAGTCATCAGCACTTTACGGCCCAGCAGGTCGAGTGCCTGGATGCCGGTGGTGCCTTCGTACAGCATCGAAATGCGGCTGTCGCGAACGTTCTGCTCCATGCCCCACTCGGCGATGAAGCCGTGGCCGCCGTAGATTTGCACGCCGTGGTTGGCGGATTCGAAACCGACTTCGGTCATGAAGGCTTTGGCGATTGGCGTCATGAACGCCAGCAGCGCGTCGGCTTTCTTCTTCTCTTCTTCGTCCACACCGTACTTGACGATGTCGACTTGCTTGGCGGTGAAGTAAACCATTGCGCGGTTGCCTTCGGCGAACGCTTTCATGGTCAACAGCATGCGGCGTACGTCAGGGTGCACGATGATCGGGTCAGCGGCTTTTTCCGGCGCTTTCGGGCCAGTCAGGGAGCGCATTTGCAGACGATCGCGAGCGTATTTCAGGCCGCCCTGGAAGCCGATCTCGGCGTGGGCCAGACCTTGCAGCGCGGTGCCCAGACGTGCGGTGTTCATGAAGGTGAACATGCAGTTCAGGCCTTTGTTCGCCGGGCCGATCAGGAAACCGGTGGCCGCGTCGAAGTTCATCACGCAAGTGGCGTTGCCGTGGATGCCCATTTTGTGTTCCAGGGAACCACAGGACACGGCGTTACGCGCACCGATCGAGCCGTCTTCGTTGGGCAGGAACTTCGGCACGATGAACAGCGAAATGCCTTTGGTGCCAGCCGGTGCATCCGGCAGGCGGGCCAGCACGATGTGGACAATGTTATCGGCCATGTCGTGTTCGCCGGCCGAGATGAAGATCTTGGTGCCGGAGACTTTGTAGGAACCGTCGGCCTGAGGTTCGGCCTTGGTGCGCAGCATGCCCAGGTCGGTGCCGCAATGCGGTTCGGTCAGGCACATGGTGCCGGTCCATTCGCCAGATACCAGTTTGGTCAGGTAGGCGTGTTGTTGCTCAGGCGTGCCGTGCTCGGAGATGGTGTTCATCGCGCCGTGCGACAGGCCTGGGTACATGCCCCACGACCAGTTGGCTTCGCCGACCATTTCGCTGACAGCCAGACCCAGAGACTCTGGCAGGCCCTGGCCGCCGTGCTCTACGTCGTGGGCCAGGCTCGGCCAGCCGCCTTCGACGAATTGTTTGTAGGCCTCTTTGAAACCGGTCGGGGTTTTAACGCCGGACTCGCTCCAGGTGCAGCCTTCGGTGTCACCCACGCGGTTCAGCGGAGCCAGCACCTGCTCACAAAAC
>LNAP01001755.1_pt1 | contig 22652 bp, 21 predicted proteins | sample 602601 | NCBI WGS metagenome assembly LNAP01 (sample SAMN02440304, study PRJNA202911) | soil metagenome | biome: Subtropical and temperate rainforests or woodlands; isolation source: soil samples (1 kg each in a 20% v/v slurry with milli Q water) were... ...
TCGTGCCTGCCGAACTACAGGCAGTTCATGAGTCTTGTCGATCATCGCTTTGCGCTCGCATCGCCGATACGATCGAGCGCGCCGGCCAAAAAATCAATCTCCAGGGCCTGTTGGCCAATCTTTGCATGCAGCTCCTTCAGATCAGGCCCCGCCGATTGCTTCTCGGCGGTTGTGGCAAAGACACCCGAGGCGCTCTCCAGCAACTGTGTCTTCCATTGGGTGATCTGGTTGGGGTGGACATCAAACCTCTCCGCTAGCGCGGCTAGCGTCTCATCGCCTTTGAGGGCGGCAATGGCCACCTTGGCCTTGAAGGCGGCTGTGTGGTTACGACGGGGTCTTCTCATGGCTTCTGCTCTCCTAAGCAGGCGACTCTTTCATCGCCTATTGAAGCAGAAAATTCACTTAACCGGCTGTCCTATTTTGCGAACCCACCTCTGACACCGCACTGGCCGACCTCAAGGGCGTGCCGGACCTAAAATCGCACCTCGACTCTGTCCTTGTTGGACTGACGCTGGAGGGGCTTCCGCCGCTCATGGGGCCGCGCCGCTGTTTCCAGCGCTGAAAGCCGAGGTTGTAAGGATTGCAGCATTGCATATCCTCAAGTATCCGGAACACATCGGCACGCTTGGGCTCAAAGCTGGTACCCCTGCTTGAATCGCTTCAGAAAGGCCTGTAGCCGCGCCGACTTGGGATCCTCGAATATCTGCTCGGGGGGACCTTGCTCGACAATTTCCCCATCCGCCATGAATACGACCCGATGTGCGAAAGCCTTCGCAAACGCCATTTCATGCGTGACGATCATCATCGTCATGCCATCCTGAACAAGTTGCCGCATCACATCTAGAACTTCGCCCACGAGCTCCGGATCGAGCGCGGAGGTGACTTCGTCGAACAATATGGCTTTGGGCTGCATCGCCAGGGCGCGCGCAATCGCGACCCGTTGCTGCTGCCCACCCGACAACCGGCCCGGCATGGCGTCGGCCTTGTGAGCTAGGCCGACACGGGCGAGCAGTGCCGCCGCCCTTTCCTCCGCTTCGCGGCGAGGGGTGCCCAAAGCGCGCACCGGCCCGAGCGCAACGTTCTTCAGGACATTCATATGTGGGAACAGGTTGAAGCTCTGGAAAACCATCCCGACCTGGGCCCGCATTTCGGCAATCTCGGTTTCCGATCGCCTCACCCGCTCTCCCTTTTCGTCGAGCCGGTACCCCATGGCCTGTTCGCCTATGGTGATTTCACCCTGCTGGAACTCTTCCAGCAAATTCACGCAACGCAGCAGCGTGGTTTTGCCGGAACCGCTGGGTCCGATGACCACGACGGCTTCGCCTTGACGCACCTCGGTGTTGACGCTCTTGAGGACTTGATGAGCTCCGAACCACTTGGACACATCGTTTATCGCGATGGCCGTATCGCCGCTCAAGCAGGCATTAATTGACATAGTTCAACCGCCTTTCTAAATACTTTCCCAATCGGGACAGCGCAAAACATACAAGAAAATAAATCAATGCTACGGCACCGAAGATCTCAAATGGCGCCAAGGTACGCTCGACGATTTGCCGGCCTACATAGGTCAAGTCAGTCAGCCCGATGATCGCTACCAACGATGTGCCCTTCACCACTCCTATACATGTGTTGACATAGGCGGGACCGGCAACGCGTAAGGCCTGCCGAGCGATGATGTCCGTGAATATCTGGGGTGATGTAAGCCCTATTGCCTTGCCGGCTTCCCATTGCGCGGTCGCGACCGACAGGACGGCGCCTCTGAAGACTTCAGTCATGAAGGCTCCAAAATAAGCGGCTATCACCACAATGCCGCCCGTCGTGGGATCTATCTGTAGTCCTGCGTACGGGGCCGCATAATACATAGTGAACAGCAGTACGAGCAGTGGCACGCCGCGCATGACATACAAATAGACTTCGACCACGATTCGCAACACCAGGCCGCCATATAACTGGAACAGCGCGAACGCCAGCCCCAGTACGGTCGACAGGACGATAGCGGCCACGGACAGATAGATGGTCGTTACGGTGCCCATGCCCAGCAAAGGCAGACTATTGATCAGCAGTTCCATCAGGCGATCCTCATGCGGCGCTCGAACAGACGCATGGCGCCCCCGAACACGGCGGTTATGACCAGGTAGAAAATGGCCAGGGTAAAGAAGATTTCAAAGACGGCGGCCGTGCGATCGGCAAGCATGCGCGCATGGAAGGTAATCTCGGCCACAGATATGGTGGCCACCAGCGAGGTATCCTTGATAATAAGTATTCCCTGATTGGAGAGCGGGGGAATGACCTTGCGCAAGGCTTGCGGCATGACAATGATGCGGAAGGCCCGACGCGGCGTAAGACCTAGCGCCAAGCCTCCTTCCGTCTGGCGGCTGCTAATCGACTGGATGCCGCCTCGATAGATTTCGGCAACGTAGGCGCCATTTTGCAATACCATGGCGATCAAGCCAGTCGCGAAGCCTGAAAGCGGATATCCTAGCGTGCCCGATCCGAAGAAGATGAAAAACATTTGCACCAGCACGGGGGTATTGCGCACGATCTCGATGTAGGCTCCTGTCAGGCGCGATAAAGCGCGCGAGCGCGAAAGCAGGCCCATTACCAGTGGCACGCCCCATAATGCCGATAGGGCGATGGACAACGCGGCTAGCCCCAAAGTAAGGTACAGACCCTCGGATAGCGTGGATACAATACGCTGGAAGAAGGCAAGGTCAAGTGACATGAAGTCTCCTCGGTGGTACTCTTATAATTCCGAAAAACGGAAATTATTTTCTTATTAAATGGATTTTGGCTCTTGACCGTCTTCACGGTCAATGAGGACTAACGCTAATTGGACAATGAATAAAATCATCTCCGGAACCCCTGAACAACCGCTGGATCGCGCCATTGCCATCCTTACTGCGCTGACCGGCGCGGCCCGCCCGCTGTCCGTCACCGATCTGGCCGCCATTTGCAATCTGCCGGTGACGACGGTGCATCGCATGGTCGCCCAGCTCGAGAAACGGAACCTGGTCAAACGCGCCATGGGATCAAAAAAACTGATCGTGGGCGCGGCCCTGGTCCGGCTGGGCGTAGCTGCCACGGAAGCGGCAATGCGCGCAGACCGTCCGCATCAGATACTGGTTGCCCTGGCCAACGAAATCGAGGAGTCCTGTCAGATCGGCGTGCGTTCCGACGACAATGTGGTTTATATCGATACCGCAAGAACCACTCCTTCTCCCGGACTACATTTCGAGCAAGGTCGGCGCTCCCCCATACACTGCACCTCCATTGGAAAACTCTACCTTGCCGACTTGAGCCCTCAAGCCTTCGACTGGTGGCTGTCCGAGAGCAATTTTGCCCAGCTCGCGCCCGGTACCATCGTGTCCCAGGACAAGTTCAGAGCCGCCATCGAAGAAGTCCGGGAACAAGGCTGGGCCGCCAACAACGAAGAGTTCCTGCCCGGTGTCGTCGGTTGCGCCGTCCCCATCCGGCTTTCCTCGGGCAAGCTCATGGCCGGCCTCGGCTTGTATGTACCCACTGCCCGGATGCCTTTCGAGCGGATCAAAGAGTTCCTGCCCGCACTGAGGACGGCGGCGGCGAAAATCGCCACCGCATCCGAAGAAGCCCAGGCCGGAGACTGACGCTGAGCCAGCCCCTTGCCTAGGTCAACCGAAACGTTATGATCTTCCGGTCGGGCCCATGCGGCGAGAACTCCGCTCTGACCTTGCGACCCACAAGAGACTCTCCCTCGGTTGGCGCCCCAGGCAACTGCGCATAGAAGAGGACCCCTTCGTCCAACTCTACCGCGGCAAACACGTAGGGAAGCTCTGTGTTGAACCCATCATGATGAGCCCGATGGATCGTGGTGTGAGAAACGACATGGCCTTCGCCTTTTGCATCCACCCAATCGAGTTCGGCGGTTCGACAAAACGGACAACACACGCGGGGATAAAAAATAATCCGTCCGCAGGTTTCGTTCAGGCAGCGCTGCAAACGTATGCGCCCTTCGTTCACGCCCTCCCAGAAGGGCTGGCTCGCCTCGTTCACACGCGGCTGCGGTTTGCTGGTAATTTGATGCCCTGACATTATTGGACCCTTTCAAGAATAGCGGCACTGGAAGATAGTCCACGCCCGTAGGCCACCATCCCGTAGCCCGATACGACGCCGCGCTCACAGTCGACCTGTCGGCCGTCCGCTCTTCCCAGCAACTGCGTGACACCCTCCACGAGACCTATCATTCCGCCCGAGGCTCCCGCCTGCCCGGCGGAAAGCTGTCCTCCTCCCGTGTTGACCGGAAATTGCCCGTCGATCGTGATGTCGGTTTCCCGCACAAAGCGAGCGGCTTCGCCCTTTGGACAAATTCCCAGGCCTTCGAGCTGAACGAAGGACATGACCGGGTAGTCGTCGTAGACCTGGGCAAAGTCAAGATCGGTCGGACCGCAGCCCGCGCGCTCGTACAGTCTGTCGGCAAAACCCTCCCAGCCACCCGGTAGCCCATATACATCGTGAGCCGGGTAGTTATGGATTTCTTCGGACGCGAGTATGCGCAGGCTTGGACCCTGCAGCGTGTCGGCGATCCTTTCCGAGACCAGCACGATGGCATCCCCGCCCACGCATGGCAGCACGCAGTCGTACAAGCGTAAGGGATCGGCGATTTGGCGGGCATTCAAATAAGCGTCCATGGTCAGGGCTTCTTTGAACAGCGCGTTCGGATTGCGCAGCGCATTGGCGCGCAGGGCAATGCAGAACCGGCCGAAGTCTTCCCGTGTCGCGCCATAGCGCTCCATGTAAAGACGCGTATGCAACGCGAACATTCCGTTCGCTCCGCCAAAACCTTGCGGCGACATGAAGTCGCGCACCGACGTATTGAAATGGTCCAGCGTTGCATTGTGCGACGTCACGTCGAACGCATCGGCCGCGGCCACGACCACCACATCGCAGGCCCCGTCGCGGATCGCGCGGGCGGCCTGGGTCATGCCGATTACGCCCGACGCGCCCCCATATACACCCTGAAACATGAAACGCGCCTCTATGCCCAGGTGCTCGGCCACAATAGCAACGTTGTCGGGCGGCAGCATGAACGAGGTGACGGCCAGGCCATCGACACGGCCCCACTCCAGCCCCGCATCCTTCAGCGCGGCCGTTCCCGCCTCGTACAGCAGGCGATGGACGCCATGCGGCGAGCGCTTCGAATAAACCGTCTGCCCGGCCCCGACAATACGCACACCGTCAAAAAGAGCGCTCATTTAAATGACTCCTTTCGCGTGTAGCTCGGAAAGCTTTTGTTCCGTCATGCCCATTTCTCCGATATAGATGGCTCGGTTGTCCGCACCCAGGCTTCGGCCCGCATGCCGGACCTCGCCCGGTGTATCGGCAAACTTGGGAACGACCCCTTGCATGCGCACCGATCCGAAGTCGTCGTCCTGCACTTGAACGATATTCTCCCGCGCCTGATAATGCGGATCCGCGAAAATGTCGCGAATGTCGATAACGGGACCGGCCACAACGTCGGCGCGTTCAAACAGACTCAAGACATCCTGGCTGTCGCGCTGCGCGAACCATGTGGCTAACGCGGCATCCAGTGCCTGGTCGTTGACGCAGCGCGACGAGTTGTCGACGAACCGCGGGTCATCGATAAGCTCGGGCATGCCCATCGTGTGAACCAGGCGCTCGTAGGTGCGTTGCGAGCTGGCGGAAATACCGATCCAGATCCCATCGCGCGTCTGGTAAGTATTACGCGGCGAATCCTCGGCCAGCCGATTGCCCTGGCGCTGCTTGACGATCCCCAACTGGTCGTATCCGATCACTTGAGCCTCGACCAGCCGGAACAGCGGCTCGTAAAGGCTGACATCCACTTCCTGGCCCGCTCCGCCGTTGTGGTCCCGGTTGTAGACCGCGAACATCGCCGACATTGCCGCGAAGGTGGAAGCCACGGAGTCGGCCATGGGAAAGCCGGGCAAGCTTGGCGGCTTATCCGGGAAGCCGGTAAACGAGGGTATGCCCGAAAACGCCTCGGCGATCGTTCCGTACCCGCCGCGCTTGGAATAAGGCCCCGTCTGGCCGAAGCCGGAGACCCGCACCAGCACCAGGCGCGGATTGATTTTGGCGAGTTCCGCATAACTCAGTCCCCAGCGCTCGAATGTGCCCGGCTTGTAGTTCTCGATGACGATATCCGCGCTGCGCACCAGTTCGCGGAAGATCTCCTGTCCATCGGCGTCGGAGAGCTTGAGCGTGATCAGCCGCTTGTTGCGCCCAATCACCTTCCACCACAAAGAGCGGTCCTCTTTCATGGGCGCCCACTGACGTATGGAATCGCCTATCTCCGGCATTTCTATCTTGATCACGTCGGCCCCGAAGTCGGCCATTTGCGTCGCCGCGAGCGGGCCCGCGATCATCGAACCCGCATCGATGACGCGCATGCCGCTCAATGGGCCGGCCCTGCGCACCGTATCGGCAAGCTCTCGATGCTCCTGCACTAGTTGATTCATTCAGCTTTGCCTCTCACCTAAATTCTTTGAAATGATTGTGTTGCCGCCCTGGCGTTTGCCGCTGCCTCGTGGCAGGTCGGTGATAAACGCCAGGGCGTCCACCTGCCGCGACTTACTTGGCGCCCGGGCTGTAGAAGCGCTGGGGCGGGGGATTCTGTCCAAACCACTTGCGATAGATTTCCGTGTACTCGTTGTAGCGCGAGCCCGCCGTCATTTCCTGCACCATGGTGTCCATCCACAGCCACAACTGGAAATCCCCTTGTTTCATGAATATCGCATTGCCCGACGTCACGGCCAGAGCCTCGGGCAGCACCTTGAACTCCTTGTTGTTCGCGGCATACCAGTTCAGGACCGGGGTATCCATTTGCATGGCCTGCGCCTGCCCCGACTTGAGCGCCAGGAACTGGCTGCTGGGCGTATCGAAAGTCAGTACTTTGATGTTTGGCAGAAAGCGTTTCTGCCGGTCCATCATTTGCGGATTACTAAGATTGGCAAGGGTGTAGTTGTTGTTGTTCAGCTCGGCCAGCGTGTTGACATTGGCGTCCGTGCGCACAGCCACCGACATGCCCGAATCGATGTAGGGGCGCGTAAACGCGACCCGTATCGCGCGGTCGGGATAAACGGTAGTGGACGCCACGCCGATATCGGCCCGGCCCGAGACCACGGCGGGCCAGCGGCCTTCACTTGTCACCGAAACGAACTCCACTTTGTTTTCATCTCCAAGCAGGGACTTGGCAATGAGCCTCGATATGTCGATATCGAAGCCCACCAGCTTGCCCTTCTCGTCGGTGTAGCCGAACGGAGGTGCGGTGCTGAAGGTGGCGACGATGAGCTTGTCGCGCTTGAGGATGGTGTCCAGTCGGGATTCCGCCTGATTGGCCTGCGCAGCTGCAGTGGCCGGCACAAGCGCGGCGACGCTGCAGGCCGCAAGCAACGACACCATTCCGCACAGTCTCTTGATTGAAAAGTTCATGATTGTCTCCTCGATGAGCTTTTGTTGTTTTCCGAAAATCGGAAGAAATTTTATTAGTATTCGGATTTTGCTCTGTCGTAAGCCTCGTCGCAATAAGGGTTATCGATAGGGTTGCGTACAAAAGGGCCGACCGAAGCGCTGCAAAAGCGAGGCGGACCAATCCCTCTCTCAACTGGAATACAGTGCTCTTAATCGTATTGCGATGCATTCGGCGGCCTTCGCTGTCACTCGCCATGTAGACCCGCCACCCGAGCCTTTGAAACTCCGTGCCCGATATCAGTACCAGCTGGAACTGATAATTCGATTCCTAGCATTCCGGCAAAGCAGGTTACTTTGGGCGAAGATTCGTTACAGGCTCTGGAAACGTTCCCCGTGCTTCACCCGTTGTATCGGGCCAAGCAACGCCTGATGTGATTTTTGTTGCTCAAGACCTTAAAGGCCAAACGCGCCAAGGCGCTGCAGCCACGCTTTCTGGCCTTGCTTGAGCAGTTTGCACAGAGTTCAGCCAAAGTCTTGGCCGCTACGCTCATCTCGTGGCTCGAACCGATTGTGGGAATGTGGCGCTTTTCCAAGTCCAACGGCATCCCCGAAGGCTTCCATACTAAAATGGAAATGCTCTCACGCCGGGCCTATGGTTTTAGGAATTTTGAGAATTACCGCTTGCGGGTCTTGGCCCAATGCGGTTGGAGCGGTGTGATTTATCGAGTGCAATGAATGCTGCATGCCCCGTTTATGGGTAGAGTCAGATTTTAAGCTGGTGCCCGGGGCTGGAGTCGAACCAGCACGCCTTGCGGTGGGGGATTTTGAGAGCGCGAGCTTGATTGTATTTTCTTAGATGCCATGCGCGTTACATACTGGTTTGCACTGACGAATTGGACGATTTGCCGACGAATTGAGCTGGCTACAAAAGTGGATGCGGGGCGGTTGCCAGCCCTTGCCGAAGAAGACCGACTCCCATGAAGCCTATCGCTGTGCCGCCCACCAGGCCCAGAACGTCAAAAACAATGCCCGTGTGACGCGAAGAGATGCGGCTACGCTGAAAAAAGCGCATTGCAACATGCCGAAATGACACGGCAAGGGTGGCCAGCAGGCTGACGGTTGCCGCCGTGCCGAGCGACATGGCCAGCACAGCGGCAATGCCGACCCAGCGCAAGCCGAGCGAATAGGCGACCAGCAGAATAAGGATGGCCCCCGTGCAGGGCCGCATCCCGATCGCCAGGATGATCGGCAGTGCGATACGCCAGCTCAGCGGTTGATTCAGATGCTGGCCCGTCAATTGATGCGGGCCGCCGCAATCGGCACAATACGGCTGTAATCTGCCGCTGTTTGAAAACAGGGAACCCGAACTGCGTTTCGGTTCACGCCACCTGCGATAGAGTCCTTTTGCGCTGCGAAGGGCCAGCACCGCGCCCAGCAGCGCAACCAGCGCGAAACTGGCGTTCTCCAACTGCCCGGCGGCGCCCTGGGTGCGTCGCAGCGAATAACCCAGCAGGTTTGCCACCACTTCGACAAGAACCACCGCCACCAGACCTTGGACGATGGCTGACGATATTGACAAGAACAGACCGCGCCGAAGCCGCGTTCTGCTTGTGCCCAGATAGGTTGTAATCACCGCTTTGCCGTGACCAGGCCCAGCGGCATGGAAGATGCCATAGAGCAGGCTAATGCCGATGAGCGGCCACGTCGCTGTCCAACCGTGATCGGCCACCAAGCGCATGGTGGAAGCCAGTTTCTGGTGCAACTCGGTCTGCGTTTTCATCATCCAGATCAGAAGCTGGCTCCATACCGCGTAGCGACTGAACAGCGCCCACATGCCGACTAGCAATGCGCCTGCGAACGTGTATCCGGCCAGCATGCGCACAGACGGTCTGCGCGTCATTTGCATTGGATATCCACCTTTTCCGCGAACAGATCGCCCAGGCCTTCTTCGGGCGTTGCACCGCGATCGAGCGCGAAGGCGCGCGCAATGTCCTCAGGAGTGGGATTGGGCGGTTTTACGTGCGCCCGGCAAGCATGGCTTTTTTTGCTCCTGATGGTGGGCGGGTCCTGCGCACGATGTGTCATCTGAATGAAATAAGTGGGGTCATATACGGAGAAACTGACCTCATCACGCATGGGACTCACAGGCTCGGCCAAAGGGGCGGTAAAAGACAACTGCAACTGCTGGCCCTTCATTTCGCTTTTGAACTGGGTGACGGTGTTCAATTTGATTGGACGGCCATTGGCTGTGATGCGCATGAAATAGCCATACGGACCCAAGTTCTCGATGACCTCGGCGGCAAAGTCGCTCACCACCGCTTTTTTTTCGGGGCTGTCCTCCTTCAGGCCTTCGAGTATGGCCGCACTGTACAAGTCATCGAACAGCCATTCTTCCTCAATGGCTGAAATCAACCCCTGGTCTGACATGACGATCGTGCTGCGCACGTCGATCCACGCATGCGGATGGGCATACAAGCTAAACGGTGCAAGTGCTAACGTCAGCACCGCGAGTGTTCTATTCACGTTTTCTGGGCCTTACAACTGGCCTGAGCTGTACTTTTCTCAAGCGATTGGGCGTCTTCTGGGTTGCCGTCTCAGTGTTTTTCGAGGAGATGCCTGGTCTGAGCGGCGGGGCTTTATCGCCCCAACACCGCATCCCGGATCGTGCTGACATTATGGCGCATCATATCGATGTAGGTTGAGGCGGGGCCATCAGCGGGTGACAGGGCGTCGGAATAAAGTTTGCCACCGATTTTCATGCCTGTTTCGGTGGCGATTTGCTGGATCAGTCGAGGATTGCTGACATTTTCAAGAAAGATGGCGGATGCCTGTTGCTTCTTGATTTGTTGTATCAATGCGGCAACGCCTGCCGCGGAAGCCTCCGACCCGGTGCTAAGGCCTTGCGGCGCCAGAAACTGAAGGCCGTATGCGCGTCCCAGATAGCCGAAGGCGTCGTGGGAGGTGATGACTGTACGCTGGCTGGTTGGAATCTGAGCCACCGCGGCCTTAAGCTCCGTTTCCAGCGCCTGAAGCTTCTCATCATAGGATTTGGCATTGGCCTGATAGCTGGGGCAACCCGCTGCATCGGCGGCGCAAAAAGCCTTGGCGATATTGGTCACGTATACCTGCGCATTACGCACAGACTGCCACGCATGTGGATCATATTCGCCATGGTGATGATGGTGGGCATGCTCCTTTGCATGGTCGTGATCGTGTGAGTCGGTGTGCTCCTGCGTATGGTCATGATTATGGTTGTGGCTGTGGTCGTCATGATCGTGGTCGTCATGATCGTGGTCTTCATGGCCGTCGTGCTCGTCCTCGGTATTGCGCAGCAGCTCGACGTCTCGGGTAAGCGTGATCACCGGCGCCGTACTGTTGGAAGACTGGGCGAGGCGGTCAAGAAAGCCTTCAAAATGCAAGCCATTGGCCAGCACCACGTCGGCCTGGCCCACGGCGACGGCGTCAGCCGGCTTGGGCTCATAGGAGTGAGCGTCGCCGTTTGGGCCGACCAGAGTGGTCAGCGCGATCCGCTCACCACCCACGTTCCTGGCGAAATCGCTGATGATGGAAAACGTGGAGACGACGTGCAGTTCGTGGGCGTTGGCCTGCGGCCATGCCAGTAACGCCAGTGCGGCGGTACTGGACATGAAGATGAGTTTTCCAGATTTGAACATGATGTGCCTTCCATTCATATGTTGTGGAAATGAATAATTGTTATGTTATAACATATCATTTTTTTATTAATGAATGAGAGGCCCTTACATGGAACCGCAAGCCGTTAAGCTGCGTCGGAACATCCGTATCGAGAGGCGGGTAGGGGCGTTAGCCGCCGCACTATGCGCTGCTTTTGGGGTGCAGGCCGCCGAGACAGGCACGAAGGTGACGGGTGGCGGCCAAGCTGCTGCACCCCAATCAAACGTTGCAGCAAGCACCCAAGCTCAGCCGGTGGAATTGAACCCCATCGTGGTCACGGCGACTCGCAATGCCCAGCGCCGCGACGAGGTCGCGTCTTCGATGGAGGTCGTCGAGGGCGACGTCCTGGAAGAGACCGTTGGCAATACCTTTTTGGACCAGCTCAAGAAAAACGCAAGTGTGGATGTGATTCAATATCCGAACGGCCTGGCTGGCGTCGGCTTGCGCGGCATGCGGCCGAACTTCGAGTTCACCATCAATCCGCGCACCTTGATCTTGATAGACGGGCGGCCATCGGGTTCGACCAGTTTCACGACGCTGTCGCCCGAAAGCATCGAGCGGGTCGAAGTGCTCAAAGGGCCCGCATCGTCCCTGTATGGTGCGTCGGCCATGGGTGGCGTGGTCAACATCATCACGCGCCGCTCGACCGGCCCCATAGGCGGCAGCGTCAGCCTGGGTTACGGCTCGTTCGATACCCGCCAGGCCGATCTGGCACTGGGCGGCTCCTTGTCGGACAGGACGGATTTTGATCTGGCTGTGGGTTATGTGAACCAGCATGACGACTTTCGCACGGGTGGCGGCGACACCCGGCCCAACAGTGATTTTCGCCGTGTGTCGGGCAAGGCGCGGCTGGGCAGCGATTTGACCGATATGGTCAGGGTGGACGTGACGCTGGATTGGGCGGACCTGAACAACAACACGCCCGGCCCGCTCAGCTACGATCCGCCCAACGCATCGGCCAATGAAACCAGCCGGTTCGGGGGCGATGTCAGGCTCATGCTGACGCGACGTGATCACGAGATCACGGCAGTCGCCTATGCCTCCCGGGAGACCTACAACTACATCACCGTGCCCGCGCAGGCGCCGCGCTATCGTTCCAGCCGCACCGAGTCAAGCTACGCAGGTCTGCAATTGCAGGATGTCTGGAGCCTGAATGATCAGATGACGCTGACTTATGGCCTGGACTGGCAGCGGGTCGAGGCCGATCGTTTTTCCTTCAATGCGACCGGCCAGAGCCTGGCGCCCTACAGCCCCAACGAGCGGCGCGACAGCCGGGGCATTTTCGCCGAGTGGGGCAGCAAGTGGCTGGACGACCGCTTGATACTCACTTTGGGCGGCAGGGTGGACTGGATCGAGGCCAGCACGCTGACCACGCCCTACAAAGACACCTTCACGCCGGGCTCTTCGAGCTTTACCAGCTTCAACCCGCGCGGCGGCGTGGTCTACAAGCTGACGGATAATTGGCGCGTGCACGGTTCGGCCGGTACGGCCTTCGCGCCGCCGCAAGGCAACGAGCTGGCCGGCGAAAACGTGGAGTATGCCGGTATCCAGCGGCGCCTTAGCATCGGCAATGCGGGCCTGAATCCCGAGCGCAGCAAAAGCTGGGACCTGGGCGTGGGCTATGCCGACAGCTACCTGGACGCGGACTTGACCTACTTCCAGGCGAGCATCAGCGACCGCATCCGCTCGGTCATCGTCAGCGAAACACCCACCGAACGCATCAGCAGCTACGAGAACGCCGACGATTCGCGCATGCGCGGCATCGAGGCCAGGCTGGCGCTTGATGCCGGGCGGCTGTTCGGCCTGCCTGCCGGCCGGGTGGGCCTGTCCACCAGCCTGACGCGGATGATACAAGCCGAGGATTTTGATGCCAGTGGTCCCGTGCCGATACGCAACGTGGCCAAGTGGAAGGGCAATGTGTCCCTGACGGTCAGCGACGGCCAGGCATGGTGGGCGACGCTGACGGCGCGCCATGTGGATGCGCGCTACGACAATGACAATAGCCAGGGCCGCGTCTATACCGGCGGGCAGGGTGGGCTGTTCGAGAACGAGCCCTTTACGGTGGTGGATTTCAGCGCCCGCTGGAAGCTCACGCGCAATGACACACTGCGTTTCGATGTTTCCAATCTGTTCGACCGCGACTACTACGAGAAGGCGGACTACACCATGCCGGGCCGCGCCTTCTACCTGCGTTACACAAGGACGCTGTAATCATGACATTGAAACTCATACTGGAGCAGGTTTCACAATTGCTGTTCGAGCCGGTGCTGGCGCTGCTGGTGGCACTGGTGGTCTGGACACTGGTGGCGCTGGGCATGTTTTTGCGCAGCCTGGCGAGCCGTCGGCGTGGGCGCAGGCCGGCGGTGGGCCGGTTCACGAGGCTGGTCGATACAGCGGTGGCCGACGATGCTGCCGATCCTGATCTACGCATCGAGGCGCTGCTGGCGCAAGCCGAACACAGCGGTCTGCGCAGCCTGAACAGCGTGCGCTTTGCCGTGCGCGCCGGCCCTTCACTTGGGCTGATGGGTACGTTGATTCCCATGGCGGCGGGCTTAAGCGGTCTGGCCCGCGGTGATTTGCCCGCCTTGGCCGAGCACATGGTGGTGGCTTTCTCCGCCACCATTGTCGGCATTGCGATCGGTGTCGTGGCGCATGTGATCGCGATGGTACGCGAAGGCTGGCTGCGCCAGGACTTGGACGATATCCGCTTGCATGCCGAACGCGTGCTGCGAAGACAGGAGGCCGCATGAGATCGCGCCTGCGCTTTGCCCGCTCGCGGCTGGACACAAGCCGCCACGACGACCCGCTGTCCGGTGTGGCCAATCTCTTCGATGCCAGCTTGGCTTTCATCGTGGCGATGGCGCTGGCGCTGTTCTCCGTGATGGGTTCGACCGATATGCTCAGTGCCGACGCCAACTGGACACTGACGCGCATGACCGCCGATGGCGAGCTGGAGGTCGTCAGCAAAGAGCAGCAGCAGATCAAGGTCGAGCGCGTGTCCGACCGCAAGCTGTCGGGGCAGGGCGAGCGTCTGGGTACGGCCTACCGCCTGCCGGACGGGCAGGTCGTCTATGTGCCGGAACAAGAAAATGGGAAGCCCTGACATGATTCACGATCTGAACATTCATGGCGCACGTGGCCGTGGCGGTTTCCCGGCTCCTCGCTGGATGCGAGATGGATGCTTATGGGCCTGCCTGCTGTGTCTGCTTTGCTTGTGCCCCATGGCAGCGAATGCGGCTCAGTCCCCCCGCCCGCGTATTGCCGTCATTTCCATAGAGCTGGCGCAGCAGCCCACCTTGATGCGCGAGGCGGCAACGCGCCAGGCGTCTGTCATGCACATCGACCTGTTCGGCCTGGGAGGCGGACATTTGCTTTCGGTGAACGACGCTGACCTGGCCGGCTATGATCTTGTTCTCGTCGAAGGCATAGGTCCCAGGCTCGCGCAATATCGTGCTCGCCTGGACGAAGCCGCGCGGCATACGAAGGTACTGGTGCTGAACGGCCATGAGTGGGTGAGCGGCAACGTGGATCCGGCCTCGGTGCCCGATGCCATCAAGTACTGGCGCAACGCCACTGCGGACAACTATACCCACCTGTTCGACTACCTGGGCTTGCGGCTGCTGGGCCAGGACAGGCCGGTTGCCGCGCCGGTCGAATACGCCGACCATGCCTATTACCACCCCGGCCATCCCGAGGGCTTTACCGATCTGCAAGCCTATCTGGACTGGATGGGACGGCGCCATGCCGACACCGCCGAACGCCCGCGCGTGGGCATGGTGTTCTACCGCAGCCTGGCGCTGGCCGGCAACACCGCCGTGATTGATGCGCTGATCGAGGAAACAGAGCGCCAGGGCGGGCTGCCCGTGGCGCTTTGGCGCAGCGGCAGCCGCGATTCCCTGCGCGGTCTGCACGGTCGTGATGGCCAGCCCGTGGTCGACGCCTTGATCCTGTGCGCCAGCCAGATCGACTACGCCAATCATCGTGCCGGGGTAGAGGAAGCCAAGGCGCTGGGCGTGGCCGTGCTCAATTGCACGACCGACTACAGCCGCAGCCCGCAGGAGTGGCGCGCGGATCTGGGCGGCTTTGCGCCCGATCGCAGCGGCCAGCTTGCCATGAGCGAAGCGAGTGGCATCGCCGAGCCCATGATGGTCGGCGCCCGCGTGGTGCATGGCGACGGCGCCGTAAGGCATGAGGCGTTGCCGGGGCAGGTGGCCTGGCGCGTGGAGCGGGCCATGGCCTGGGCGCGATTGCATCGCATGCCCAACGCCGACAAGCGCCTGGTGGTGACCTATCATAGCGAAGCGGCTGATCGGGCTGACGTCGGAAGCGATCCCGATACCTATCTGGACGCCCAGACCAGCCTGGCGGCGCTATTGCGCCGGCTCAAGGACGAAGGTTATGACGTGGGCGACGGCCCCTTGCCTGATGCACAGGAGCTGGCGCGGCGCATGGCGCGCGACGGCGCCAATGTTAGCGCGGGCATGTGGGGCGCCGCCGGCCATCGGGGCGAAGAGGATGCGCAGGCAGCGAACGCACAGGCTGAATTGGACCGGCGTCTGAAAGAGGGTAGCGCCGTGGCCATTTCCGAGGCGCAGTATCTGAAGTGGTATGCACAATTGCCAACGGCCTTGCGCGAGCAGACCGAGGCGCGCTGGGGACCACCGCCGGGTAGATTGATGGTGCACGTCGATGAAAGGGGTGCACGTTCCATCGTCATCCCCTTGCTGCGCTTTGGCAAGGTGGCGCTGGCCCCGCATCCGGTCTGGGGCTACCTGCAAGATGCGAGCGCCTTGTCTTCGACGGGCGCCTTGCCGCCGCATCATCAGTATATCGCTTTCTATCTATGGATGGCCCGGGGCTGGGAGGCTGACGCCTATGTACCGTTCTTCACCCAGCTGTCGCTCATGCCGGGCAAACAGCAGGGCCCCGCGCGCGACGATTGGATAGGCACGTTGATCGGCGGCTTGCCACACATACAGCCCACGCCTTTGCAGGCCAACGGCGGCATCGGCAATAAGCGGCGCGCCAACGCGGTGACGCTGGGCTTCATGCCGCCGCTCATGCAGGGCGGTTTGTCGCCGGCATTGACGGACTTGCGTGATGACCTGGCTCGGGCGTCGGATGGGGCGGTATCCGCTGCGGACCGGGAAGCGGCCCGGCAGGCCGTGCGCGACGCGGCGTCAGCCCACGAGCGAGCGCTGGGTCTCTATCCCGCCTCGGCGCCGTGGCCGATGCTGGAAGCCGCGCTGGGCGCTTATCTTGCCGAAGTGGATGCCGCCGTCATGCCGGTCGGGGGGCATGTGCTGGGCCAGGCACCTGACGACGCCACGACCGCAGGCATGGTGCACGCCATGCTGGCAGGCGATGGTGCCGATGCGCCGAACGAAGAAGCCGTGCGTGCCGTGTTGCAAGGCGATGCCACCCGGGTGGCGCCCGGCCAGCTGGCGCGCATTCGTGACTACGCGGCACGCATTGCCGCCGCGCCCCGCGAAATGGATGCCGTGATGCATGCCCTGTCGGGCGGCTACATCGAACCCGGCCCCATGGCCGACGCCGTACGCAATCCGGACGCCTTGCCACCGGGCCGCAACCCCTATACGCTGGCCACGCGCCGCCTGCCGACGCCCGAATCCTGGGAGGTCGGCGCCCGGTTGGCCGACGAGTTGATCGATACCTACCGTCAGGAACATGGCGCCATGCCGCGCAAGGTGGCCTTTGTGTTGTGGTCCGGTGAATCCACGCAGAACGAGGCGGCGATTGAAGCCCAGATTCTGCGCTTGCTGGGCGCCAGGCCGGTGTGGAATCCGCGTGGCGAAGTCGTCGATGTGACACTGGATGACCGGGCAACGCTGGGCCGGCCGCGCGTGGATGTACTGGTCACGACCTCGGGCACCTACCGTGACCACTTCCGCGACAAGATCGCCTTGCTGGCCAAGGCCGCCAGGCTGGCGGCGCAAGCGCGCGAAGACGACAATCCGGTGTTTCTATACAGCCAGGAGCAGGCCCGGCGCCTGCGCGCACAGGGCCTGGATGCTGACAGCGCCGCGCAACGATCGCAGCGGCGCATTTACTCGACCGCGCCGGGCGCATATTCGCCTTCGACGCAGTTTGCCATCCGTGCAGGCGCCGAATGGAGTGACGCTCGCTTGTCGCAGCTTTACACGGACAGGCTGGGTCACGCCTATGGCGAAAACGACGACGGTGCAGCCGACGCGGCGGGCTTTGTCGCCCAGCTGTCGTCCGTCGAAGCCGCCGTCTTCAGCCGCAGCTCGAACGCCTATGGCCTGCTGGATACCAGCATGCCGGCCGCCTATTTGGGCGGCATCGGCATGGCGGTGCGTGAGCATACGGGTCGCCAGGTAAGCAACTACGTGGCCGACCTGAAAACCTCGCAAACCGGCCAGGCACACCTGGAACCGTTGGCGCGCACTTTCGGGCGTGAGCTGCAATCACGCTACTTCAATCCTGCATGGATACGCGCCATGCAGGAAAGCGGCTACAACGGCGCGCGCTACATGGCCGATTTGCCGGCGCACATGCTGCTGTGGGACGTCACCACGCCGCAGCTTGTCGCAGACGCCGACTGGGCAGAGGTCAAGCAAGTGTATGTCGATGACAAGTATGGTCTGGATATCGAGACTTACTTCGAGCAGCACAACCCGCATGCGCGCCAGCATCTGCTGGAAACCTTGCTGGACGCCATCGAGCGCGGCAGTTGGCAGGCCGATGACAGTGACCGCGAGCAACTGGAGCAGGCGCTGGCCGAAAGCGTGGCCCAGCACGGGTCGGATTGTGCGTTGCCGTCATGCCAGGCCACACAGCTTGTGAAGATGGAACAGCCCGCGCCCGCCTCCTCCGCGACGCCTGCCGTCGCGCCGCAGACTGCCGCAGCGGCACAGGCTGAACCATCGCCGGCGACGGCCAGTGTGGAGGGTTATGCGCTGGAGCCGCGTGCGGCTGCACCGATTCAACCGGTGCAGCAAGGGGTTTGGTTCTGGCTGCTGGCTACGGTAGCGCTTATTGCGGGAGGGTGGATGCGTCGACCGCGCTGGTAGCATGCTTGGCCAGCTTTGCTGGACCAGTTGGTGTGCTTTATGCAGCCTCGGTCCGGTTTCACTTCTTAGAGGCATGCATGCCATGAGGATACGTCCCCTGGTGCGCTGCGAAACTCTGCGTATAAGTGACGTATTCGCGGCAATCTTTCGAGAAGTGCCGCTCGGACTACCAGAGATACATCAGTTGGTCGGGTCAGTATTCAAACGCTGTTCCAAATCGGCAATGGCCTGAAATACGTTATTGATTCGAGGAGGTGGCTCGAAAATCATGCCGCCCATTGCATCGTAGTCACGGACCAGCGCCTCGCGCATCGCATCAGATGGCGCCAGTGTAAAAGATCCGTGTGCTGCCACGTCCAGTCGCAGGTCTGCACTGCCAAAGAATAGTCGAGCATGCCGTGCACAATCCAGTGCTAGATTTCGGTTGTTCATCCATGCCGCAGCGTCGGGGTGCTGCAGGAGGCGGTAGACATCGTAGTAGTGTCGGGAAACGCGCTGGCCACCTTGGCGTAACAGTTTCCTGTTGTCGTGCCATCGGCGCAGGCCATGCAGAATGATGATCTTGTCCCAAAAAGTGCGTTCGGGTTTGACGGTCGTGACGTTGCGCACGGTCATATCCAGATCGGGCAAATCATCAGCCGCATAAGGGGTGATCACAGTCGCTTCGTGTGGATCTAGGGCTGACTTGGCGCCTGCCTCGATCTTCACAGCTGAGCGGATATAGTCATTGGAGGTGGCCGTCACAGCGGGGTACCAGAACAGCAGTGTTTGCCTGTCCGCGTCGTCGGGGTCCAGTTCCAAGCGGAAGCGGCCGTCGGGTATGGCCTTCGTTGCGACGACGCCAAGCTGTGCCGTCATGCCATCAGCGATGTATTGCTGGCAGGCGGTTCGAATGTGCTCTAGCCGGATGCGTCGCTGTTTACCGCTCAAGGCGTCCAGTTCTTTCGCTTCGGCAGGTTCCCCGAGGTCTTCACGGAATACCGTGATGTCGATGTCCTCGGAAAACCGGGAAATCAAGCCGTATGCTTTGGACAAAGATGTGCCGCCCTTGAATAGCAAGCGTGGGCCACCCGCTTGCAGGCCATTGAACAGTGCATCCAGCGTCCAGCATACCCAGAAATCTTTTTCGACGTTCTGAACGGCTGTGCCGAGGCGGGCGGCAGTCGTCAGAAACAGACCGCGCCGGTCATCGTCTGTGGCCTGAATGATACTGTCGAAATTTTTGTTCATGTAAGGGCCTCTGTGCCTTGGCGGCTTTTTGCAGAGGCTGATGGGGATGTGCCGGACGCTCCCGCCTGCGGGTCGCATCCCGGCAGCTCACGAATAATGGCCTGCATCCATGCCGGCAGGGTGTTGAAACCCGCAATCAAATCCTGGCGGATGGCATCGCCTTGTGTATCGGCGAGCAGTTGGGTCAATCGCTTGATGATGCGAGGCTTGTCGGAAGACAGGGTGTCCTTCAGCCAATGCAGTGCCTGTACGACACGCATGGCCGGACGGCCGGCCCAATACAGACGGCTTGGTGCAGTGAGCTTGAATGTGATGGTCAGGTTATCGAGTTGGATAGTGCGCCGACGTGCATCCGTATGAATGGTGACGTGCGCGGGCACAGCGTCCGTCAGGCCCAGGTCATTGGCGGCGGTCATGCCATCGACGAGCAGGCGCAGTTGGTCGCGGCGTGCGATCGCATCCACGATGGCACGGTAGTCAGGGGCAGCTGCCTTCTTGGTCAGGCCGTTTATCTTGGGCTGGTCATACAGGCCACGGTCGATGCGGCGAAGTTGGCCAGCTGCGACCAAGCGCTGGAGTGCCTTGTCTACAGCGTCACGGCTGCCAAGATGAGAAAAATCGGTCGGCGTCCACACTTGGCTGGGAGCGGCCGCATCGATGTGGGCGAGGATTTGTGTTTTGAGATCGTTCATAAAGTGCTTTTGTCCGATATTTGTATGCGTTTTTCGGACTTTTAGCAAGTTTATCCGAAATTTGTAGTTGTTTTTCGGACAAAAAGGGACTCCTGAAGCGGCTCATGACGGCATCTCTTCAACCGTCCTAGGCTATTCCGCTAGAGGCGGTTTTTGCTGATTTGGCCTGGTCATCCACGAGGAATGCAATGACGCCACGGTGTCGATAGTTCGTGATGTGCAGTCCCGGCAGCAGATCATCGCGTGGGCCGTGCGCGGCGAGTTGGCATGCTGATGTAGGTTTCAAGCGCGTCGAGATGCGCCAGCGCTTGAGGCGCGAATCGGACGGTATGGCTCACACTTTGTCTGCGCTGGCGTTCCTGCTGCGCCTTTTTCGCCAAGTTTTCGCGCACCTGATCGGCTGACAAGGTGCGCTCGGGTGACGCCGCTTACATGCGTGCACCGCACAGGCACAAGCCCACAACTACGCAGCCTCCCCGGATCCATAGCCTGGCGAATTTAGGCGCTCTTCCACGTCGTACGTGAAATCCATCTCCTGTTGGATCGGTTCTTCGTTGGGATGCTTGCTGTTCCAGATCATCTCATCAATTTTGAGGTGCACAGCATCCCCCACCATTTGCTGCCGACGGTCGGCGAGGGACCATAGCATCTGCGGACGAGTAGCATCCTCCATGTCGACCCACAGCACTAGCTGTTTGCCATCGCGGGTCCTATTGCGCAATGCATGGTTTGCGCGGTAAGACAGGCCTGTCTTGGGATCGACGCGATACTCGGCTCGCGCAGCGTCGGCCAATTGGGCGGCGAACAGTTCGCGCGCGGTCTTGGGCTTAGGGAGCGTGGCTCCCTGGCGGATCGCCCAATCGGCGACCCGCTCCATATCAATGGTCTTCTCTCCGGTTTCCTGCTTGTACCGATGGATCAGTGCTCGCAACTGCTCGTTCTTAGTCATACCGCGTCCTTAGCTTAAGCCCACTGGAGCAACGTCGCCCCAGCCGTCCACAACCGCGCTGGGCAAAACGCGATCGCGGATCTTCACCAGATGAGACCGGAACAGGTCATACCTACCCGTCTTGAATTGAATCTGTCCAGCTACGAGTGCCGGATGCACGCCTAGTACTTTTGCCAGCCCCAGAAAGTCGCGCTCTGGAAAGATAGGCGCTTTGCGCTTTATGAAGCTGTCGATGCGGGCCTTAGGCGCGCAAAACTCAGAGGCCGCCGCATTGGCCAGTTTCTCTTCTTCGTCGACGACATCGTCATTGAGGTTCACATCAAGCGAAGGCTCTGTCTTGCCGTGGCCTTGCAAGACGTGTTCCAGCTCGTGGCGCAGTACAAACCAAAAGTTGTCCATACGATCGAACCGCATCGTCATACCGATCACGGGAGAGTGCTCGTCCAGCCAGAGACATACGCCATCTATCTTGGACGACTTGAGCGCCTCCACGACGACAAATCGGATGCCGCATTCTTGCAAGATGCGAGGCACATGCCGCGCCTCTTCGGGAGCGCTGAGCAAAGCCTGAAGCCTGGGGATTGCTGAGCGCACCGCAGCCTCTTTATACTTGGGTACCAGAAGCTCTTTGGCGATCTGTCGAACCCGATACAGCCAGGCCAGCTGCGCCGATGACGCCGGTTCACCCGCAGAGGTCTTCTTAGCCGCATGCGGCGTGCGTGTGATTTGGCTAGGGTTCTGACCGTCGAAAAAAGCGCAGAGTGCCTTATCCACGGCTCCCAAGTCACGAATGTTATCGACCTTAATCCACTGGCGTTTGATGAGCTCGGCTACGGGCAGTTCCGCGAACACCTTGGCTCGTTCCGCACGCGCCGGGTTGGGAATGGTGACGATACGTGCCCTGGCCAGATCTAGATTACGCTGAAGTTCAACGAACCGTTCCGCAGGCACTCCAAACACTTCCTCGAGGGAGATCGCCACCTCCGGCGTGACCGCCTTCTTGCTGGAAATCAGCTTGCTGATGCCAGTCTCTTCGACTTCCAGTACGGCGGCAAGGATGCGGTTGTTCCACCCACGTTCAGCGAGTAGCGTTTCAATGAGTTGGCCGGGAGTGCGATAATGTGTTTGATCCATTGTTTGCGATTTTAGTGAAACTTGCACCAAATCGCAAACTTTTCATTTTGGCACACTAGAGAGCGTGCGATCAGGCTACAAATTTGAACGACGTCGATCACCGCGAAGCAGCCATGGAACGTAGAAATTGGCTGGATGAACTTCCGCAGCCGAGTCTGTCATTGGGTTAAACGAAAGGTATCTCAGCCGTTTGATCTAGATGCCTAGTTCGCCGGATACTGATTTCCTAGGCTCGGATATTCGCCGTAATAAATGCGGCGAAAGCAGTGTTTCTCACTGCAATATTCCGGTTTTCGGTGAGTAAAAAATAAAAAGGCCGTCTCTGCATACACAGAGACGACCTTTCGAAATTGGTGCCGGGGCCGGAATCACATGAAGGTAAGCGATCCATTAACCACAGGGTATTCAGGCAGCGAGGTCCATGGCAACCTGTTGGATATCTACATTCCATGGGAGTAGTGCCTCGATTTCATCAAC
>LNAP01001756.1_pt1 | contig 22651 bp, 16 predicted proteins | sample 602601 | NCBI WGS metagenome assembly LNAP01 (sample SAMN02440304, study PRJNA202911) | soil metagenome | biome: Subtropical and temperate rainforests or woodlands; isolation source: soil samples (1 kg each in a 20% v/v slurry with milli Q water) were... ...
TGGCGGAGAGGGAGGGATTCGAACCCTCGTTAGGATATTATCCTAAACACGCTTTCCAGGCGTGCGACTTAAACCGCTCATCCACCTCTCCGCTGATGCTGGCTAATGCCGACCCTGTTTCCGTTGGTCTAGCAGGGCGCGGATTCTAGCAGAATCAGGCTTCGCTGTGACGTAAAGAGAGATCAATTGCATGCACATCTTTCGTTAAGCTGCCGATCGAGATGCGATCAACGCCGGTTTGGGCAATGCTGCGTACGGTTTCAAGATTGACGCCACCTGAGGCTTCCAGTTGCGCGCGGCCTGCGGTGAGCGCCACGGCCTCGCGCATTTGCGCTAGTCCCATGTTATCCAGCAGTATCATTTGCGCGCCCGCATCCAGCGCCTCGCCGAGCTGGCTCAAGGTTTCCACTTCGATTTGAATGAACACGCCACGGTTTTCGTCATGCACAATGGCACGCGCGCGCTCCAAGGCGGGGAAAATGCCACCCGCAGCGATAATGTGGTTTTCCTTGATCAACAAACCATCGTAAAGCCCCAGCCGATGGTTCTTGCCGCCGCCACAGGTCACTGCGTATTTTTGCGCCAGGCGCAAACCGGGCAAGGTTTTACGGGTATCCACAATTCTGGCTTTTGTGCCGCGCACCGCGTCTACATAGGCACGCGTGGTGGTGGCCGTTGCCGACAGCAGCTGTAAAAAGTTCAAGGCGGCGCGCTCTGCGGTGAGCAATGCGCGGGTGTTAGCCTCTATTTCACACAGCGTTTGCCCGGCGGTAATCAGGTCACCATCCTGTGCTGTCCACCGCATGACAGACGTTGGGTCCAGTCGGCTAAAGCAGGCGTTAAACCAGGCACGGCCAGCCAACACGGCTTCTTCGCGACAGATTACCGCACCTTGGCTTCGCCGGTCAGCTGGCGTGAGTAAGGCCGTGACGTCCCCGCTGCCAATATCTTCAGCCAACGCAGCGAGCACGTTACGTTCTATTTCCGCGGCCAGCGCGAGCGAGTTTTGCAAAGTTTCCATGGTATGTTTTGCCTCAGTCAATTCTGCGGAATTTTAACAGGGGGAAGTAGCATGATCGGTGTGTTTTCAGTCAGCCTTGGGGTGCTGATTGCCTTTGCCATCAGCATTGCGGTGATTTATTTCTATATCAAGGACATCACACAAAAAAAGCACGCCATCTTGCGCAACTTCCCGCTCATTGGCCATTTGCGTTATTTTTTTGAGCAACTGGGTGAACACTTTCGCCAATACCTTTTCCTGGGTGACCGTGAGGAGCGGCCATTTAACCGGGCCACACGCAATTGGGTATACCGGCTGGCGAAAAACGAAGGTGGCGTGCTGGGTTTTGGTTCAACTTACGACCTGCACGAACCCGGGGCGTTGCTTTTTGTCAATGCACCCTTTCCGGTACTGGAAAGTGACCGGCTCCCCACCCCGCCACTAAGCATGGGCGACGGCTGGTGCGGGAAGCCGTTTGTAACCCGCTCTATCGTCAATATCAGCGGCATGAGCTTTGGCGCGATTTCCCAACCCGCAGTCCGCGCCTTGTCCTTGGGTGCGGCGAAAGCCGGGTGCTGGATTGATACGGGCGAAGGCGGTTTATCGCCATATCACCTCGAAGGCGATTGTGATGTGATCATGCAAATTGGCACGGCCAAGTATGGTGTACGCGATGACAATGGTCAGCTCTCAACTGAAAAACTGCGTGACATCGCAGCGCGGGATAATGTGCGCGCTTTCGAGATCAAGCTCTCGCAAGGCGCCAAGCCTGGCAAAGGCGGCGTGTTGATGGGCGTTAAAGTGACCCCTGAAATTGCCCGCATCCGCGGAATTCCCGTGGGAGAGGATTCACTTTCGCCGAACCGGCATCTGGATATTGCAAATATCAACGAGTTGCTCGACATGGTCATTCGCGTACGCGACATCACCGACAAACCCGTCGGCATAAAAACCGCGCTGGGCGGTTGGGAATTCATGAATCAGCTCACCGAAGCCATTGCTCGACGCGGCTTGGGCTATGCGCCAGACTTTATCGCCATTGATGGTGGCGAAGGCGGCTCGGGCGCAGCACCCCAAGCTTTGGCAGATCACATGGGGCTCTCCATTTCCGAAGCGTTGCCGCGCGCCGTCGATGCCTTGCTGGAAGCGGGCATTAAAGATCGCATCAAGGTCATTGCCGCAGGACAACTGGTGAATCCGGCACGCGCGGCCTGGGCGCTGGCTTGCGGTGCGGATTACGTAAATACCGCGCGCGGCTTCATGTTTTCCTTAGGCTGCATTCAAGCCCTGCGCTGCCACACCAACACTTGCCCGACGGGGATTGCGACGCACGACATTAAACTGCAGCGTGGCTTGGTGGTGGAAGAAAAGTTCGAGCGGGTGGCGAATTATTGCCTCAACATGAACAAGGAAATTGACATGATTGCGCATAGCTGCGGCCTGCATCATGCAAGGGAATTCCGCCGTGAGCATGTGCGTGTTGCCCGCGCCGATGGCACTACAACCGCGCTTAATGTGCTTTTCCCGTATCCGGTGCAGCGTTCGATCCAGGCGGCTTCTTGAACCGTTCAGAGAGCGCAATCGACATGCTGCTCACCGCAATGATCACAATCCCGATGATCGCGATGCCATCGGGCAAATGGTCATAGACCAGATACCCTAGCAAGGTCGCCCAGATCAGCTGCGCGTAAGTAAAAGGCGCCAGGGTTGACGCCTTGGCATGGCGAAAAGCCAGAATGAATAACCAGTGGCCGATGCCGCCCAATACGCCGAGCGATAAAATTTGCAGTATTTGAAACGGCGTGGGCGTGGGGCCGCCCCAATAAAACGGTACGGCAAGGCTCAAGCCCGCAGTACCTATCATTGCACCGTAAAACAGCATGGTGAGTGCATTTTCGTTAGGCGATAAACGGCGTGTTTGAATCTGGTAGATCGCATATAAAACCGCTGTGATTACCATGAAAATCAGCCCATCAACAGGCAAATTGCCACCGGGCCGGGCGATCAGCAGCACACCGGCAAAGCCCGCAACCACAGCTACCCAGCGCACTGGGGTGATTTTTTCGCCCAGTTGCCAGCGCGCCAGCAAAACCACAATCAGGGGCGAGAGGAAAATCACCGCCGTGGCTTCTGCCAAGGGCAACAAGCGAAAACCGGCAATACCAAAACAGGAGGTCGTCAATAACACCAAACCGCGCTTCACTTGCGCCCACGGGTTTTGGGTGGTGACCAGTTTTAGCCGCATGGACGGCGCCAGGAGAATCAGCATCAACAAAAAATGCACGCTGTAACGCGCCCAGACAATCATCGGCAAGGGGAAGGTGCGGGTGAGATATTTTGACGTTGCATCGAGTGAGGTGAAGAAAAAAACCGCTATCAGGATGTAGGCAATGCCGCGAATGGGCTGCGGTTCAAAAGGCAATTTAGACATCCAGGGCAATCCATTCATTCAAAAGCCTGCGCGCCGCAGGGATCAGTTCACTTGCCGTTAAACCTATCGGCCCTTGTCCTTCTGTGACTAACACATCGGCGGCTGCGCCGTGCAAATACACGCCACCCATTAACGCTTCCGCCGCTGGCCAGCCTTGCGCCAACAGCGCACCTACCATGCCGGAGAGCACATCGCCCGTACCGCCTGTCGCCAGCCCGGCGTTGCCCGTGGGGTTGATGCGCCATTGGGCGTTCGGCTTGCCATCCGGATGCGCTAGCGGACAAGCAACCACAGTGCCGCAACCTTTCAATGCCACGTGCGCATTAAAACGCTGTGCAATTTCCAGCGCAGCGGCCACGCGGTTGGCTTGCACTTCCTCAACGCCCACCGCCAGCAGCCGCGCGGCTTCCGCCGGATGCGGTGTCATGAGCGTGGGCGCGTCGCGTCGTGCAATACGCGCTGCCAGCACAGGATGCTGAGCCAAGAGATTCAACGCATCAGCATCCAGCAGCAAAGAAAACTCGGCGCTGGCAACACGGCGCAAGGCTTCCAGCGCAGCCTCGGACGTGCCCAAACCCGGGCCAATGACTGCCGCTGTTGCCTGACTTGCCGCAGCCTCAACCGTGCGCAGCATGAGTTCGGGCTGTACCACATCCACCAGCAGTTTTTCCAGCAGGCCGGCAAACACGCGCCCGGTGCCTAAATGCAAAGCCGCACGCGCAGCGAGCAAGGCCGCCCCCGTCATGCCGCGTGCGCCGCCGATCACCGCCAAAGAACCAAAGCGGCCTTTATGCGTATTGCGCTGCCGCGGTTTAAGGCAGGATTGAAAATCTGCCCTTGCCAGCCGTGCACCCGGCGCATTCAAGCGTTGAATTGCTTCGCCCAATCCCAGCGCATCAATGCTGATTTTTCCGCAATAGTCAGGTCCATCGAGCGTATATAAACCGGGCTTGCCCGCAATAAAACTGATTGTATGCGTCGCACGCACCGCGCATCCCGACGCGTTTTCTGCCCCCACCACGCGGCCGGTATCCGCATCCAGCCCGCTGGGAATATCCAGCGCCAGCACGGGACCCGCAAACTGGTTGATGCGCTCAACTATCGCCGCATACTCGCCAACCATCGGACGCGTTAAACCGATGCCAAACAAGCCATCCACCACCAGGCTATAGTCGCCATCCAGCACGCTGGCCTTGTCAAGCGCAGAAAAGTCGGCGCTGGCAACACGGCGATCCGCGTGCCGATTGGTTGCATTTTCAGCCAGTTGCGCCCGCCATTGCCCCAGCGCCCGCTGCGCATCCGGCGGCAGATTTGCCTCATCACCCAAAAACACCAGCGCCACTGGCACCTTGTTTTCATGCAACACACGCGCCATTGCAAACGCATCGCCGCCATTGTTGCCAGGTCCCGCAAAAATCAGCACCGGCGCACGTTGAACAATGCGTCCTGCACCCTTTTTTGCCGCCTGAACAGGTTCAGCCAGAATACGCATTGCCACCGCTGCCGCCGCCTGCCCTGCCCGCGCCATCAGGGGCGGCATATCCTGGGCATGCGCAGCTTCCAAGGCGCGCAATTGCGGCGTAAGCAAAAGTGGAAAATAGCGTGGGAAATTCATGCGGCTATTCTAATCGGCGAATTCGTGCCACCCAATCCGGACCGCCCTTTAATTTCAGCCCCCCGCTGAAACAAACCCACGTCTGGACGCTCAACAATCATTCAGGGATAATTCGTCCTTTGGTTTACCGCTGGTTTTAACAACCCCCCACCGCAGCCCCTCTTGGCCTGCAGGAGCCCTACCGAATGACAGCACGCCCCATTAACGGCAATGCGCTCTCGACCGCGCTGCGCAGCGATTTAACTGCCCGCACCCACACCCTTGAATCGCAAGGCATAACACCTGCCCTGGCCGTAATTCTGGTGGGCGACGACCCGGCTTCGGCCGTGTATGTGCGCAACAAGATTGCCGCTTGCGAAAAAACCGGCATACGCTCGCTGCACTTTAGCTTTGCTGCGGATGTTGATCCTGCGCTGGTCTTGACAAAAATCGACGAACTCAACACGAACCCCGAGGTGCATGGCATTCTGGTGCAGCTCCCGCTGCCCAAGCAGTTTGACACCGACGCCGTGCTCGAAGCCATTGCGGTTGAGAAAGACGTGGATGGATTCCACGCCCAGAATATTGGCGCCCTCGTCCAGGGCAAGCCGCGCTTTATTCCCTGCACGCCCTATGGCGTGATGAAAATGCTGGCGTCCATTGAGGCACCGCTCAAGGGCGCTGAAGCCGTCATCGTCGGGCGCAGTAATATTGTTGGCAAACCGATGGCGTTACTGCTATTAGCCCAAGGCTGCACCGTCACCATTTGCCACTCGCAAACGCGTGACCTGGCCTTTCACACGCGGCGTGCGGATATCCTGATCGCCGCCGTCGGGCGGCCGAAAATAATCACGGGTGACATGGTCAAGTCCGGCGCCATCGTGATCGACGTGGGCATCAACCGCCTGCCCGACGGCAAGCTGTGCGGCGACGTTGATTTTGCCAGCGCGAGCGAGGTGGCCTCAGCCATTACACCCGTGCCGGGTGGCGTGGGGCCGATGACCATCACCATGCTGCTGACGAACACCCTGGAAGCGGCTGAGCGCTCTATCCAGCCCGCCGCAGCGCAATAATTCATCAGCAACTTGTTCAATTCGATAAAGTAAAAAAACATGACCACTCCCCTTCCCCTCGTTGGCATACTCATGGGCTCGGATTCCGACTGGCCCATCATGCAAGCAGCTGCAAAAATGCTCAAAGAGTTTGGCGTGCCTTATGAAGCACGCGTGATTTCAGCGCACCGCGCACCAGACGTGTTGTTTGATTATGTGACAGGCGCCAGCGACCGGGGCATACGGATTCTCATCGGCGGCGCAGGGGGCGCAGCACATCTGCCTGGCGTGATAGCCGCTAAAACGACCTTACCTGTCCTCGGCGTGCCCATGCCATCCAAACATTTAATGGGCATGGATTCGCTGCTTGCCATCGTGCAAATGCCCAAAGGCATACCCGTGGCGACCTTTGCCATTGGCGAAGCTGGCGCAGCCAATGCCGCCTTGATGGCCATTGCCATTTTGGCTGGCACAGATGCGGAACTGAACAAAAAACTGGCGGCTTTCCGCACCACGCAAACAGAACGCATGCTGAACGTCACGCTGCCCGAACTGTGAGACTGCCATGAATATCCCTGCCGTTCGCAGTTATCTGCTGAACCTGCAAGCACAGACCGTCAACTCGCTCGAAACCTTCGACGGAGAGTCGTTTCGTCTCGATGAGTGGCAACGCCCGGAAGGCGGCGGCGGCATTTCACGCCTGATAGAAAACGGCCTGTTTTTCGAGCGCGGCGGGGTGAACTTTTCTCACGTCAAGGGCACAACGCTCCCCGCCTCAGCGACCGCGCACCGACCGGAACTCGCCGGCCGCAACTGGGAAGCCATGGGCGTATCGCTGGTGCTGCATCCACATAACCCCTACTGCCCCACCGTGCACATGAATGTGCGCTTTTTTGTGGCTGAAAAAGAGGGCAGTGCGCCGGTATGGTGGTTTGGCGGCGGTATGGATTTAACGCCTTATTATGGGTTTGCCGATGATGCGACCTCTTTTCACCAAACTTGCCGTGATGCCTTGGCCCCGTTTGGCGAAAAAATGTATCCGGAATACAAAGCCTGGTGCGATCGCTACTTTTTCCTCAAGCACCGCAATGAAGCCCGCGGTGTTGGTGGCATCTTTTTTGATGATGTGAACGAAAGCGGCTTTGAGCGCTGCTTTGCCCTCATGCAAAGCGTGGGCAATCATTTCATCCCAGCGTATTTGCCTATCATCGAGCGGCGCAGGAAGCTCGCTTATGGTGACCGCGAGCGTGATTTTCAGGCTTATCGCCGTGGCCGCTATGTCGAGTTCAATCTGGTTTGGGATCGCGGCACGCTGTTTGGCCTGCAATCCGGCGGACGCACGGAATCCATCTTGATGTCCCTGCCACCCAATGTCATCTGGCGCTATGACTGGCATCCAGCCCCGGGCAGCGCAGAAGAAAAACTCTATACGGACTTTTTGCCGGCACGTGAATGGATTTGAATAGGCTTCGGGATTTAACCAGGTAGCCCGGTAATGACTGCCTGGCCCGCTGCGCGAGCGGCGTGGGCTGGCATCAAATGGCGTTGTTTCACGCCAAGCCACGAATTTACCCCCCAAGCCACGAATTTACCCCTTAAGGCCGTGTTGCCACAGGCTTATTGCAAAAAACATGAATGGGCCAGAGGGATTATTCACACCACGGTCAAATCATCGCCACTGCGGCACGATAGTGCCGTAGCGCCAGCGCCGAGTTTTCCAGCTGATCGAACAGTTGCGCAAGTTCAATATGCGTGGCGCGTTGCGGCACAATGGCCAGCGACGACTCAAGATAGCTTTGTGCCTTTCCCCATAACTGCTGCTGGCGGCACAAGCGCCCCAACGTCAGCAGCAATGCGCTATCACGCGGATGTTGCGCCAGCCATTTTTCAGCCTGGGCAATGCGCCCGACCACATCACCGCCAACGCATTGGCTATACACCAGCACCAAGCCTTCATCCCATTCGGGGCTGATAGTCTGAATGGCTTCTTCAATCACCTGTTGCGCTTCATCACTGGCATTGGCTGCAATCAAAGCCCGCGCAGTATCCCGCGCCAACAAAGGCTCGGTGCGTTCAACCGCATCCAGGCTTTGCCAATACGCCAACAAGCCCACCTTATTGCCGCGTAACGCACGCAAAGCTTCGCGCAAGGCGCTACTGCGCAAAGGCAAGGCCTGATCGGGCGTGAGCGCTTTGTATTTTTCCAGCTGCCGCACCAGGCGCGCAACTTCTGTCCAGTTACCCAGACCGCGCTCGGCGCGCAGCCCCAAGCGCAAGGCGGCAATGTGGCGGCCACCGTTCATCGCCAGAATTTGCAAGGTATTGTGTGCATCATCAAAGCGCCGTTCATTCAGCGCAAACTCGGCTTCCATCATCAGCCGTGCGGTTTTAAATCCTTTTGCATCCAGCGCTTCTACACGCTCGGCCCATAAGGCTTCACGTTCTGTATCACGCAAGTTATGCGCCGCACGCCAAGCTAAAAGGGCTGCGGCACCCGGTGCGGGATGATCTGCCCAGGATTTTTCGATACTGCGTAGCGCATGCCCGTAACGCCCCTCTTGCAACAGGCGCGCCGCTTCAAAATGCGCGCTAATGGCTTTGTTAAAACGCTGCCGCTGACGGAACTCGGCAACCGCTCCTGGCAAAGACAGGGTGTGGCGCGTAAGACGCACCAGAAAATATAGGACGAAAAAAAACGCGGCCAGGCCCACAACAAAAAAGTTAAGCGAAACTTCCGCACGCCAGGGCGGCGTGACCAGCAACACATAACCTTCGTTATAACGGCCAACGACAGCCAGACCCACCGCCAGGGCAGCCAGGATCAGTAACCAGAAAAGTGAACGCATAGTGACAACTTACCGACGGGGCACGCGATCGCGTGTGAGTTTGAGTTGGCGCACAGCCGATAGTGTTTCATCCAGTGACGGCAAGGCAGCGCCAACCTCGGTGGCAGACAGGCTTGCCAGGGATGTCCTGGCCGCAACGACAGATGTTGCCCGCGCATCAAAATAACGGTCCAGCAGCACAACGGCCTGGGATATATTTTCATGGAAGGCCTTGCCATCACGCTGCAAAAGTGCCAAGCGGGCATTGAGCAAACGCAACTTGAGATTTTCCCGCAAGAAGAAACTTTGGCTGGGCGCTAGCAAAGCAGTATCCCGGGACTCAATCCGCTCAATACGCACAAGCTGGCCCACCGATTGCCCCACATCGTGCCAGATATCCGCAACCAAGGCCTGCCAGTAAGCCAGATGCAGCATGGAAGAGGCTGATTTTGATGTCCCGGCAGCCGATGGCTTGGCGGTTGATAACCCAACAGGCGCTGCAACTGACTGGCCTTTATTTGGCCGTTGATCAAAAACCAGCGGCAAACTGTCAACGGCCGTCACCACGCTTTCAAGCTTCAACAACAAGCCCGCTACATCGCCGCCTGGCATGGCTTTCAAGCGCCCAATGTCGCGCGCCAACAGACGGCGCAAAGGCATGAATTGCGGTTGCGGTTCCTGTGCTAGGCGCGCATCCGCATTTTCCAGGGCAATCAACGCCGCGCTGACATTGCCGACAAATTGCAATTGCTGCATGGCCAGCGTGACCGTTTGCTCCAATTCAGCCAACAGACGCAGATCGCGGCTGCTGGACATCTCTTGATACATGGCCTGCAAAGCGGCTGACTGCCCCTGCATCGCTAACAGACGCTCATCCAGCAACGCCACTTTGGCTGCCAGCGCCTGGTGGGCTTGTTGCGATTCATGCACGGCCCCAGTGGCCGCCTTGACCATTTGGTCAGTGCTGGCAAGACGGCGGTCCAGCGCTTGCTGCAGGTGTGAAATATGTCGGCGGCTATCCACCCACTGCAGGATGATGACAAGCACCAGTGCGGCAAGAATCAAAACCCTGACTCGCCACCGTGGTAGTTTGTCCGTTGCGGTTTTATTCGCTGCAGACGCTGTTGCAGATCCGGTGTCAGATGCGGGCAGCATGTGCGTTAATTGTGCGTTATTGTCTTGTTCCATGATGTACGTAGTATTGCATGAGTTCCTTGATCAAACCATCATCCCCGGGTGCTGTGGGAATCACCTGTTTCAAGCCCAGCGCCAAGGCTTGTGCGGCAATGCGTTGATGGGTGACAAACGTCGGCGTTTTTTTAAGCCAGGCCTGCCCTAAATGCCCTACGCGGTCAAAAAAATAGCGCAAACCTTCACTACTGGTAAGTGTTACCGCATCCAGCGCACCTGCTTCCCAGCGTTTGAGTAAAACCGAGGCATCCGCATTGGTCGGCAAACGGCGATAACACGCGACCCGCTGCACCACGGCACCGCGCTGCGTCAAGGTATCGCCCAGCAGCTCGCGCCCCGTATCGCCACGAAAAATAATAATCCGCTTACCCGCAACCGCCATGAGTTCCGGCAATGCCAAGAGGGCTTCCGAGTCAAACTGCAAGGCGGGCGAAATCACACGACTCATGCCCCGCTGGTGCAAGGCTTGCTCGCTCATTTTGCCCAGTACAATGCAGGGCAAATGTGCGGGCCAGGCACGGCGCGGCAAAATAATATCCAGCGCCTTTTCAATCGCGTTAGGGCTGACAAACACGGCCAGATCAAAACTATCCAGCGCAATGGCAGCCTCCATCACCGGCGTGATATCCGCACACGGTTGAATGGAAAAAACCGGAAAGAAAACCGGCTCAGCCCCTTGCGCAACCAAAAGCGTCGCCAGATGTTCTGCCTGCCCGCCCGGTCGCGTAACCACAATCTGCCGCCCGGCCAGCGGCTGAATAAATTTCATAGGCTCAAAATCGCTCGTCACGATAGGCTACCTGCGCAGCGCACTGGCCGCGCAGCATTCAGAGGCCATCATGCAAAGGCGAGGACAGATGGGAAACACGGCCGTTCAAGCCCTGCCAATGTTGGCAAGAATCTCTCCAGCACCTTCCGTTAAAAGCGCATTGGCCACTTGCTGCCCCAGCGCCTCGGGCTGATCCGCACTACCCAGAGACTCCGCCTGCACGATGCGCGCGCCGTCAGCTGTGGCAACAAAACCGCGCAACCAAATGGCCTTATCCCGTTCAATGGCAAAAGCGCCTAAAGGAACCTCACAACTGGGCACGTCACACCAGCCCCCCAGCGCACGCGCCAGGGCACGTTCGGCCAGGACGCAAGCGGCGGTGGCGGCATCATGCAAAGGCGCCATCCAGACGGCCATATCCGCGCGGGAAGACAAGGCCTCGATACCCAGCGCCCCTTGCCCCGGTGCCGGCAAGGAATCTTCTGCACTCAACGTCGTGCGAATTCGCCCACCCAAACCCAGCCTTTTAAGACCGGCCGCAGCCAGAATAATGGCATCGAACTGCCCTTCGTCGAGTTTGCGCAAACGCGTGTCCAGATTGCCACGCAAGGGCGAAACAGCCAGATAAGGGTAACGCGCATGCAACTGCGATTCGCGCCGCAAGCTGGAGGTACCAACCACTGCGCCGGGTGGCATGTCGTTGAGGCGCTCGTATCTATTCGAGATAAACGCGTCCTCAGGCACTTCGCGCGGACCAATGGCCACCAGGGAAAAGGCCGCATCCAGCAGCATCGGCACATCTTTCATGGAATGCACGGCAAGGTCAGCGCGCCCCTCCAGCAAAGCTGTTTCCAGCTCTTTTACAAACAAGCCCTTGCCGCCCACTTTAGCCAACGGCCGGTCAAGAATCTGATCGCCCCGCGTGGTCATACCCAGCAAGTCCACCTGACACGCGGGATAGGCCTGTTGCAACAAGGCGCGTACATGCCCGGCTTGCCACAGCGCCAGGCGCGATTCACGCGTCGCGATGACCAAACGCCGGGGTGGCTGCTGCGTGGGTGTAGGGGATGTTGCTGGCGCGGAAATCATGGCAGTCATTTATCGTACCCAGAAAAAAAGAAACCATGGGCAAAAATTCATCAATTTGCGCGCGGTTTGCAAGATGCTTAAGTTTATCATTGCGCCGTACGCACCATGCCTGCAGCATGGTCAGCGCCTGTTGATGCCAGCTTTCGCCAGCAGTGCCGGTTTTGGGTTGACCGCCGTCTCACCAGCGCCGACTTTTACCTCCTTACCACGACTTGCCATTTGCCACTACTTACCCCCATGAAAAAAACACCCCCTTCCGCCGAAGACAAAGACGCTCCCTTGCGCGACGATATTCGTTTTTTAGGCCGCCTGCTGGGCGACACCTTGCGGCAACAGGAAGGGGATGAAGCCTTCGATACGGTCGAACATATCCGTCAGCTGGCCACCCGGTTTCATCGCCATCACGATCTGGCCGCAAGAGACCAGCTCGAAGCCGTGTTAGCCGCCCTGCCCAATGAGCAAACCACACAGGTAGCGCGCGCCTTTAGCTACTTTTCGCATCTCGCCAACATTGCCGAAGACCAACACCATCTGCGCCGTAGCCGCGCCCACGCCATAGCGGGCGCGGCCCCGCGCGAGGGCAGCCTGATCCATGCCATTTCACTGGCAAGGCAAGCAGGCATCAAAGCCGCCGACTTGGCCGAGTTTTTCACCCAGGCCAAAGTCTCGCCGGTGTTGACCGCACACCCAACCGAAGTCCAGCGTAAAAGCATCCTCGACTGCCAATGGGAAATCGCGCGCCTATTGAACGACAGGGACCGCAGCGCACTCACACCAGATGAAATTAAAAATGCCGAAGAAGCCCTGCGCCGCGCCGTCTTAACCCTCTGGCAGACGCGCATGCTGCGTCGCGCCAAGCTCTCTGTTGCTGATGAAATCACCAATGCACTGACGTTTTACGACACCACGTTTTTGCACGGGCTACCCAAGCTTTATCACGCGCTGGAAGATTATCTTGCCACTCATGTCGATAATGGGTCTCCGCCCTGCAGGACTACCTGGCCTGGGAATGGCATCAGTAAAAAATGCAGCAAAGACAGCGGGGTCGGCATCCCGGAACTGCCCTCATTTTTACATCTGGGCTCATGGATCGGCGGAGATCGCGATGGCAACCCCTTTGTGACAGCAGAGATCGTGCTTGCCGCCGTGCGTGCGCAAAGCCGCAAGGCGCTCACGCACCAGTTGGAACAATTACATCGCCTGGGCGCAGAATTGTCGCCCACCCTGGCTTTGGCCAACATCTCCGTTGAGCTAAAAAACCTCGCGGCACTATCCCCAGACCAAAGCCCGCACCGCGCTGACGAACCCTATCGGCGCGCCATTTCCGGCATGTACGCGCGTCTTGCGGCCACCGCACGGCAGCTCGACCAGTTTGACGCCCCGCGTCATCCGGTGGGAGCGGCTAAACCATATGCGGATGCGGCCGAATTCAGTGCCGACTTGAACATTCTGCACGAATCCTTGGTCAGCCATAAAGCCGGATTGCTGGCCCGTGGCCGCTTGCGCGACCTGCGTCGCAACGTGGCGATTTTTGGCTTCCATCTCGCCCCGCTTGACTTGCGGCAAAATTCCGACGTGCACGCCCGCACCGTCGCTGAATTGCTGGCTGTGGCTTACCCGGAGATTGACTATCTCGCCTTCGATGAGGCCACTCGCACGCAAAAACTGCTCACGGAACTCGCAACCCCGCGCCCGTTGAACGCCCCTGCGGTGACATATTCAGCAGAGACAGAAGGCGAGTTGGCAATCTTTCAGGCAGCACGCCAAATTCACCAGCGCTACGGCTGCGCGGCTATCGAGAACATCATCATCTCCAAAGCCAGCGCTGTTTCCGACTTGCTGGAAGTTGCCATCTTGCTCAAGGAAGTGGGTTTGTTACGGCCACATAAAGCTGCGCTTGACGTTAATATCGTACCGCTCTTTGAGACCATCGGCGACCTGGAAAATGCAGCCAAGATCATGGATGAATTACTCTCCATCCCGCTGTATAAAATCCTGCTGCAAAGCCGCGGCAATTTGCAGGAAATCATGCTGGGTTATTCAGACAGCAACAAGGATGGCGGCTTTTTAACGTCAGGCTGGGCTTTGTATCGGTGCGAGATAGCGCTGACCGAAGTGTTTGCCCGCCATGGCATTCGCCTGCGTTTATTCCATGGCCGCGGAGGTTCCGTGGGTCGTGGTGGCGGCCCCAGCTACCAGGCCATTTTGGCGCAACCGCACGGGGCAGTGCAAGGGCAGATCCGCATCACCGAGCAAGGCGAAGTCATTGCCTCCAAATACGCCAATCCTGAGCTTGGTTGCCGCAACCTGGAAGTACTCGCCGCAGCCACGCTGGAAGCAACGCTCTTGCCGCGCAGGTTTGACGATCCACCGCCAGAGTTTCTGGCCGCCATGGAGGCCTTATCCGCCAGCGCGTTCAAAGCCTACCGTGCCCTGGTATACGAAACCCCGGGTTTTGAGCAGTATTTCTGGGAATCCACGGTGATTGCCGAAATTTCCTCGCTCAACATTGGCAGCCGCCCGGCGTCGCGCAAGCAAAGTATGTCGATCGAGGATTTACGGGCGATTCCGTGGGTGTTTTCATGGGCGCAATGCCGTTTGATGCTACCCGGCTGGTTTGGTTTTGGCGCCGCAGTCACCGCCTGGAAAGCGCAGCAAGGCGAAATCGGCATGCAACTACTTCGCCGCATGTATCAGGAATGGGGGTTTTTCCGCACCCTGCTATCCAATATGGATATGGTGTTAGCCAAAAGCGACATCGCCATTGCGGAACGTTATGCCGAACTGGTAAGTGACGAAAATTTACGCCAGGCGATTTTCCCGCGCGTCAAAGCCGAATGGCAGAACGCGATAGAAGCGTTATTGGCAATCACCCAGGAAACTGCACTGCTGGACAGCAACCCACTGTTAAAACGCTCCATCCAGAATCGTTTCCCTTACATCGACCCGTTAAACCATCTGCAGATTGAATTATTGCGGCGTTTTCGCGCCGGCACGCAAGACGAAAAAGTCCAGCGCGGGATACACCTGAGCATCAACGGCATCGCGGCGGGCTTACGCAATAGCGGGTAAGTCGTTCTTCATCCGGAGAGGATGCGCAACCCTGCGTTCGAGCCACACCTGCCAAATCTTCATTCCTTCATTCGCAGCGGACGATTTCCATCTACCGAAAATCTGAACGAGCTGCCTGGGGTATGCGGGATGAATACGCGGGGCGCTGACGCCCATGGTAAGCAAATGCCACCCGCTGATGATGAAACACGCGAAAGGCCGCATCAAGACCCGCGCCCGCCCGGCCGCGAGGCGAGACACGGCCAGCCTTGCAAAGCCAGCCGACTGCGGCGGCGCGGCGCAAGCGGCGCGAATTCCCGCCCCCCCAGCCTCCCCCGCACAGGGAAGGAGACTGTCTGGCTCGCTGCGCGAGCGGCGTGGGCCGGCAGCAAATCACGTTGTTTCACGTTAAAAAAGTCGGCGCTGGCGGGACGGCAATGAGACGAAGGCCCAGATGCCATGCTGAAGTAACAGCGTAAGAAGTAACAGCGTAAGGTACTGGGTTGGCGGCAAAGCCAGGATTCACAAAGCCGAAACCAATTCGGCACGATCGTGCATGGCAAGGGAGTTAAAGCCCCATCGTGCTGAATTTTGCATCCTCAACCCATGGTCAAACTTCGTCAACTCGTCGGCAGGCGTTGAAAATTGTCGGCCTCAACCCAGCGCTTGATGCGGTTAGCATCCCCCACACGCGTCATTTTGCCCACTGAGTCCAACAGCACAATGATGGTAGGTTTGCTGTTGATCCAGGCCTGCATGACGAGGCAACGGCCGGCCTCGCTGATGTATCCAGTTTTGGATAAGCCAATTTGCCAGGCCGAGCTTTTAACCAGTGCATTGGTATTATGAAATTGCTGCGTACGGCCGGCCACATTCACTTGATCCTCAACTGTCGTTGTAAATTCGCGAATCAGCGGGTAGTGATGCGCTGCATCAACCATTTTGGCCAAATCGCGAGGACTGGAAACATTCGCAGGGGTAAGCCCCGTCGGATCAAAGAATCTGGTATCCGTCAAGCCCAGCGCACGGGCTTTTGCGTTCATCGCAGCCACAAACGCAGGCTGACCACCTGCATAGTGCCTGGATAAAGCCGAAGCCGCCCGATTCTCAGAAGACATCAACGCCAGACGCAGCATTTCTTCGCGCGACAAGGTCGCCCCTACCGTCAAGCGCGAATGCGTGCCTTTGAGCGTATCAATATCCTCAGTGCCTATGGATAACATCTCATGCAAATCTGGCTGGGCATCCAGCGCAACCATCGCCGTCATGAGCTTGGTGATCGAAGCAATGGGCAAAACCGCCTGGGCATTTTTTTCGTACAGCACCTCGCCGGTTTGCTGATCCTGCACCAGCACAGCGGAGGATTGCAGCGCCAGGCTGCGGGCATGCGTTGTGGCGCGGAGCTCACGTGGCGCGGCAGTCACATCAGCTTGCGCACTGCTCGCGTGCGCTTGACGGCTAACGCGCCCTACTCGGGCTGACTGCTTGTGTTTGGCCAGCGGTTTTTTGGTTTGCCGCGCAACCTTTTTTTGCGCAGACTTTTTACTCGCCGAAACATGCCGCTTTTTTTTCGCCGACGTTTTTACCGCTCTTTTCGCCACCGAAGTATCGTCCTGCGTCACTTGCGCAGCCACGAAGGCAGGTGCGCCAAGACCCATCACACCAGCAGCAACAAGCATCAGAATTAATTTTTTCATGGCTACCATCCCACATAACGTCCATATTCTAATGTTATCACCAACAAATCATCACAAGGCTTTTTAATTAACTGGTTAGATATGGAATTTCAAGCGAAATCTTGAATTTAGTCGCGATCGTCGCAAGTTTCTGGCGGAGTTTCAATGCCCAGAAATTTCATCAACTGCTCGCGCTGGGCCATCGCATCCCGATACCCCAAATCAACCAGTTGCTTGGTATACGCTCGCTCGAACAAGAGATAACTGGCCAACGCACCTTCCCGGCGACTCATCGCACCGATGCTACGCAACAGCATTCTGATCACCCAGGGCAAGGCTTTGGTGTTAAGCGCGGCTAGGGCATCGAGCCGCTCGGATGGCGAAACCACTAATACGTCTATGGGGCGTAATGTGGTGCCCTGTCCTTCGCAAACACGCTCGGGGATGAGCGAAATGGTGTGATTGATGCGGATCAGCCGTTCAATATCCACAGACAGACTATCGAGAAAAATACTGGACAAGACATGGCCACCGATTTGCGCGAGTGAAGGATATGTCACCCACTTCGGGCGCGCATTCTCTTCATGTGTCCGCCCGTTGCCAACCACCAGCACCTTATCCGCCCCCAAATGAATCGCTGGTGAAATCGGCGCATTTTGCCGCATGGACCCATCGCCAAACCATTCTCGATTCACCCTGACTGCCGGAAAAATAAACGGAATGGCACTGGATGCCAATAAGTGGTCCACCGTAAGCTTGACATGCGCACTCACGCGTTGACTGCGTTGCCAGGTTTGCGAATCTGCAGGGCCTTGAAAAAAAGTCACGCTCTGCCCGCTCGAATAACCTGAGCAAGTGATGCTCACTGAATGCAGCGCCTGACGCTCAATTGCCTGATCAATGCGGGAAAAACTCAAACTATCCGTTAATAATTGACGCAACGGCGCATTATCCAGCAATGACTTGGGCGCGCGATGGGTGAGCCAGCTAAACATCAACGCCGTGAGCCAACTGGCTCCCGACGAGAGGACACCTAAAAAATCGGTGCGATACACCTGCTGGGCTGAAAAGTTTTCCCACACATAGCTAAGATGATCCACTCCTGCGCCAAAATTCTCCGCCCAGGAGGCCATGGTGGCAGCGTTGATGGCGCCAGCGGAGGTACCGCAATAAATATGAAAAGGATTTTTGCGCGGCTCAGGCAATAACTCACGCACGGCTTTGAGCACCCCGACCTGATAAGCAGCGCGCGCGCCACCACCGGTCAAAATCAATGCAATTCGCGGTTTTTTGTTCATTAGTATCCCGTTCAACGCGCTGGACGCCCTGGCGGGCGCATTTTGCTTGATTCATCTGATCCGCTCGATCCATTAGCGGCGAGCAGTGCGCCATTCTAATGAACGCCGTCTTGCCAACGCCGATTTTTTGCAAAGCCAGGGAAAACAAGCGGTACACAACCAAAAAATACTGCCCGGCTTGGACTTAACCTCAGTCAACGCTCAAAAAGCAGCTTAAAACCCTCACGACTCCACCCTATCGACCACTATAGCCAATGAAAACCCTCCCTATTTTCCCATGGTATATTAAGCGCTGATGAAAATCCTGTGTCATACCCAAGATGGCTGCCCAACACCTACCCCGAGTTATGGCAGCGTCCGCCATGTTCTGAACATGCGGTTTTTGGCAGCCCCTGATTACCACCCTGGTCACTGGCTGGCCAATCAATGCATAGCGGTATAGCAGCGGCAGGTTAATGGCTGAAAGTAATCGCTACAAAGGACCACATTTAAAAAAACAATCTGACGACCATGATCGTCAAAGCTTATTTATAAAAATCAGCGCACGATAAGCAACAAAAAAATCGTGCCCCTTTTGGAGAACTTTTGAAACATGAACAGCGAAGCGCCCAACAACATTCCTGACCATATCAAGCACGGCAAACTCATCCAATGGGTGAATGAAGTAGCCTCGCTGACTGAGCCTGACCGGATTCACTGGTGCGATGGATCAAAAGAAGAAGCTGATGCGATCTTCGCGCAAATGGTCGCAACTGGCAGCATAAAACAGCTCAACCCCGCCAAGCGGCCGAATTCCTACCTTGCATTGTCTGATCCATCGGATGTCGCCCGCGTGGAAGACCGCACCTACGTTTGCACCACAGACCCGGAAGACGCTGGCCCCAATAACAACTGGGAAAGTCCCGCCAGGATGAAGGACACGTTGCGCGGCCTGTTCAAAGGCTGCATGCGCGGCCGCACCCTGTATGTCATTCCCTTCTCGATGGGCCCGATAGGCTCGCCCATTGCCCACATCGGTATTGAACTCTCGGACAGCCCCTATGTTGTCGTCAATATGCGCATCATGACGCGCATGGGACGCGCGGTGTTTGATCAACTCGGCGCCGATGGCGAGTTTGTGCCCTGCCTGCACAGCGTAGGCCACCCCTTGCAACCCGGCCAGGCCGATGTGAGATGGCCATGCAACCCGACCAAATACATCTGTCATTTCCCGGAAACCCGCGAAATCTGGTCATTTGGCTCAGGTTACGGTGGTAACGCCCTGCTCGGCAAAAAATGCTTTGCCTTGCGCATCGCCTCCACCATGGCGCGGGACGAAGGCTGGCTGGCCGAACACATGCTCATCCTCGGTGTGGAATCGCCTGAAGGCGAAAAGTCCTATGTCGCCGCGGCCTTTCCTTCGGCCTGCGGCAAAACCAACTTTGCCATGCTGATCCCCCCGCAAAGCCTGGGCGGCTGGAAAGTGACCACCGTCGGCGACGATATTGCCTGGATCAAACCCGGCAAAAACGGGCGGCTGTATGCCATCAATCCGGAAGCCGGCTTTTTTGGTGTGGCGCCGGGCACATCGGAAAAAACCAATTTCAATGCCATGGCCACCTTGCGGGAAAATATCATTTTCACCAACGTTGCCTTAACGGACGATGGCGATGTCTGGTGGGAAGGCATGAGCAAAGAGCCGCCCGCACATTTGACCGACTGGCAGGGCAAGGACTGGACGCCGGAAGATGGCAAGTCTGGCCGCAAAGCCGCCCACCCCAATTCACGCTTTACCGCGCCCGCCGCGCAGTGCCCTTCCATTGATCCAGACTGGGAAAGCCCGGTTGGCGTGCCTATTTCTGCCTTTGTCTTTGGTGGCCGCCGCGCCACCACCGTACCACTCGTCTTTGAAGCCTTTAACTGGAACTACGGCGTCTATATGGCCGCCACGCTAGGCTCGGAAACCACGGCTGCTGCGACCGGCGCGCAAGGCATTGTGCGCCGCGACCCATTTGCCATGCTGCCGTTCTGCGGCTATCACATGGGCGACTATTTCAACCACTGGCTGAAAATTGGCCACCAGATCCAAAATTCACCCAAAATTTTCACGGTTAACTGGTTCCGCCAGGATAATGATGGCAACTTCATGTGGCCAGGCTTTGGTGAAAACATGCGTGTTTTAAAATGGATCGTCGAGCGCTGCCGTGGCCGCGTAGACGCCAGGCAAACGCCCTTGGGTTGGGTTCCAGCGTATGAAAACATTGACTGGAGCGGCAATGAAGACATATCCAAGGAAGCCTTCGAGGCTTTGGCTGCCATTGATATTGACGCCTGGCGCGAGGAATTAAAGCAGCATGGCGACTGGTTCGAGAAACTAAAAAGCCGCATGCCAGAAGACCTCATGAAGAAACGCGATCAATTTGAACTGGCGCTGGACGACTGACAATCTCAGCCGCATGGAAAAAAAACGGCTAATCGCATTCACGATTAGCCGTTTTTTTTAGCCATTATTTAACCTGGAAACCGCCGTTGGACGCATCCGCTGATGCGCCCGGGCAGAGAACTGGCGCGGACTGACAACGCCAGACGGCCGCACGGACGCGCCAGCGGGTGCAGAGCGGAATCGCCCGGCAGGTGAGGGAAGCAGGAAAAGTTCAGTACCCATCAGCGGTTCAACGGCATGAGAAGCGGAAAATGGAGGTTTACAGGTTGAATGGCCAAACCACTTTGGCAGGCAAGGCGCCACGCAATGCGTTGCACACCACCACAGCTTCTGCCGTGCGCAAGTCATCCATTGTCAGCAATTTTTCACGCGCCGACCAAGTGGCATCATTCAACATTACCTGACGCATCACACCTGGCAAAAGACCACAGGCGAGCGGCGGTGTATACCACCGCCCAGCTTGCTGGATAAACACATTGCTGCGCGCGCCCTCAGTGAGTTCGCCATGCGCATTAAAAAACAGCATATCAAACGCACCCGCCGCTTCTGCCGCACGCCAGGCCGCATCGTAAGCTGCGCGGTACGTGGTTTTATGCCGTAAAAAAAACGCCTCGATTTTCACGGGGGCTTTGGCAACGAGCACCCTTACTTGCCCTTCCTGCACTGTGAGCGGCTGCAAAGGAACGAATTGAGTGGCAATCTGCCCGCCTTGGCTTAATGTCAAACGCAAACGATGCGGCTTGCCAGGCGTCTGGCCTATAGAGGCACAAGCGGCCTGAATCGCTTTGCGTATTTTTTCTGCATCAAAAATAAAACCAAAATACGCCGCAGAAGCGGCCAGGCGCTGCATATGTAATTCAAGATAGGGACAGCCCACATCGCTTGTCAACAGCGTCTCGAATAACTCAAACTCATGCGGCAAGCCGGTTAAAAACTGTGCTTTGAGTCCGCATTCCAAAAACTCTGCTTTGGCCATGCTGTCCTGCACTATCCCTGCGCCCACGCCCATGATGCCGCTGCGTTGTCCATCTGGTTGAGGTTTGTCCAGTACCAGCGTACGAATAGGCACTGACAAACAAAAATCACCCAGGGCAGGCTGGGCACACTGCCCACCGGTTATCTCCGGTGCATCAAACCACCCCAAAGCACCCGTGTAGTAGCCCCGCGGTGAAGCTTCTAACGCCTGAATAATTTCCAGCGTGCGGCGCTTGGGCGCACCTGTGACTGAACCACACGGCAATACTGCGGTGAGCACGTCAAGCAGAGTTCGGTTAGGCGCAACTTGGGCTTTCACCGTTGATGTCATCTGCAAAACATCACCATAACGGGCCACTTGAAACAATTCAGGCACCTGCACACTGCCAGGGATAGCCACGCGCCCCAAGTCATTGCGCAGTAAATCAACAATCATCACATTTTCCGCCCGATTTTTTGGATCAAGGGCGAGTTGCTGCGCGTTGGCAGCATTCAGCGCAACATCGTCGGATGCCGCAGCGGTGCCTTTCATCGGCAGCGCCAATAGCTCACCAGTTTGGTGTTGGATCGCCAGCTCAGGCGAGAAAGACAGCACCGCGCGGCCATCAGGCAAGTTGATCAACGCCCCAAAAGGCACCGGCTGGCGTTTTTTCAGGCGTTGATAAAGCCGTACCACACCACCATAGGCCGCAAAATTCAGTCGATAGGTGTAATTGACCTGATAGGTTTCACCCGCCGCAATCGCCCGGTGAATCTCGGCAATAGCCGCAGTAAAGGCGGCTTCATCCTCACTCGGTGAAACCTGTGTAATGCCAGCAAAAGACGTTTGGCCTTCACTCGCAGCGCGCGCTATTAACCAAGCATCAACTGCCTTTGCAGACAACTTCTGACAGTCGGCAAACAACAACACCTGGGCTAACTCTTGCCCGGAAGTCCCTTCTGTGAGGCCTTGCAAAGTGGCGCCCAGCTCAAAAGAAAACAGAGCGACTGCATGCAAACCCGCTGTTTGCCCCTGATGCATGGCGTCTAGCAAACGGGGGAAGTCAGCTGCACTGGTGCAGGACAAACTACGGACTAGTCGAGTGTATAAGCGGGAACGGCGTACTAGGTCACTGGCACTGCTATCGTCCAGCAACGCAAAACAGTCTTCCTTGGCGTGCATCACCTGCAAGAGCCTCGCCTCAATACACAAACCGGGGCAAGAGCTCGGGCAGATTCAATTCCTGCAAAATCTGCTCCGCACGCTGCCTTGCATTGCCGCGCGGCACTTGACCACGA
>LNAP01002641.1_pt1 | contig 22648 bp, 17 predicted proteins | sample 602601 | NCBI WGS metagenome assembly LNAP01 (sample SAMN02440304, study PRJNA202911) | soil metagenome | biome: Subtropical and temperate rainforests or woodlands; isolation source: soil samples (1 kg each in a 20% v/v slurry with milli Q water) were... ...
AAGATGAAGACTAAAAGTGGTGCTGCGAAGCGCTTCAAGAAGACTGCTAACGGCTTCAAGCACAAGCACGCTTTCAAGAGCCACATCCTGACCAAGATGTCCACCAAGCGTAAGCGTCAGCTGCGCGGTTGCTCGCAAGTGCACCCGTCCGACGTTGCAAAAGTGGAGCGCATGCTGCGCGTTCGTTGATCCGGTCAAGACTCAGAGGAATAACTCATGGCTCGTGTTAAGCGTGGCGTCGTTGCCCGTCGCCGTCACAAGAAAATTCTGAAACTCGCCAAAGGCTACTACGGAGCGCGTTCGCGTGTATTCCGCGTCGCCAAGCAGGCGGTAATCAAGGCTGGCCAGTACGCCTACCGCGACCGCCGTCAGCGCAAGCGTCAGTTCCGCGCTCTGTGGATCGCTCGTATCAATGCTGGTGCTCGTGTTAACGGTCTGTCTTACAGCCGTCTGATCGCCGGTCTGAAAAAGGCGGCCATCGAGATCGATCGCAAGGTTCTGGCCGATCTGGCAGTGAACGAAAAAGCGGCGTTTGCTGCGATTGTCGAGAAAGCCAAAGCTTCTCTGGCTTAAGCCCCGACAATCCGGACTCTCGGGTTCGTTGCAACGTCATCAATAGGGGAAGAGCCTTGTGCTCTTCCCCTATTTCGTATCTGGAAGGGGCTTTTGCAAAAATGCGTATGGCGGCGACCAATAAGGGCGTTTGACCGGCGCGGTTCTGCAAGAACCTCTGGAGGTTGTGTACATGGAAAATTTGGATGCACTGGTCTCCCAAGCGCTAGAGGCCGTGCAACAAAGCGAGGATATCGGTGCTCTCGAGCAGGTACGTGTTCAGTACTTGGGAAAGAAGGGCGAACTCACTCAGCTGATGCAAACGCTGGGCAAGCTTTCTGCTGAGGAGCGTCCGCAAGCCGGTGCGCTGATCAACGCGGCCAAGAGCAGTGTTCAGGATGTGCTGAATGCTCGCAAGGCTGATCTGGAAGAGGCCGCCTTGGATGCTAAATTGTCAGCCGAGCGAATCGACGTGACACTGCCTGGACGCGGCGAGGCGTCCGGCGGACTGCACCCGGTAACTCGTACCTTGGAGCGCGTTGAGCAGTTTTTCAGCCACATTGGTTACAGCGTGGCAGAAGGTCCCGAAGTCGAAGATGATTACCACAACTTCGAGGCGCTGAATATTCCGGGGCATCACCCGGCGAGGGCGATGCACGATACCTTCTACTTCAATGCCAACATGTTGCTGCGCACGCATACCTCGCCGGTTCAGGTGCGCACCATGGAATCACGTCAACCTCCCATTCGTATCGTCTGCCCTGGCCGCGTCTATCGTTGCGATTCCGATATCACTCACTCCCCCATGTTCCATCAGGTCGAAGGGCTGCTGATCGACGAGGGCGTTAGCTTTGCCGATCTGAAAGGCACCATTGAAGAGTTCCTGCGGGTGTTCTTTGAGAAGCCGCTAGGTGTTCGCTTCCGGCCTTCCTTCTTTCCGTTCACCGAGCCCTCTGCAGAAGTCGACATGCAGTGCGTGATGTGTAGCGGCAAGGGTTGCCGAGTGTGCAAGCAGACCGGCTGGCTTGAGGTAATGGGCTGCGGCATGGTGCATCCGAATGTATTGAGGATGTCTGGAATCGATCCGGAGCGTTATTCCGGGTTCGCCTTCGGTATGGGTGTCGAGCGTCTCGCTATGCTGCGTTACGGTGTCAATGACTTGCGCCTGTTCTTCGATAACGATCTGCGGTTTCTTGCGCAATTTCGCTAGTACCGCCGCCCGTCAACGAACTATTAGGAGAACAGGATGAAATTCAGTGAACAATGGCTGCGGAGCTGGGTAAATCCGCAGGTCTCCCGCGAGGAGCTGGTCGCTCGGCTGTCCATGGTCGGGCTTGAGGTGGATGCTGTTACCCCCGTTGCTGGCAGCTTCAGCGGTGTGGTTGTTGGTGAGGTCCTCGAAACCGTGCAACATCCTGATGCCGACAAGCTTCGGGTCTGTCAGGTCAGCAATGGAAGTGAAACCTTTCAGGTCGTCTGCGGAGCCCCGAACGTGCGGCCTGGCCTGAAGATTCCGTTTGCAATGATCGGTGCTCAATTGCCAGGCGACTTCAAGATCAAGAAGGCCAAGCTCCGCGGTATCGAATCCAATGGCATGCTTTGCTCGGAAACCGAGCTGCAGGTGGGGAGTGACGATAGCGGGCTGATGGAGCTGGCCGGCGATGCGCCGGTCGGTACTGATTTTCGTGAGTATCTCGGTCTCGACGATGCAAGTATCGAAATCGGTTTGACCCCAAACCGTGGTGACTGCCTTTCCATCGCTGGCTTGGCTCGTGAAGTTGGTGCGATTTATGGCTCACTGGTCAGTCCGGTGCAATTCACCGTGGCGCCTTTGCATCATGACGACACGCGTCCAGTCGAGGTCCTGGCTCCCAAGGCATGCCCGCGTTATCTCGGGCGTGTTGTCCGTAATGTTGATCTGTCGCGCCCGACGCCACTTTGGATGGTTGAGCGTCTGCGCCGCTCCGATATCCGTAGCATTGATGCGGTCGTCGATGTAACCAACTACGTAATGCTCGAATTGGGTCAGCCCCTGCATGCCTTCGACCTTGCCGAGATCAAGGGCGGTATCCGGGTTCGGATGGCTGAACAGGGCGAAAAGCTCGTCTTGCTTGACGGTCAGGAGATCGCCCTGCGTGCGGATACGCTCGTTATTGCAGACCATCAGCGCGCTCTTGCCATCGCGGGTGTCATGGGTGGAGAGCACAGCGGCGTAAGCACCGCTACCCAGAGTATCTTCCTCGAAAGTGCCTTTTTCGACACCATTACGTTGGCCGGCAAAGCTCGTTCCTACGGTTTGCACACCGATGCGTCCCATCGCTACGAGCGGGGCGTCGACTCGCAGCTCGCCCGTCAGGCAATGGAGCGTGCAACGAGTCTGTTACTGGATATCGTTGGCGGCGAGGCGGGGCCGATCATTGAGGTGGTCAGCGAAGACGACTTGCCGAAAGTCGCTCCAGTAACTTTGCGCGCGGAGCGCATCAACCAGATGCTGGGGCTGGAAATGAATGGCGCCGAAGTGGTACGCCTGCTGACATCCTTGGACTTGGTGGTTATCGAAGAGGCTAAAGGTCGCTGGCAGGTCTGTGTTCCGAGTCACCGCTTCGATATCAGTCTTGAGGTCGATCTGATCGAAGAGCTGGGTCGGCTGTATGGTTATGACCGCTTGCCCGTGCGTTATCCGCAGGCCCGGCTTGCACCTGAGGCAAAGCCCGAGGCTCGTGCCGAGCTACCTTTGCTTCGGCGTTTACTGGTCGCCCGCGGATATCAGGAGGCGATCACTTACAGCTTCATCGATCCCAAGCTGTTCGAGCTGTTCAGTCCTGACATGAAGCCGTTGCAGCTTGCCAACCCGATCTCCGCTGATATGGCGGCCATGCGCGCGTCGCTTTGGCCAGGGCTGGTCAAGGCGCTGCAGTACAACCTCAACCGGCAGCAACCACGTGTGCGTCTGTTCGAGGCAGGGTTACGCTTTGTTGGTCAGTTACAAGAGCTTGAGCAGGAAAGTATGCTGGCTGGCGTGCTAACCGGGAGCCGTCAGCCAGAGGGTTGGACGAACTCGCGCGAGGCGGTGGACTTTTACGACATCAAGGCAGATGTCGAGGCGCTGCTTGCTTTTGCCGGAAATGCTGGCGTCTATCGTTTCGTTGCGGGAGAACATCCGGCACTGCACCCGGGGCAGACCGCGCGTATCGAGCGCGACGGCCGATTGGTCGGATTCGTTGGGAGTCTCCATCCTGAGCTGGCAAGCACCCTGGGTATCGATCAGCCGGTCTACATGTTCGAGTTGAAGCTTAGCGAGATTGCCGAGGGGCGGATGCCTTCCTTCACGGAGCTGTCGCGATTCCCGGAAGTCCGGCGTGACCTTGCTGTGCTGGTCGGGCAGGAGATCGCGGCCGAAGATATCCTGAGTTGCATTCGTGATGCTGCGGGCGAGAACCTGACAGACCTCAAGCTATTTGATGTCTATCAGGGGAAAGGTATTGATCCTCTTAGCAAAAGTATGGCAGTCGGCTTGACCTGGCAGCACCCATCGCGCACTCTAAACGACGATGAGGTGAACGGTGCGATGCAGAAAATCCTCACCTCCCTGGAAGAAAGGTTCAACGCCACGTTAAGGAAATAGCGTATGGGGGCTCTGACGAAAGCTGAAATGGCGGAACGTCTATATGAAGAGCTGGGCTTGAATAAGCGCGAGGCCAAGGAGTTGGTGGAGCTGTTTTTCGAGGAGATCCGTCAGGCGCTCGAGCATAACGAGCAGGTCAAGTTGTCCGGGTTCGGCAACTTTGACCTGCGCGACAAGCGTCAGCGGCCGGGTCGCAATCCGAAGACAGGTGAGGAGATACCTATCACGGCGCGTCGCGTGGTGACGTTCCGTCCAGGGCAGAAACTCAAAGCGAGAGTCGAGGCCTATGCTGGAACCAAGTCATAACGACGAGCTTCCGTCGATCCCCGGCAAGCGCTATTTCACCATTGGTGAGGTGAGCGAGCTTTGTGCAGTCAAGCCTCACGTGCTGCGTTACTGGGAGCAGGAGTTCCCTCAGCTCAATCCGGTTAAGCGACGCGGCAACCGGCGCTACTACCAGCGGCAGGATGTCCTGATGATTCGTCAGATTCGTGCGCTGCTGTACGATCAAGGCTTCACCATCGGTGGCGCCAGACAGCGCATGTCCGGCGACGAAGCGCGCGACGACACCACTCAGTACAAGCAGCTCATTCGGCAGATGATCTCGGAGTTGGAAGAGGTTCTTCAGGTGCTGAGAAAGTAGTCGATCTGGTATCTAAAAAACTTTCACATTTTCAGATGCTTAATGTATAGTTCGATCCGCTTTCAGCAGTGCTGTTGGCGTCAGTCGGGGCGTAGCGCAGCCTGGTAGCGCACTTGCATGGGGTGCAAGGGGTCGAGTGTTCGAATCACTCCGTCCCGACCAAAAAACCCTAAAAAATCCAGTCACTTAGCTTTATGCCTGCCGTTTTTAACTGCCGATTTGAAATTGCCCCGCCTGGTTGCCAATTGGTTGCCAATTGAGATTCACTAGGTCGTCAATGGAGAAAGTGAGGAGGGATGATCAATGAGTGACTCACAGCTTGTGTCATCAGTGGGCGACCCTAGCCCTCCTGCAAGTGCTTGGGTTCGATTCCTTCGAAGCTATGGCCCAACCTCCAACAATCTTACAATGTTCGATGAGTACGTAAGTGCTGCTCTAGGGCGGGCGAAGGTTGAACCTATTCAATTATCGACACCTCTGCTCGAAGCGATAATCGTACACATAGAGTCGAAAGCTCCGGGATCGATATTGATTGCAGGAACCGCAGGCGATGGAAAGACTTACCACTGCCGGACTCTGTGGATCCATCTCGGTGGAGATCCTAAGGTTTGGTCTGCTAAGGGGAATATCAAGGAGCTCAAACTCCCCGATGGTCGCACTGCTGTTTTCATCAAGGATCTCTCGGAGTTTAACGGGGAGGAGAGTGACCTACCGCTTCAGCGTCTGGAAAAGTCCGTGCTTGGTGGAAATGACTCCGAAATTGTCGTCCTAGCAACCAACCATGGGCAGCTCCTCGATCGTCTTCGGGACTTGGGGAAGCGGCAGGACCGAGCCCATCCCCTTCGCAAGCCTCTCCAGGAGCGGTTCCTTCAAGCGGGACCGGACCCCGATCGCCTAGCAGTCTTTGATCTGAGTCGGACTACCAGTCGAAAGACTTTCGACGAAGTCGCTAGAGCTGTGGCGGGCCATCCCGAATGGAAGAGCTGTACGCGCTGCTCACTGGCCGCGCACGGTAAGACCTGCCCGATCGATGAGAATCGCCGCCGCTTGCTGGGTGAAAATGACGGCGGACAACTCGCCCGTCGCTTGGGTGACTTGGTCGAGATCGCTCGTCTAAACGGGCTGCATCTACCCATCCGCGATCTGTTGGCGCTGTGCTCGAACATGGTTCTGGGGCATTGCTGATGGTGCGGTGTGTTTTGTCGGTCGCGACGAGGATGGGGCGATGTTGCGTCTAGTGATGACTGAGGCGATCTGTGACGGCGTGCTCTCAGCGCTTGCTAGCGTTAGCGAGATCCAAGTGGCAGAACAAGCACGGCTTGCTTTCCAACATGTCAGATCTACCTCTGATCTGCGGCGTCTAATGATCCAAGGCCTGGATCTAAAGGGTGTTAACGACCAAGGTTGGAGAGAGATTTCCTCCGAGACCGGCGCCGCAAGTGCCCAGTTCGGCCGCCGAGTAGTGGCTGGTGATGCTGCCGTTCTTGTGACCCAACAGGACCAAATCGTTCATTCGATGCATCGGGTGGCGTGCCTGGTTTTCGCCATGCTTTTCTCGCTGGCACTCACTAATGGACGAAAGCTCTAATTTACTGAAAGTCCCGGCTACGCACATCGAGCCCGGTAAGCAGGGGCGTGAGGTCGCTCAGGCGGCCGGCGATGAGATGTCGTACGCCGCTGGCCGACTCTAGATGGCCATCCACACGAAGCAGTTGCGACTGGATCAACGGCCGCCTTTGGCGCTCGGCCAAATCGCGCCATACCACTACGTTGACCATGCCGAACTCGTCTTCCAGGGTGACGAAGATGACACCGCTGGCGGTCTGCGGGCGCTGTCGGCCGATAACCAGGCCGGCAACGCTGACTAGGCGCCCATGTTCGATGGTGGCCAGTTCCCGTGAGCTCTGGCAGCGCCTGGCCTTGAGCTCATTTCGCAGCAGGGTCAGCGGATGCGGCCCCAGCGTAGTGCCGAGGGTCGCGTAGTCGTTGAAAAGGTCTTCACTCACCGAAGGCAGGGGCAGGTAGATGTGCGTTTCCTCCATAGCGGGCAGGCCGTCAAACAGGGGTAACTGTGGTTCGATCCCTGCGACGGCCCAGCGCGCACGATGCCGATGACCGGCCAAACCGCGCAGGACCCCGGCATCGGCGAGCTGCTCGCGTGCGCGCGGTTCGAGCTCGGCGCGACGGCATAGGTCATGGATGTCCATGAATGGCTGACGTTGGCGTGCGGCTTCGATGCGCAGGGCATCGGCTTCCCGAAAGCCGCGCACCATACGTAGCCCCAGGCGGATTGCCGGTTGCTCCTGGCGGCATGGCTCGAGGCTGCAATCCCAGCCGCTGTGGCGAGCGTCCACCGGGCGGATTTCCAGCCCGTGGCGGCGGGCATCCTGAAGAATCTGGTCAGGATTGTAGAAGCCCATCGGCCAGCTGTTGATCAGTGCGCAGGCAAACGCAGCCGGTTCGTGGCGCTTCAGCCAGCAGCTGGCATAGGTGAGCAGCGCAAAACTCGCCGCATGCGATTCGGGAAAACCATAGCTGCCGAACCCTTTGATCTGTTCGAAGATCCGCGCGATGAAGTCGGGCTGGTAGCCTTTGGCAAGCATTCGCTCGGTCAGCCGCACGCGGTGGGGCTCAAGGCTGCCATGGCGTTTCCAGGCGGCCATGGCACGGCGCAGCTTGTCGGCCTCGTCTGGTGTGTACTCGGCCGCCACGATCGCCAGTTCCATCACCTGTTCCTGAAAAAGAGGCACGCCAAGGGTGCGCTCGAACACCGGTTTCAGTTCTTCGGACGGGTAATCCACCTTTTCTTCGTGGTTACGTCGACGCAGATAGGGATGCACCATGTCGCCCTGGATCGGTCCGGGGCGGACGATGGCGACCTGGATGACTAGGTCGTAGAAGGTCTTCGGGCGCAGGCGCGGCAGCATGGCCATCTGCGCCCGCGACTCGATCTGGAAGACGCCGATGGTGTCGGCCTGGCTGATCATGTCGTAGGTGGGTCTGTCCTCCGCGGGCAGCGTGGCGATGGTCCAGCGCGTACCGCGATAATGCTCGATCAGGTCGAAACAACGTCGTATCGCGCTGAGCATGCCCAGGGCCAGCACGTCGACCTTGAGCAGACCGACTGCGTCGAGATCGTCCTTGTCCCATTGAATCACCGTGCGGTCGGCCATGCTGGCATTCTCGATCGGCACCAGGGTATCGAGTGGCTGCTCGGAGATCACGAAGCCGCCAGGGTGCTGGGAAAGGTGGCGAGGAAATCCGATAAGCGCATCGGTCAGCACCAGAACCCGGCGCAGAACCGGATTGTTTGGGTCGAAGCCGGCCTCGCACAGCCGAGAATTGTCGGGTATGTGTTCACTCCAGCGCCCACAGCAGCCGGCCAGGGCGTTGATCTGGTCCTGCGGCAGACCCAGCGCCTTGGCGACATCCCGCAGGGCGCCGGTGGCGCGGTAGCTGCTGGCGACGGCGGTGAGGGCGGCGCGATTGCGCCCATAGCGCTGAAAGACGTACTGGATGACTTCCTCGCGCCGGTCGTGCTCGAAGTCCACGTCGATATCGGGTGGCTCGTTGCGTTCGCGGGATAGGAAGCGCTCGAACAACAGTTTGCTGCGCACCGGGTCGAGCTCGGTGATACCCAGCACGAAACAGACGCTCGAGTTGGCCGCCGAGCCTCGACCCTGACAGAGAATGCCCCGTTCGCGGGCGAAGCGGACTATGTCGTGCACGGTCAGGAAATAGCTTTCGTAATGCAGGTCGGCGATCAGCTCGAGCTCATGTTCGAGCTGCGCGCGGGCCTTTTCCGTGATGCCGTCCGGCCAGCGCCAGCTTGCGCCATCCTCGACCAGCTTGCGCAACCATGAGGTGGTGTCATGTCCGGGCGGGACCAGCTCGTGGGGGTATTGATACTTCAGCTGGTCGAGCTGGAAATGGCAGCGCTGACTGATGCGAAGGGTTTCAGCGAGCAGCTCGGCTGGATAGAGCTGGTCCAGTTCGACGATCGATCTGAGGTGCCGTTCGCCATTGGCAAATAGGTGGCATCCTGCTTCGGCCACTGGCAGATGGTGGCGGATGGCGGTCATGCAGTCCTGCAATGCCCGACGACCGCGGGCATGCATGTGCACATCGCCGCAGGCCACCGCGGGTATGCCCAGGCGTGAGGCCTGCGCCAGGCTTTGCCGCAGCTGCAGCGCGTCGTCCGGCCCCCGATGCAGTTCGATGCCGAGCCACAGCCGCTCGGGAAAACGCTCGCGCAGCCACTGGCCTTCGGCATCGGCGCCGGTGTGGGCGGGCAGCCAGATTGCTAGCAGACCCTCTAGTGACCACTCGCTCAGGTCTTCGCGCAGCGCCTGGTAACGGCCTTTCTCGGTTCGTCGGCGGGCACGGGTTATCAATTGGCAGAGTGCCTGGTAGCCGGTCAGGTTTTCCACCAGCAAGACCAGCTTGGGCCCGCCCTCGATCTGCACCTCGCTGCCAATGATCAGCGGCAGGCCGGTGTCCTTCGAGGCCTGCCAGGCGCGCACGATACCGGCCAGACTGCATTCATCGGTGATCGCCAGAGCGTCATAGCCCTGGCGTTTGGCGCGTTCGAAGAGTTCGCTCGCGCTGGATGCACCCCGCTGGAAGCTGAAGTTGGACAGACAGTGCAGCTCGGCATATTCCGCGTTCATGCGAACCAGCCGTGCAGCAGCAGGGGGCCTCCGGCGAGGGCGCGAAACGCCCAACCCTGTTGGCCGATAGCGGTTTGCACCCGGTAGTAGTCGCGTCGCGCGTCGGCACCATCCCACCAGCCGGACTCGATGCGCTCGGGGCCGGTCAGGGTGAGCAGACCCTCTTCGCGCAAGGGTTGCGGGGTACTCAGCAGCCAGCCGGGGCGCAACCCCACGTGAGGCAATGGTTCGGTGCGGGCGAGGCTGCTTTCCCGCCAGGCATATTCGGGACGGTGGTCCGCTCGTGCGCTCAGCGAGACCACGGCATCGTCGCCCAGTCGGGCGCGGAGGCGTTCGCGCAGTTGCTCCCAAGGCACATTCTGCTGCGGGCGCTCGTCGAACAAGGCCTGATGGGCCGGCGTGAAGGCAGGCAGATCACGAGCCAACAGACGCACGGCCAGGACGGGGGCCGGCAGTTGCAGGTGCTCGAGGCGGCCGCGGGTCAGTTCGAACAGCATGGCGGGCTCGCGTTCGGTACTGAGCAGGCCGACCGCTACCTCGCTGTCGGGCAGAGTGCGATGTTCCAGGTACAGGCTGAAACGCTGGACGCCGCTGTCCCGCCCGGCGAGAAAGGCGGCCAGGTCAGCGGTCAGTCTGCGCAATGGAAACAGCAGGGCCTGGTGAGATTCGACTTCGAAATTCAGTTCGATGCGGATGTCGAAGACATCCGGCGGGCGGTAGAACTCCAGAGGCAGCGGCCGATGCCCGAGCAGGGTGTCGAGCTGGGCCAGCACTTCGGCCGGAAAGCGTCTGGCCAGGCTGTTGCGCGGCAGGGTGAGCAGTTGATGAAGATGGCGCAGGCCCATGCGTACCAGCGATGTGCTGACTTCGCGGGGCAGGCCGAGGCGCTCGACCGGCAGTACCCCGAGCGCCTGATGAAGCGTGGCTGTATCGGTCACGGCCAGCCCGTCATGGGCATTGGCGAGGATGCGCGCGGCCGCCGGGTTGGGCGCCAGGGTGATGCGGTGGCGGAAGCCCAGAGCCGTGAGCTCCTTGCGTAGACGCGTCTCGAATCGTGGCCAGGGGCCGAACAGGCCGAGGCTGGAATGCACCTCCAACAGCAGGCAGCGCGGGTAATGCAGGCTGACCTGGGCGCTGTAGCCGTAACCCCAGGCCGCCAGAAACCGCTGCCAGCGTTCGATCATCAGCGGGTCGTAATCGGCGGTGGCGAAGTCGTGGGTCAATGCCTGGGCTGCGATCAGCGATTGCCCTGGCTTGAGGCCGAGCTTACGGGCGGCTGCGTTGACGGCCTGCAGCACGCGGCGCTGTGGCGGGCCGGCGAGCAGGGCCAGTGGCACGGCGGCATCGTCGCGGTGGCGCAAAACGCCGTCCATGGCCAGTTGCGGCAGCAGAATGCAGGCCCAGAGCATCGTCACGCCTGTTGCCAGGCGCTGGCCGGGAGCGCCTGTCCCGGAGCCAGGCCGCCGCGGCACTTGATGACACGCAGCTGCGCCGGCTGGGCCTCGATGGTCAGGCGCAGTGCCGCCGGTGATGGGTTATTTGCTTCATGCAGTGACCGATAGACGAAGCCCAGGGTTTGGCCGGATTCAGCGGCAATCTGCAAGCGCCTTAAGGCACGGTCATCAGCTTGTTGCGGCCAGCACAGCACGGCGGCACAACTGCCGGAACGTAGGCATTGTTCTGCAGCCCACAGCGCATCGCGGCCCTTTGCCTGGATGATGGTCAGCCACCGCAGGTCTACACCCGCGGCCAGCCAGGCCTGGGGGTAAGGTCGATGAGGGGGCGTTACCAGCATCACCCGCTCGCCGGCTGTGGTCAGTCGTGCAAGGGTCGGCCACAGCAGATTCAGCTCGCCAATGCCCGTGGCCGCGACGAGGAACTCGCTGATGGCCGACTCCGGCCAGCCGCCGCCGGGCAGGAACTCATCCAGTGTGGCATTTCCGGTCGGCTGGACGGCCGTGCGAGATGTTATGGCCTGGCCACGCCAGACGCGACGTGTATCCAGCAGGCTATCGAGGGCGACCACTGCGGTCATGAAGAGGCATCCAGAATAACTGTATATAGATACAGTATTTGGCCTGCCGCGAGTTGGTCAAGCACGACGCGATGATTGAGCGCGACACTTCATCTGTTCGAGCGCATGCTCTCTCCGTGGAAGGCGGGGCCAGCCTGAAAGCTGCTCGGCCATTAGGCGTCGCCAAGCCCTGATCACTGCTTGTGCTCGGAAAACCCGTCGATTAGCATTCGCGCCCGGGATAAGAGGCCGCAGTGCTCATGTTTGCTGCTTCCCGGCCATATTGAGATTGGAAAGCCCGGTTCGCCCGCGATCCGGGCTTTTTCTTTGCTGTTCGGGGCGCATGATGGTCCTGTGTCGACGAAGCTGAACGAGGGAAATGCCATGCGCGAGCGTTTGTTGGCTGCGGAAAAGGTTAAGTCGATCGAATGGCTGGACGGGCGCCTGAACCTGCTCGATCAGCGCAAGCTTCCCGTCGAAGAGATTTGGTGCAGCCATGACTCTGCAGCGTCGGTCGCTGCGGCGATTCGGGATATGGTCGTGCGCGGCGCGCCGGCAATCGGAATCAGCGCAGCCTATGGCCTGGTCCTTGCCGTGCGTGCCCGCATCGCCGACGGCGGTGATTGGCGGCAGGCCCTGGAGGAAGACTTCAAGGTGCTGGCCGATTCCCGTCCCACCGCAGTCAATCTGTTCTGGGCGCTAAACCAGATGCGCGAACGACTGGATCGCCTCAAGCCGGGTGAAGACCCGTATGCAGCGTTGGAAGCCCAGGCCATCTCCATCCATGACAGCGATCGCGAGGCAAATCTGGCGATGGCGCAGTTTGGCGTCGACCTCATCCGCCGCCATCAGGGCAATCCGCAGAACCTGCTCACCCATTGCAATACCGGCGCCCTGGCGACCGGCGGTTTCGGTACGGCGCTCGGGGTCATCCGGGCGGCGCATCTCGAGGGTCTGGTGGAGCGGGTATACGTCGATGAGACCCGGCCTTGGTTGCAGGGCTCCCGGCTGACGGCCTGGGAACTGCTCGGTGATGGCGTTCCGGCCATGGTGAATGCGGACTCGGCGGCTGCTCATCTGATGAAATTCAGGGGCATCTCCTGGGTGATCGTCGGTGCGGATCGCATCACCGCCAATGGCGATGTGGCGAACAAGATCGGTACCTACCAGCTTGCGGTCCTGGCGATGCACCACGGTGTGCGTTTCATGGTGGTGGCGGCGAGTTCGACCATCGACATGGCGCTGGAGAGCGGCGAGGAGATCCAGATCGAGGAACGCGCCGGCAGCGAGCTGCTTGAGGTCGACGGTCGGCGCTTCGCGGCTGATGTCGAGGCATTCAATCCGGTGTTCGACGTGACGCCGGCCGATCTCATCGATGCCATTGTCACCGAGAAAGGCGTGGTCGAGCGGCCGAGTGCCGCGAAGATGGCCGAACTGATGAGCCGCAAACGGCTGCACTGAGCAACGATCGGTCGCGCTCGGGTGTGGTGTGCAAGCCGGTTTTGCTCCGTGCAAGGCTCAGTTTATAGCAGTCGTCTGTGTTACCATCCCGCGCTTATTACAGGACCCTGCTGACTATAAGGAACCAGGCTTCCATGGGCGAACTGGCCAAAGAAATCCTCCCGGTCAATATCGAAGACGAGCTCAAGCAGTCCTACCTTGATTACGCCATGAGCGTGATCATTGGCCGTGCGCTGCCGGACGCGCGCGATGGCCTGAAACCGGTACACCGCCGCGTACTGTTCGCCATGAGCGAACTCGGCAACGACTGGAACAAGCCGTACAAGAAATCCGCCCGTGTGGTCGGTGACGTGATCGGTAAATACCACCCGCACGGCGATTCGGCGGTATACGACACCATCGTGCGTATGGCGCAGCCGTTTTCGCTGCGCTACATGCTGGTCGATGGCCAGGGTAACTTCGGTTCGGTTGACGGCGATAGCGCTGCAGCGATGCGTTACACCGAAGTGCGCATGGCCAAGCTGGCCCATGAGCTGCTGGCCGACCTGGAAAAGGAAACCGTCGACTGGGTGCCCAACTACGATGGCACCGAGCAGATCCCGGCGGTCATGCCGACCAAGGTTCCCAATCTGCTGGTGAACGGCTCCAGCGGTATTGCGGTAGGCATGGCGACCAACATCCCGCCGCATAACCTGGGCGAAGTGATTGATGGTTGCCTGGCGCTGATCGACAACGCCGATATCACTATCGACGAACTCATGCAGTTCATCCCGGGCCCCGATTTCCCCACTGCCGGTATCATCAATGGCCGTGCTGGCATCATCGAGGCCTACCGCACCGGCCGTGGCCGCATTTATATCCGTGCTCGCGCCGATATCGAAGATATCGACAAGGTCGGCGGCCGCCAGCAGATCGTCATCACCGAGCTGCCTTACCAGCTGAACAAGGCACGGCTGATCGAGAAGATCGCCGAGCTGGTGAAAGAGAAGAAGATCGAAGGCATCACCGAGCTGCGTGACGAGTCCGACAAGGACGGCATGCGCGTGGTCATCGAGCTGCGCCGCGGCGAAGTGCCGGAGGTGATCCTCAACAACCTATACGCCCAGACCCAGCTGCAGAGCGTCTTCGGTATTAACGTGGTTGCGCTCATCGATGGCCAGCCACGCACGCTGAACCTGAAAGAGCTGCTGGAAGCCTTCGTTCGCCACCGTCGCGAAGTCGTTACCCGCCGTACGGTCTACGAACTGCGCAAGGCGCGCGAGCGTGGGCACATTCTTGAAGGGCAGGCGGTCGCGCTGTCCAACATCGATCCGGTCATTGCGGTGATCAAGGCTTCGCCAACTCCAGCCGAGGCCAAGGATGCGCTGATTTCCACTGCCTGGGAATCGAGCGCCGTTGAAGCCATGGTCGAGCGCGCAGGGGCTGATGCCTGTCGCCCGGAAGGCCTCGATCCGCAGTTTGGCCTGCGTGACGGCAAGTACTTTCTGTCGCCGGAACAGGCGCAGGCGATTCTTGATCTGCGTCTGCACCGCCTGACCGGCCTCGAGCACGAGAAGCTGCTCAGCGAATACCAGGAAATCCTCACCCAGATCGGCGAGCTGATCCGCATCCTGACCAATCCGGTTCGCCTGATGGAAGTCATCCGCGAAGAACTGGAAGGCGTGAAGCGCGATTTCGGCGATGCACGGCGCACCGAGATTCTCGAGTCGCGTCTGGACCTGACGCTGGCGGACCTGATCACCGAAGAAGAGCGCGTCGTCACCATCTCTCATGGTGGTTATGCCAAGTCGCAACCGCTGGCCGCCTACCAGGCGCAGCGCCGTGGTGGTCGCGGCAAGGCTGCGACTGGTGTGAAGGAAGAGGATTACGTCGAGCATCTGCTGGTTGCCAACAGTCACACCACGCTGCTGCTGTTCTCCAGCAAGGGCAAAGTGTACTGGCTGAAGACCTACGAGATTCCCGAAGCATCTCGCACTTCGCGTGGCCGCCCGCTGGTCAACCTGCTACCGCTCGATGAGGGCGAGCGCATCACCGCCATGCTTCAGGTCGATCTGGAAGCGCTGCGCAAGCAGGCCGCCGAAGGTGAGGACGACCTGGACGAAGCAGAAGGCCTGGTCATCGAGCACGATGATGCGGACGACGTCGAAAGCGATGACGCCGACAGCGACGAGAAAGACGAGCCGACCGGCTCCTACATTTTCATGGCTACCGCCAATGGCACGGTCAAGAAGACGCCCTTGGTGCAGTTCAGCCGTCCGCGTACGTCCGGCCTGATCGCGCTCAAGCTGGAAGAAGGCGACACCCTCATCGCTGCGGCCGTTACCGATGGTGCCCAGGAAGTGATGATGTTCTCCGACGGCGGCAAGGTCATCCGTTTCAAGGAAAGCAAGGTTCGCATCATGGGCCGCAATGCCCGCGGTGTACGCGGTATGCGTCTGCCCGAAGGGCAGCGCATCATCTCCATGCTGATTCCGGAATCGGGTGCACAGATCCTTACCGCATCTTTGCGTGGCTACGGCAAGCGCACCGCGATGGAAGAGTTTCCACGCCGCGGTCGCGGTGGTCAGGGCGTCATCGCCATGGTCACCAACGAGCGTAACGGTCCGCTGATCGGTGCCGTGCAGGTGCTCGAGGGCGAGGAGATCATGCTGATCTCCGATCAGGGCACGCTGGTCCGGACCCGCGTCGACGAGGTGTCATCGCTGGGTCGCAATACTCAGGGCGTCACCCTCATCAAACTGAGCAAGGGCGAGCATCTGGTTGGTCTGGAGCGCGTGCAGGAGCCATCCGAGGAAGACGTGCTGGAAGACATCGAAGCGTTGCTCGATGACGACGCCCTCGAGAAGGAAATGCCTGTACTCAGCACCGAGCCGAGCGAGGATGAACTGCTCGGCGGGGCTGGCGACGTATCTCCGGATGTGGTGCCGACAGACGACGAAGACTGATCGGCGAAAGCAATCCGCAATCAGGTGGTAGCGCGGCGGACGGTAGAGGTACCGGTCGCTGCGCCGCGGGATTCAATATCGAGCAAGAGCGAGAGAACAGCAGTGAGCAAACGCGCCTTTAACTTCTGTGCCGGTCCGGCTGCGCTTCCCGAAGCCGTCCTTCAGCGCGCCCAGGCGGAGCTTCTCGACTGGCATGGCAAGGGCTTGTCGGTCATGGAGATGAGTCACCGTAGCGACGAATATACCGCTATCGCCGAAAAGGCCGAACAGGATCTGCGCGACCTGCTGGCAATTCCGTCGAACTACAAGGTGCTGTTTCTCCAGGGGGGCGCCAGCCAGCAGTTTGCCGAGATTCCGCTGAACCTGCTGCCGGAAGATGGCGTTGCCGACTACATCGATACGGGCATCTGGTCGCGCAAGGCGATCGAAGAGGCGCGTCGTTTCGGTAACGTCAACGTGGCGGCCAGCGCCAAATCTCTCGATTACTTCGCCATTCCGGGGCAGAACGATTGGCAGTTGAGCGAGCGCGCGGCGTACCTGCACTACGCGAGCAACGAGACCATCGGCGGCCTGCAGTTCGATTGGATCCCGAATCTCGGCGATACGCCGCTGGTCGTCGACATGTCGTCGGACATTCTGTCGCGGACCATCGACGTCTCGAAGTTCGGCCTGATCTACGCCGGAGCGCAGAAGAACATCGGGCCATCCGGGCTGGTGGTCGTCATCGTTCGTGAAGACCTGCTCGGCCATGCGCGTTCCGCTTGCCCGACCATGCTCGACTACAAGGTCGCGGCGGATAACGGCTCGATGTACAACACGCCGGCAACCTTTTCCTGGTATCTCTCGGGGCTGGTCTTCGAGTGGCTGAAGGAGCAGGGCGGCGTCGAGGCGATGGAGCAGCGCAACCGCGCCAAGAAGGACATGCTCTACGGTGCCATCGATGCCAGCGATTTCTACACCAACCCGATCGCCATCAATGCGCGTTCGTGGATGAACGTTCCGTTCCGTCTGGCCGATGAGCGTCTGGACAAGGCGTTCCTGGCCGGCGCCGACGCGCGTGGCCTGTTGAACCTCAAAGGGCATCGCTCCGTGGGTGGCATGCGCGCTTCTATCTACAACGCCGTAGGCCTGGATGCGGTCGAAGCGCTGGTGGCCTACATGGCCGAGTTCGAGAAGGAGCACGGCTGATGAGCGACGCCGATCAGTTGAAGGCCCTGCGGGTTCGAATCGACAGCCTCGACGAGCGCATTCTCGATCTGATCAGCGAGCGCGCCCGCTGTGCCCAGGAAGTCGCCCGGGTCAAGACCGCGGCGCTGGCCGAGGGCGAGTCCGCGGTGTTCTACCGTCCGGAGCGCGAAGCCTGGGTGCTCAAGCACATCATGGAGCTCAACCGCGGGCCGCTCGATAACGAGGAAATGGCGCGTCTGTTCCGCGAGATCATGTCGTCCTGCCTGGCCCTGGAACAGCCGCTCCGGGTTGCCTATCTCGGCCCAGAGGGTACCTTCTCCCAGGCTGCGGCGCTCAAGCATTTCGGCCATGCGGTCATCAGTACGCCAATGGCAGCCATTGATGAGGTGTTTCGCGAGGTTGTGGCGGGGGCTGTGAATTTCGGCGTAGTGCCGGTGGAGAACTCCACCGAAGGTGCAGTCAATCACACGCTGGACAGCTTCCTCGAGCACGACATCGTGATCTGCGGCGAAGTGGAGCTGCGTATCCACCACCATTTGTTGGTGGGCGAGACGACCAAGACTGATCGGATCACGCGCATCTACTCCCACGCGCAATCGCTGGCGCAGTGCCGCAAGTGGCTTGATGCCCACTACCCGAATGTCGAGCGCGTAGCGGTTTCCAGCAATGCGGATGCGGCCAAGCGGGTCAAGAGCGAGTGGAATTCGGCGGCCATCGCCGGCGACATGGCTGCCCAGCTCTACGGTCTGACCAAGCTGGCCGAGAAGATTGAGGACCGCCCGGACAACTCCACGCGATTCCTGATTATCGGTAGCCAGGAAGTGCCGCCGACCGGCGATGACAAGACCTCTATCATCGTCTCGATGCGTAACAAGCCAGGCGCCTTGCACGAGCTGCTGGTGCCGTTCCATGCCAACGGCATCGACCTTACTCGAATCGAAACGCGGCCGTCGCGCAGCGGCAAGTGGACCTACGTGTTCTTCATCGATTTCCTGGGTCACCACCAGGATCCGCTGATCAAGGATGCGCTGGAGAAGCTCGGGCAGGAAGCTGTGGCCCTTAAGGTGTTGGGTTCCTACCCCAAAGCGGTTCTTTAATTGCGGCTTCAGGTCGCGGCAGTGGGGCAGGCGACCGGCTTGTACCTGCCGCCTGAAGCCTGCAGCCTGCAGCCTGAGGTTTTGTTATGAGTTGTGATTTCCTTGCCCTGGCGCAGCCAGGGGTGCAGAAGCTGTCGCCGTACGTACCGGGCAAGCCGGTTGAAGAACTGGCGCGCGAGCTGAGTTTGGACCCCGCAGGAATCGTCAAGCTGGCCAGCAACGAGAACCCGCTGGGGCCAAGCCCGAAAGTGCTTGATGCGATCAGGGCTGAGCTTTCGGAGTTGACCCGCTACCCGGACGGCAACGGCTTCGCGCTCAAGCAGCGACTTGCCGAGCGCTATTCGGTCGGAATCAATCAAGTCACCCTGGGCAATGGTTCCAACGACATTCTTGAGCTGGTTGCGCGCGCCTATCTGGCTCCGGGACTCAACGCCGTGTTCAGCGAGCATGCCTTCGCTGTCTATCCGATCGCGACGCAGGCGGTCGGGGCCGAGGGACGTGCCGTGCCGGCCAGGAACTGGGGGCACGACCTCGACGCAATGGCGGCGGCCATCGACGAGAATACCCGCGTGGTTTTCGTCGCCAACCCCAACAATCCCACCGGAACCTGGTTCGATGCTGCTGCGCTGGGTGGATTTCTAGCGCGCGTACCGGAGCGTGTCCTGGTGGTGCTGGACGAGGCCTACATCGAATATGCCGAAGGGCAGGAGTTGCCGGATGGTCTGGCGTTTCTGGCCGACTATCCGAACCTGCTGGTTTCGCGCACCTTCTCCAAGGCTTATGGGCTTGCTGCGCTGCGGGTCGGCTACGCGATCAGTTCGCCGGTGATCGCCGATGTGCTGAATCGCGTCAGGCAGCCATTCAACGTGAACAGTCTGGCGCTGACGGCGGCTTGCGCAGCGCTGGATGACGTCGATTACCTGCTTGCCAGCCGCAAGGCGAATGATGCCGGGATGCTTCAGCTGGAAACGGGTTTCCGTCAGCTGGGACTGGAGTGGATCCCTTCGCGGGGCAATTTCATCGCGGTGGACTTCGCCCGTGATGCTGCGCCGATCAATCAGGCGCTGTTGCGCGAAGGGGTGATTGTGCGCCCTATGGCCGGATACGGTATGCCAACGTTCCTGCGTATCTCAATTGGCACCGAGCAGGAAAATGCACGCTTTCTCGATGTGCTGCGCCAGGTGCTCGCTCAGTGAATCACGCTCGTCACGCGCAACAGCCTTCGCCGATTGTGAATCGCCTGGTTGTGATCGGCCTTGGCCTGATTGGCGGCTCGTTCGCCAAGGGCTTGCGTGAGGCTGGCCTTTGTCGCGAGGTGGTCGGCTTCGATCTGGATGCACGCTCGCGTGAGCTTGCGGTCGAACTGGGCGTGGTGGATCGCTGCGCCGCGACGCTTGCAGAGGCTTGTCATGGGGCTGACGTAATTCAGCTTGCGACGCCTATCCTTGCGCTGGAGCGGCTGCTTGGTGAACTGGCGAAGCTCGAACTGGGCGACGCAGTGATCACTGACGTCGGCAGCGCCAAGGGCAATGTCGTGCGCTGTGCGCGTAAAGTGTTCGGCAACATGCCATCAAGGTTCGTGCCTGGCCACCCCATCGCCGGCTCTGAACTCAGTGGCGTGACGGCGGCGAACAGCACGCTGTTTCGACGGCACAAGGTGATCCTGACGCCGCTGGAAAATACCGATCCGCAAGCGCTCACGCTGGTGAGCAAGCTCTGGTCGGCGCTGGGTGCGGATGTCGAGCATATGGAGGTGTCGCATCACGATGAGGTGCTGGCTGCCACTAGTCATTTACCGCACCTGCTGGCCTTCGGACTGGTTGATTCGCTCGCCAAGCGCCATGAGAATCTCGAGATATTCCGCTACGCGGCAGGTGGTTTTCGCGATTTCACCCGTATCGCCGGTAGCGATCCGGTGATGTGGCACGACATCTTTCTCGCCAACCGCGAGGCAGTGCTGCATACCCTGGACGATTTTCGTGCCGACCTCGACGCGCTGCGCGCCGCGGTCGATGAAGGAGACGGGCACAAGCTGTTGGGCGTTTTCACTCGCGCCAAGGCTGCCCGGGAACATTTCAGCAAAATACTGGCTCGCCGAGCCTATGTGGACGTTATGCATTCCAATGACCTCGTTTTCCTCGCCAACCCTGGCGGCAGCCTGACCGGCCATCTGCGTGTGCCAGGCGACAAATCCATTTCTCACCGCTCGATCATGCTCGGCTCTCTTGCCGAGGGCGTGACGGAAGTCGAAGGCTTCCTGGAGGGCGAAGATGCTCTGGCGACCATTCAGGCGTTCCGGGACATGGGCGTCGTCATCGAGGGTCCGCATCAGGGGCGCGTGACGGTCCATGGTGTCGGTCTGCACGGCCTCAAGGCCCCGCCCGGGCCGATCTATCTGGGCAACTCAGGAACCTCCATGCGGCTGCTGTCTGGTTTGCTCGCGGCGCAGCCGTTCGATACGACGTTGACGGGTGATGCGTCCCTCTCCAAACGGCCGATGAACCGCGTCGCCAAGCCGCTGCGCGAGATGGGGGCCGTTATCGAGACGGCACCGGAAGGGCGTCCGCCACTGACCATTCGCGGCGGCCAGCGTCTGTCCGGCATGCATTACGAAATGCCGATGGCCAGCGCGCAGGTCAAGTCCTGCCTGTTACTGGCCGGCCTGTATGCAGCTGATCAGACCTCGGTAACCGAACCGGCTCCGACGCGTGATCACACCGAGCGGATGCTTCGCGGTTTCGGCTATCCGGTGACCGTCAAGGGCAGTACTGCGGTTGTCGAGCCAGGGCACAAGCTGCGTGGTACTCATATTGAAGTGCCTGCCGATATTTCTTCAGCGGCATTCTTCATGGTGGCGGCGAGCATTGCGCAGGGTTCGGAGATCGTGCTCGAGCATGTCGGCGTGAATCCGACCCGTACCGGCGTGATCGACATTCTGAAGTTGATGGGCGGCGACATCTCTCTGGAGAACCCGCGCGAGGTGGGCGGCGAGCCGGTGGCGGATATTCGCGTGCGTGGCGCGCAGCTCAAGGGTATCGACATTCCCGAGGACCTGGTTCCGCTGGCGATCGACGAGTTCCCGGTGCTCTTCGTGGCTGCGGCCTGCGCGGAAGGTCGTACCACGTTGCGCGGTGCCGAAGAGCTGCGGGTCAAGGAGTCTGACCGCATCCAGGTCATGGCGGACGGGCTGCAGACACTGGGGGTCAAGGCTGAACCGACCCCGGACGGGATTGTCATCGAAGGTGGTGCGATCGGTTCCGGTGAAGTCTGGGCGCATGGCGATCACCGCATCGCGATGTCCTTCAGTGTGGCTGCGCTGCGAGCCAATGGCCCGATTCGAATCCATGACTGCGCCAACGTGGCGACGTCGTTCCCCAACTTCATCTCCTTGGCGCAGCGCGCCGGCATGCAGGTACATTCGGAGGGTGATTCATGATCAGGCCCGTTCCGGTCATCACCATCGATGGGCCGAGTGGCTCGGGGAAGGGCACAGTTGCAGCCTTGCTTGCGGGCAAGCTTGGCTGGAATTTCCTCGACTCCGGTGCCTTGTATCGCCTGCTGGCATTCGCAGCGCGCAATCACGGCGTCGATCTGACCAACGAAGAAGCGCTGAAGGTTCTCGCCGAGCACCTCGATGTCCAGTTCGGTGCCGCACGCGATGGGCACGGCATGATCATCATTCTGGAGGGGGAGGAGGTCACCGAGTCGATCCGTAACGAGCAGGTTGGCGCCGGCGCATCCCAGGTGGCAGCTTTACCGGTGGTTCGCACCGCCTTGCTGCAGCGACAGAAGGCCTTCCGCGAGGCGCCGGGACTGGTCGCGGACGGGCGTGATATGGGTACTGTGGTGTTTCCCGACGCGCCGTTGAAGATATTCCTCACCGCGAGTGCGGAAGAGCGTGCTCGCAGACGTTACTTGCAGTTGAAGGCACGAGGCGATGATGTTAATCTCGCGAGTCTTCTTGAGGAGATTCGGGAGCGCGATGAGCGCGATACCCAACGTGCGGTGGCCCCGCTGAAGCCGGCAGATGATGCCGTTCAACTGGATTCCACTACACTCTCCATTGATGAGGTGTTGCAAAAGATTCTGAGCGAAGTCGCCGACCGCGATTTGGCTGGATGATCGGAACGCCGAAAGGCGGCCAAACGGACCTTGAGTAGGCACAGCCAGCAGGCTGTGCATCTCGGGGCCGTTAACAAGGAGGCATGTGGGAGACCAGATCCAGTCCCACAGGCCTTTTTTTATATGAATGAACCCACATTGTCTGGAATGTGGAGATTGGGCGGATTCTCGCCTGAAAACAGCAGGAATCAACATGAGCGAAAGCTTCGCAGAACTATTTGAAGAAAGCCTTAAATCCCTCGACATGCAGCCGGGTGCCATCATCACCGGCATCGTGGTCGACATCGACGGTGACTGGGTTACCGTGCATGCCGGCCTCAAGTCCGAGGGC
>LNAP01001757.1_pt1 | contig 22638 bp, 20 predicted proteins | sample 602601 | NCBI WGS metagenome assembly LNAP01 (sample SAMN02440304, study PRJNA202911) | soil metagenome | biome: Subtropical and temperate rainforests or woodlands; isolation source: soil samples (1 kg each in a 20% v/v slurry with milli Q water) were... ...
CGCATTGGCGTCCCCTAGGGGACTCGAACCCCTGTTACCGCCGTGAAAGGGCGGTGTCCTAGGCCACTAGACGAAGGGGACACACGTACAACATTCACTGCTTATCGCGTTTGGCTAAGTGCTTTACGCTGTAAGTGGCGCGCATTCTATGGATGGATTGCTGGGTCGTCAACCCCCAGATATAAATTTATTTAAATCAATGACTTCGCCCGGTTTAGGGGCTGTTCGCACATTTTGCCCGTCCAGTCTCTGGCGCCTATATTCTGTCATCCGCCAAGACGTTATAGTCGTGTCCGACAAATAGTGGCAATGTGCATCCATATTCGCCGCACTTCCATACGCAGCGCCACGCCTGTCTAATCGCATCGCACAGGCCTATGCGCTTAAAAGCCAAGCCACTACACTCTTGATATGCGAACCCCAATAAAGAGGTCTTACCGGTGACACCACTCATGATCACCCTGCTCGTCGTAGCCGGGATCGCACTGTTGATCGCCATTGGCTACATGAACCATGTGGTGGAAAACAACAAGCTGGAAAAGGCCCGTACCAAGATTGAACTCAACGACCGCTTGCGTCGTTGTGGCGAGCTCACTGAAACCTTTCCCGGACAATTGATGACCCCGGCCCTGAAGCTGTTGATCACGCGTCTTGAGATCAACGTCTGCCAGCGCCTGCTGAACCTGGAGAAAACCAATACAGCGGTCAAGGCGCGCCTGGACGAACTGAATGCGCTGGCCGCCCAGGGTGAATCGATTCCGGTGAACAACCCACCGGCACCGATCCAGACCGAAGCCAAGGCCAAGGATGTGCGGTTTCTGCTCGAGGCCCTTCACGGTCAGATTACCCGCGCCGCCCAGGATGGTTTCCTGCCGCCCAACGAAGCCAAGCGCTGGATCCGCGAAGTGCGACACATCCTGGTGCTGTTGCACATCGAGTTCTTCAATAATCTCGGCCAACACGCCTTGCAGCAAGAACAACCGGGGCAGGCCCGCCTGGCGTTCGAACGGGGTGTGCAGTACCTGCGCAAGCAACAGGAACCGCAGGTCTATGCCGAACAACTGGACTACCTGGAAAAACTCCTGGCCCGCGCCAATGCCATGGTTCTGGCCAGCACCCAGCCGGTCGAAGGCGAAGTCAACCAGTTGACCGAAGGGCTGAAGGACGCCGAAGTAAACGACGAGTGGAAGAAGAAGAAGGTTTACGACTGATATTCGGGTTAGGCTCTCAAGCCTGACTCCTGTGTAGCGAGGTGATTTATCCCCTCGCTACACAGGGTCCGTCGACAGCTCACAGCCTGAAATGCCCCACCATCCCCTTGAGCTCAACCCCTAGCTGCGCCAGCTCAATGCTCGACGCTGCATTGCCCTGCATCGCCAGGGAAGATTGATCGGCACTGGCGCGGATGCTGGTGACACTGCGGTTGATCTCTTCAGCCACCGAACTCTGTTGCTCGGCCGCCGCCGCGATCTGCTGGTTCATCTGCTGGATCAGCGACACCGCCGCCGCAATGCTCCCCAGGGCGCTTTCGGTTTGCAGGGCATCACTGACCGCCATCTTCACCAGCTCGCCACTGCTCTGGATCTGCTGCACGGAGGTCTGGGCTGCTGAGCGCAAGGCGCTCACCAGGCGTTCGATTTCCTCGGTGGACTGTTGCGTGCGCTTGGCCAAGGCCCGCACTTCATCGGCCACCACCGCAAAGCCCCTGCCCTGCTCACCGGCCCTGGCCGCTTCGATGGCCGCATTGAGCGCCAGCAAGTTGGTCTGCTCAGCCACGCTCTTGATCACGCTCAACACCGTGCCAATGTTCTGGATCTCAGCGCTGAGGCTTTCGATACTGCTGCTGGCTGAAGTGGCCGAGTCGGCCAATTGTTCAATGCGCACCATGCTCTGACGCACCACCTGCTGACCGCTTTCAACCTTATCGTCGGCGGTCTGGGCCGCTTGGGCCGCCTCTTCGGCATTGCGCGCCACGTCGTGCACGGTGGCGGTCATCTGGTTCATGGCCGTGGCGACCTGTTCGGTCTCCTCCTTCTGGCTGCTGACCTCCAGGTTGGTCTGCTCGGTCACGGCCGACAGCGATTGGGCGGAGTTGGCCAACTGTTCGATACCGGCCTGCAAACCGCTGACGATACTGCTCAGGCCCGCCCCCATCTGTTGCATGGCGAGCATCAGTTGACCGATCTCATCCTGGCGCGTCACCTGCACCGTTGCACTCAAGTCGCCCGAGGCAATCTGCTGTGCAACACGGATGACGCTGCGCAACGGCCCGACGATCAACCGGGTAATGACCCAGGCCGCAATCAGTCCCACCAGCAGCGCCAGGGCCGACGAGCCGATGATCAGCAGCGAATTCTTCTTCAGTTCCGTCTGCATGGCACCATCCTCGGCGGTGTAAGCCTGGTCAACCCGCTCCACTACCTGGGAGGCACGCTCGTGCAGTTGCTGGTAGACGATTTTCTCCTGGGCCAGCAGGCCGGTGTATTCAGCGAGTTTTTCGTTGAAACCAGCGATATGCCCGGCCACTTCGTTAAGCACGGTCTGGTATCCCGGGTCCTTGACGGTGGTCTTGAGCTCCTCGGCCTGCTTCATGGCTTGCTCGGCCTGTTCGATAGTGCCCTGCCCGCCCTCTTCAGAACCTTTGCGGCTTTGATCCAGGCGTACCCGCGCTTCGTTCATGGCCTGCAACATCAACCGTGACACTTCGCTGACCTGATTGGCTTGCTCGATGAACTCGCCGCCCTCCTTGCCTTCGGACTCTTTCAGGGTATAAGCGCCATCATCTGCCAGGCCCGCTTGCAGCACATCCAGGTTATTGGCAACGCTGGACACTGACCAACTGGCCATTTCCAGTGCCAGATCCTTGCTCTGGCTCAACTCGACGAATTCGTCGAACGCCTTGCGATAAGCCGCCAAGGCTTGCTCCACGTCGTTCATCACCGGCACGTTGGCCGCCGATTGCGCCTTGAGCTCGTTGGCTTGGGCAATCAGTCCGTCCACGCCCAGCCGCAAGGCATCGACCGTTTTCGGGTCCGAGCGCAAGGCGTATTCCTGCTCAAGCAGGCGGACCTTGAGCAAGCCGCTATTGAGGGATGACATCTGTTTCAGGCCATCGAAACGATAGCTGATGGTCTGCAGGGACCAGACACCGATGGCCGCCACCACGGCGGTAAGCAGCAGCACCAGGACAAACCCCAGGCCCAGTTTCTTTGCCATACCCAGGTTGGCAAAACGTCTTTGCACGGCCGAAATCATTGCGCCCAGTCCTCTGCCAGTGTGTGTTGATTGCAGATTCGCAACGAGATGCCCTGTAACACAAGATGCTGGCGTCGGAATAATGGCAAAAAGCTACAGCGCCGTCGTTTTCAGGACAATTGAGGTCGATCCAGAGCCGCCGCGCGGAAGAATGCCTGGGCCCTCGAATCGCAGGCGTGGGCCACGTTGATCCGCAGCCAGTCGCTGACAGCACCCGACGGGCTGAACGCTGTACGAGAAGAAAGCACCACACCGAACCGCTTGGCCAAGCGCTGCAATGCAGCGTAGTCGCATAACGGTGGACGCGCCCAAATGAACAGCCCGCCGGCCGGCCTGCCAAACACTTCCCAATCCGCATCCTCTAGCACCTCCAACACCGCTGCCATGTCGGCACTCAAACGCTGGCGCTGACGCTGGACCAGTTTGCGATAGGCGCCGCTGGCCAGAAGATTGGCCAGCACTGACTCACAGAAGCGTGAACTGCCCATGCTGGTAATGCCCTTGACGTCCCTCAAGCGTGCGATGACAGACGATCCGGCCACGACGAAACCGACTCGCAATGAGCTGCTCAGGGTTTTCGAGAAGCTGCCCACGTACACCACGTCGGTATCCAGCGCTGCCAGTCGGGTCCGGGTTGAGTTCTGGAAGTCGGCATAGACATCGTCTTCGACCACCAACATGGCGTGTTTTTTCGCCAGTTGCAGCAGTTGCTGGGCCACGACCGGGGCCAGGCTGCTGCCGGTCGGGTTGTGGCAGGCGCTGTTGACGAACAGGGCGCTGGGCCGGTGCGTCGCCAAGAGACATTGGAGTGCATCGACGTCCGGGCCGCGCGGAGTCCTGGGCAGTTCGATCATGTCGATGCCATGAAACCTGAGCAGGTCGAACAGCTTCGAATACCCCGGACTCTCCACCACAACGCAGCATCCAGGCTCAAGCAGTGTGCGCACAATCAGGTCCAGACCGTGGGTCGCGCCCGTGGTGGTCAGGATCAGGTTCTTATCGGCGTGGATATTGAATTGTTTCAGGCGCCTGGACAGTTGCTCCCGCAGAGCGGGCAGCCCCATCGGCGTACTGTAACTGAACAGTCCTGCCATATCGGTGCGGGTGACTTGACGGATCGCGTAGCCCAGATCATCGCTTTCGCGCCAACTCTCGGGCAGCCCGCCACAGCCGAGCTTCAGCTCCCACTGCGAGTTCTGGGGCACGCTGTCTTGGGTGATCTGCACGTCTTCCAGCCAGTCTTTGTCGGAGGGCTCGTAGCTGGACGACGGAGGCGGCGCGACAAAAAAACCCGAACCATGGCGCGCCGCCAACACCCCTTGGGCCACCAGGCGTTCACACGCCTCGTTGACACTGGACTGACTGAGCAGATTCTCCCGGGCCAATTGGCGAATGGAGGGCAGTCGGGTTCCCGGTTGCACCGCATCCTGTCGAATCCAGCCGGCCAGCGCGTCGACAATTTGCTGCACGACAGGCACCAGGGCCTGCCGGTCGATTCTCAACTCCATGAGTAACCAAGCTCCTAAGCAACTGTTTTATCTCTGGAAACAGTTAAGCACAGGCCGTCTCTGGACGATGTACGACAACGTCACCAAAACGGTCGATTCTCACCCTTTGAAACACATTCAGGGGCTGACACGGGGCATTTTTAACCCCCAAAGAAAAAGCCCACAACAAGTGCGGGCCTAGTCCTACACGCTAAATACAACGTTCTTCAGAAAGCCGTGACGCCGCCGTCCACCGCCAATGAATGACCGGTGGTGAATGCAGCGCCATCGCTGCACAAATACAGCACCGCGCTGGCGATCTCCTCGACCTTGCCGATGCGTCCTACCGGGTGCATGGCGTTGGCGAACTCACCTTTTTTCGGATCCGCTTCATAGGCACGACGGAACATGTCGGTGTCGATTACCGCCGGGCAAACCGCGTTCACGCGGATTTTCTTCTTGGCGTATTCAATCGCCGCCGATTTGGTCAGACCGATCACCGCGTGCTTGGACGCTGCATAAATGCTCATCTTCGGCGCCGCCCCCAGACCCGCTACCGAGGCGGTATTGACGATGGCACCGCCCCCTTGGGCCAGCAGCAAAGGCAATTGATACTTCATGCACAGCCAGACGCCCTTCACATTGACGCCCATGATGGCGTCGAACTCATCGAGGGTGCCGTCGGCCAGCTTGCCCTTTTCGATTTCGATCCCGGCGTTATTGAAGGCGTAATCCAGCCGGCCATAGGCATTGATCACTTCGCTCATCAGGTTCTGCACGTCGCTTTCCAGCGTTACGTCGCAGCGCACGAACAGCGCTTCACCGCCCGCCTCGCGAATCGACTGCACTGTGCCTTCGCCGCCCGCCACGTCCAGGTCGGCCGCCACCACTTTCAGGCCCTCTGCCGCAAATGCCTGGGCGGTCGCACGGCCAATGCCCGCGGCTGCGCCCGTGACCACGGCGACCTGTCCGGAAAACGTCATGCTCATTGTCAAATCCTCGAAGAGTGCGGGAGATGACGCCAGTCTAGTCACAGGTCCGGACGATGCGGCAGCACTATCCAATTACCGTTTGAGTATTCATGGGCGCCAGTGATAACGGCCCCGGCGCCATTATCACTGGGCTCGATCGAACTGCATTCGCTGCATCAGCAAACCTTGCGACAAACGCTTCGAAGGTCTATCAACAAGGCTTCATTCATCTTGAGTGCCAGCCATGACTGCCCAGACCAATCGCCAGTTCCTGCTCGCCAAACGCCCGGTAGGCGCTGCGACCCGCGAGACTTTCACCTATCAGCAAGTACCGGTCGGCGAGCCGGCAGCCGGCCAGATTCTGGTGAAGAACGAATATCTGTCCCTGGATCCGGCCATGCGCGGCTGGATGAACGAAGGCAAGTCTTACATCCCGCCGGTAGGCATTGGAGAAGTGATGCGCGCCTTGGGCGTAGGCCAGGTAGTCGCCTCGAACAACCCGGCCTTCGCGGTCGGTGACTACGTCAACGGTGCGCTGGGTGTGCAGGATTATTTCCTCGGCGAGCCGCGTGGTTTCTACAAGGTTGATCCGAAACTAGCGCCATTACCGCGCTACTTGTCAGCATTGGGCATGACCGGCATGACCGCCTATTTCGCCCTGCTGGACGTGGGCGCGCCCAAGGCCGGCGAGACAGTAGTGCTCTCGGGTGCCGCCGGTGCGGTGGGCAGCATCGCCGGGCAGATCGCCAAGATCAAAGGTTGCCGCGTGGTGGGCATCGCCGGCGGGGCCGACAAATGCAAATTCCTGATCGATGAACTGGGCTTCGATGGCGCCATCGACTACAAGAATGAAGACGTCCATGCCGGTCTCAAGCGCGAATGTCCCAAAGGCGTGGATGTGTACTTCGATAACGTCGGCGGCGACATCCTCGATGCGGTGCTCAGCCGCTTGAACCTCAAGGCTCGCGTAGTGATCTGCGGTGCCATCAGCCAGTACAACAACAAAGAAGCGGTGAAAGGCCCGGCCAACTACTTGTCGCTGCTGGTCAACCGGGCGCGCATGGAAGGCTTCGTGGTCATGGACTACGCCTCTCAGTTCGCCGCCGCCGGGCAGGAAATGGCCGGCTGGATGGCCAAGGGGCAGCTCAAGAGCAAGGAAGACATCGTTGAAGGACTGGAGACATTCCCCGAGACGCTGACCAAATTGTTCAGTGGGGAGAATTTCGGGAAGTTGGTATTGAAGGTCTAGTCACAAAAACACCTGTGGGAGCGGGCTTGCTCGCGAAGGCGGATTGTCAGGCGCCATTTTTGCCAACTGACACACCGCTTTCGCGAGCAAGCCCGCTCCCACAAGGGATCTTCAGGTCTGATCAGGCCAGTTCGGCGACTACGGCCGCCAGTGCCTTGGCAGGATCAGCCGCCTGGCTGATCGGTCGGCCGATCACCAGGTAGTCGGAACCGGCATCCAGTGCCTGACGCGGGGTCAGGATGCGGCGTTGATCGTCCTGGGCGCTGCCCGCCGGACGAATCCCCGGGGTCACCAGTTGCAGCGACGGGTGCGCCGCTTTCAGGGCGCTGGCCTCCAAGGCCGAGCAGACCAGACCGTCCAGGCCAGCCTTCTGCGCCAGCGCCGCCAGGCGCAGCACCTGTTCCTGAGGCTCGATATCCAGGCCGATACCGGCCAAGTCCTCGCGCTCCATGCTGGTCAGCACGGTCACGCCGATCAGCAACGGCTTCGGCCCGCTGCGCTGATCCAGCACTTCACGGCAGGCCGCCATCATGCGCAGGCCGCCGGAGCAATGCACGTTGACCATCCACACCCCCATTTCGGCGGCCGCCTTGACGGCCATGGCGGTGGTATTGGGAATATCGTGGAATTTCAAATCCAGGAATACTTCAAAACCCTTGTCACGCAGGGTCCCGACAATTTCCGAAGCGCAACTGGTGAACAGCTCCTTGCCGACTTTGACCCGGCACAGCTTGGGGTCCAACTGGTCGGCCAGCTTCAGGGCGGCGTCACGGGTAGGGAAATCCAAGGCAACGATGATGGGCGTCTGGCAGGCGGACATGAGTGGGCTCTCAGGCAAGTCGAAATCGGCGCGCATTGTAGCGGAACCAGCGCCCGTGCGGGACCCGATGATCGGTAAATCCTCATCGCGTCCGGACAGCATGGACGATGCCGGCCTTTGTGTCGAAGTCGATACACTCATGACACGCGCACAACACGCCGGCACGCTACCGTCTGGCGCCGCACCCCCGTCCTTTCAGCGCTTCACGCCTAGCGGCACGAAGCCTATGCTGAAGCCTCAACCTCGCCGCCTTCTTTGCGGTTGGCAGCCTATCTGGCAGATGATGCATCCATGCAGAACACCCCTGTTGCAAATTCTGACGATCAAAAAGCGCCCGACGATGACAAGCGCTGGAGTACCCGGGCGTTGATCGTCGATGACGATGTGCCGATCCGCGAGCTGCTGATCGACTACCTGGCCCGTTTCAACATACGCGCCAGCGGCGTGAACGATGGCGCGGCCATGCGCCGCGCGATGCAGGCCGAGCATTTCGACGTGGTTGTGCTCGACCTGATGCTGCCGGGCGAAGACGGCTTGCAATTGTGTCGCTGGCTGCGCGCCGAATCGGACATCCCGATCCTGATGCTCACCGCCCGGTGCGAGCCCACCGACCGCATCATCGGCCTGGAACTGGGCGCCGACGATTACATGGCCAAGCCGTTCGAACCCAGGGAACTGGTGGCGCGGATCCAGACGATCCTGCGCCGGGTACGCGACGACCGCACCGAGCAACGGGCCAATATTCGCTTCGATAACTGGCGACTCAACAGCGTACTGCGCCAGTTGATCTCCGCCGACGGGCTGGTGGTGCCGCTGTCCAACGCCGAGTTCCGGCTGTTGTGGGTATTCATCGAACGACCGCGCCGGGTACTGAGCCGCGAACAGTTGCTGGACGCCGCCCGTGGGCGCTCCATCGAGGCGTTCGACCGCAGCATCGATCTGCTGGTGTCGCGCCTGCGCCAAAAGCTGGGTGACGACCCCAAGGCGCCGCAACTGATCAAGACCGTGCGCGGCGAAGGCTACCTGTTCGACGCCCGGGACATCGGCTGATGCGCTTGCGCCTCGACACCTTGTTCGGCCGCCTGTTTGGCGTGCTGTTACTGGCGATCGTCCTGGCGCACCTGTTGGCCTTTGCCTGGTTTTCTCAATACGACAAACCGCCTTTGGGACCACCCCCCGAATTTTCCCGGCAAGGCCAGCACCCTGGGCCCACGGGGCCCCCACCCAACCGCCCTGCGCGCCCATGGTTCGGTGGGCCGGTGGTACCGCTGACGTTTCAGTTTGTGTGCCTGATCGTCGCCGCCTGGTACGGCGCCAAACTGCTGACCCGGCCAATCCAGCGCCTGAGCGATGCCGCCGAACGCCTGAGCGAAAACCTCGACAGCCCACCGTTGGAAGAAACCGGCCCTCGGGAGGCCCGCCAGGCTGCCCATACGTTCAACCTCATGCAACAGCGAATTCGCGAGCAGGTGCAGCAGCGTTCGCGCATGCTCGGTGCGGTATCCCATGACCTGCGCACTCCGCTTTCACGGCTCAAGCTGCGCCTGGAACAGATCGATGACATCAAGCTGCAGGGCCAGATGCGTCAGGACCTGAACGATATGATTGGCATGCTCGACGCCACCCTCACCTACCTGCACGAGCAGCGCACCAGCGAAGCGCTGCAATGGATGGACGTGCAGGCGTTGGTGGAATCGCTGAGCGAAAACGCCCAGGACCAGGGTGCCGACGTGCAAGCCAGCGGTGGTTGCGCGCCGTTACAGGTGCAGCCGATCGCGTTGCGCTCGTGTATCAACAACCTCATGGACAATGCCTTGCGCTACGCCGGCCATGCGTTGATTACGCTGCAAGACCAGCGCGACCAGGTAGTGATTCGGGTGATTGACCACGGCCCCGGGATTGCGGCGGATAAACGCGAAGCAGTGTTCGAGCCCTTCTATCGCCTGGAAGGCTCACGCAACCGCAACTCCGGCGGTGTCGGCCTGGGCATGACCATCGCCAGGGAAGCCGCCGAACGCTTGGGCGGGCAATTGAGCCTGGAAGAAACGCCAGGGGGCGGATTGACGGCGGTGATCCGTTTGCCCCGCGCCTGAAACCACCTCAATCCCATGTGGGAGCCGCGTCGGGGGCTGAGTTTGTACACCCGCCGGTACAAACTCCACACACCCACGACAACTGCCCCGCCGACGCTGCATAAGCCGGTGCACCCACCGGCATTCCAGCCCAAGGAGAGCGCCCATGATCGGTAGCGTCAGCAGTTACTCGCCCTATACCAGCACCAGCAGTACCGCGACCAGCAGTGCCCGCAGCCAGCAGTTTCAAAAGGAGCTGCTCAGCAAACTCGACAGCAACGCCGACGGCTCGGTCGATCAGGAAGAATTGAGCACGGCCCTGTCGCAGAAGAGTGACGACGGCATCCTGGTCAGCCTGAGCGACAATTTCAGCGACCTGGACAGCGACAGCAGCGGTGACCTGAGCAGTGATGAGATAGCCGCGATGGCGCCACCGCCTCCGCCGCCACGGGACCAGGCGCCGACGACTGAACTGGCCGATGCGCTGCTCAGCGCCCTGGACGCCGACGGTGATGGCGAGGTAAGTAGCGAGGAGCTGAGCAATGGTCTGGCGAGCGCCGGCAGCACTGCCGACAGCCAGGAACTGTTCTCGGCCCTGGACGAGAATGAAGACGGTACCGTCAGCCTCGACGAACTCGCCGCCAGCCTCCCCCCGCCACCGCCACAACAGGCCTCCAGTGAGGCGTTGTACAGCCAGCTCGACGCCGATGGTCAGAGCAACACCGGCACCAGCGAACTGACCAGCGCGGTACAGGCCAACCGCACCAGCGACAGCTCCACCGACCAGACCAATGTCAGTGAAGCGCTGAACAGGATGATCGCCAACCTCAGTCGACAATACTCGCTGGATGATGTCGCCCCCGTGGGGAAATACCTGAACGTGGCGACGTGATTGACCGGCAAGCCTGGTTTTTCAGAGCCAGGCTTGCCTGCTGGATCGAAGCCCATTGGTGGCGAGGGGATCTATCCCCTCACTACAAAAAGGTTGGTGCTGGTCTCAGGAGTGGGGTTATCGCGCCTGGCTCTTGCTCCAGTCCGTCAGCAAGCTGTAGGCCACCGCCAGCAGGGTCGGGCCAATGAACAGTCCGATGAAGCCGAAGGCAATCAAGCCACCGAACACCCCCAGCAATACGATCACCAACGGCAGGTTTCCGCCACGGCTGATCAGGTAGGGTTTGAGCACGTTGTCCACACCGCTGATGATGAAGGTGCCCCAGATCCCCAGGAACACCGCCATCCCGTATTCGCCCTTCCACACCAGCCACGCCGTGGCGGGGATCCAGACCAGGGGCGGCCCCATGGGAATCAGGCTGAGCAGGAAGGTGACGATGCCCAGCACCAATGCCCCCGGTACGCCAGCGATCAGGAAACCAATCAGCGCCAGCACCGCCTGGGCCGCCGCGGTGCCGATCACGCCGTTGACCACACGCTGCACCGTACCGGCCACCAGTTCGATGTAGTAACCGGCACGGTCGCCGATCAGACGCTCCAGCAACCCGTGCACGAACACCGCCAGGCGCGGGCCGTCACGGTAAAAAAAGAACACGAACACAATGCTCAGGGTCAGTTCGAGAATGCCACCGCCGATTTGGGCACTGCGAGCCAGCAGCCAGTTGCCGACCTGACCCAGGTACGGCCTGACGGACACCATCATGGCTGCACCTTGCTGATCGATGCTGTTCCAGATGCCCACCAACCGCCCCCCCACCAGCGGTAAGCCCGCCAGCCATACCGGGGGATCAGGCAGGCCATCGACCTGCACGTTCTTGATAAATGCCGTGGCGTCGCGTACATGATCAGCCAGGTTGAAGCCCAGCCACACCAGCGGCACCGCCACCAGCACCATCCAGCCTACGGTCAGCAAAGCCGCCGCCAGCGACTCACGACCATTGACCCAGCGGGTCAACAGGCGCATCAGCGGCCAACTGGCAAACGCCAGCACCGCGCCCCAGAACAGCGCCGACCAGAACGGAGCCATCACCCAGAAGCTTGCACCGAACAACACCAGGAGCAGGATCTGCACCAACAGCCGATCGTTATTGAGCATGTCAGGTCTCGAAATAAAAACAGGGCCGGGCTGACGGCGTGAAGCACGTCACCCGAAACAGCTTAACGCAGCAGCTCAAGATGCAGGCCCGCCGCATCGCCCCTGGCGGCCTCCATTCGCGCCGCCCGGACACCCTGATCGATCATTGCTTGCCGCCAGGCCTCGGCCTGGGGTCCGGCGACAGTGACTCGAAGCCCCGTGTCCAGGTTCAGCGCCCGGGATAGCAGGCGCAACCAGGTTTCGTCCGGTTCGCCGACCAGACGCGGCAAGTCCAGCACGCCGGTGTCCTTGAGCTGGCGCAACAGCGTGGCCGATGTGGGCAGCAGGTTCCCCAGCGAGGCGTTTGCCTCGAACTGCTCGACATGCAGGTAAGCCTTACGATTGCCGCGAGTAATGCCATACAGCGCAATCAGTGTGTTATCCGCGGGCGGCGCCAGGCGCAGCAGCAGATAAGACTGACCGTTATCGGCACCATAGAGCTTGGCATTGCCGAACACTTCGTTGGCCCACAGGCTGCTTTCGCCGCAATCACGAGCCTGGCACCAGAACAACAGTTGCGCGTCCTGCTTCTGCAAGGCTTCGCGGGCAGCGGTAAAGGCCTGGATGGCGGAGTGTTCCGGCGGCAGTTCGTAAGTCACCGACGTGGTGTTGCCACGGGCATCGACCTGCCCATCGAAGCGCAACTGGCCGCTGATCTTGCGGATCGAACCCAGGGGATAAATTCGTTCCAGGTCAGTGGTTTGCCGGTAATCGACAATTTGCGCGTCGGGCATGCGGGGCACCCGCTCCAGGTCCCGGCTGCCGGGAACATCGGCGGCAAACGATGCCGGGCTGAAGCAGGCCAGCGTAAGCAAGGCGAGTGAATGAATGGATAATTTCATCGGATCGGCATGGCCTGGGTCTCTGGGGTGAGGCCGGTGTCATCGATGCACTGCGAGGCCGCTAAACAGAGATCTGTCATGGTTGTCTCCCTTTTTCAACCCGCCCAGCCTCGACAGTTGCCAGGCGCAAGTCAAGAAACGGTGAAGAACCGATTGAAACAGTCTGCTACAAGCGCGGCGCCAGCCTCGTCGTTCAGGTGCAAATGATGACCGCCGGGCAACCGTTCATGACTGAAGGGTAGACGCTCCAGCAACTCGGGGTGTCGGGCAAGCATGCCGTCAGCAGCCACCACCAGATGCGCGGGGCAAGCGACTCGCGCCACGAAGGCCATGGCCTGCTCATCGGTCAGGCGAAGCGGCGATGGCAAGGTCAGGCGATTGTCGGTGCGCCAGGTGTACCCTCCCGGCACCGGCATCAGGCCGCGCTGGGCCAGCAATTCGGCGGCTTCGCGACTGACCGCCACCAGGCCTTTCATGCGGGCCTCAATGGCCCGGTCGAGGGTTTTGTAGACCGGTTTTCGTTTTTGTTGCAAATCCAGCTGCGCCTGCAGGGCCATGCCCATGCGCTCGGCGGCGTTGTCGCCTTTGTCCGTGGGAGGGATCACCCCGTCGATCAGCCCCAGGTGCGTGACCCGGTCGGGCAAGGCTCCGGCGAGCACCAGCGAGACGATGGCGCCCATGGAATGCCCCAGCAGGGCGAAACGCGCCAGGCCCAGTTGTTCGGCGACTTGCAGCACATCATGGGCATAGTCCCACAGGGCATAGCCAGCACCGGGTGGGCGATGCCCGGAGTGACCGTGACCGGCCATGTCCAGTGCAATGACCCGCAGGCCCTCAAGCCGTGGAGCCAGCCGAGCGAAGCTGTTCGCATTGTCCAGCCAACCGTGCAAGGCGATGACCGGCCGGCCATCCTCCGGCCCGAACAGGTGGGCCGCCAGTTCAATGTGGGGCAGGCTCAGACGGACTTCTTCAACCCCACTCATAAGCTGCGCCCTTCCCAGCGCTGAAAGAGATCCTTGAGCAACCTGGCCGTGTCCTGCGGACGTTCCAGGGGAAACATGTGGCCGCCGGGCATGCTCAGGGATTCACCATGGGGCATTCGACCCACCGAACGGGTGTGATGGCGCATCACCACGCGACTCTGCCGACCGCGCACCACCGCCAGCGGCACTTTGAGCATACGGGCCCGGCCGGGACTGGTGTGCGGCACGCCGCGGTAAATGCTGATCTCCGTGGCCGGATCGAAGCGCAGCCGCAAGCGGTCGCCGACTTGCTGCAAGCCATGTTGCAGGTAGGCGTCGAAGCATTCCGGGTCAAACCCGCGGAACAGCGTCTTGGCGGAAAAATACTGCCGGGCCGACTCCAGGTCAGCGAACTCTTCACGCCGGCCCAACGTCCGTCCCGCTGGAGTCAGACGATCGATGAACCCCAGGCGCTTGGCGGCCAGGATCACCCACTGATCGGCGCGGGTCAGCACCGGCGAATCGAGCATTACCACGCCACGATATAACTGTGGACAGCGCAATGCGGCATGCAGATGCAGAACGCCACCCAGGGAATGGCCGACGCCCCACACCGGTTCAGGTTGTTGTTCCAGGTGATGAATGAGCTCGTCCACCAGGTTGTGCCAGTTATCGTCTGCCGGAAAACGCGGGTCATGGCCGTGCAATTCCAGATGCGCGACCTCGTACTGCGGCGCCAGCGCGGCGAACAGCTTGCCGTAAGTGGCCGAGGGAAAACCATTGGCGTGGGCGAAAAACACCTGTTGCGACATGACAGTGGATCCATGGGGAAACTGGAACCGATTGTCCGCACATCCCGGTGGCGCGGCAATGACCGTAACTGACAGCAATGATGACAGTCGGGCTTGGGCTATGGCGTTGTATGAGCGATGTAAACCCGTGGCGAGGGAGCTTGCTCCCGCTGGCCTGCGCAGCAGGCCCAAAACCAGGCGTCGCGGTGTGGCAGGCTAACCGAGTCGATGGGTTTGCGGGGCCGCTTCGCAGCACAGCGGGAGCAAGCTCCCTCGCCACAAGAGCGGCCCATCAGTCACAAACATGCATTCGGGTTTCAACGCGCCGGCGGCTGTTCACCCAGCGGCACCACGGCCATGGTCAGGCGCGACACGCAGTTGACTTTGCCTTCGTCGTTGGTCAGGCGGATATCCCAGACCTGGGTGGTGCGGCCCAGATGGACCATCCGGGCCGTGGCCGTCACCCGACCGCTGCGCACAGCACGCAAGTGGTTGGCATTGATCTCCAGGCCCACGCAATAGAACTTGCTGGTGTCCACGCACAGATAGGCCGCCATGGACCCGACCGTTTCAGCCAGCACCACCGATGCACCGCCATGCAACAGGCCGAATGGCTGGTGGGTGCGGTGATCGACCACCATGCTGGCGGTCAGGGACTCGTCGTCGAAAGATTCGAAACGAATGTCCAGCACTTCGCTGATGGTGTTTTTACCGGCGGCGTTCAGTTGCTCGATGTTGGGGGTGGTGCGCCACAGACTCATCGTTGTCCTTCCTTTATGTTTTTTGTTGTGCTCAACCCTGCGACCAGAGACCTCTCAGGGATGCTGAATGCCCTTGAGCTGCATCGCCCCGGCCAGCGGCAGGTCACCCTCCAGCTCGGCCAGGCCAGCCGTTTTAACCTGTTCGGGTTGTTGCAGGTGACCGTGTTGCAGAAAGCCCAGCAGGCTGCCCACCAGCGGGTTATGGCTGACCAGCAGCACGTCGCCCTGATCAACCAGCTGTTCCAGGACTTTTTGCGGGCGGGTTTCCGGCGTGAGCCAATCAACAGTGATCAACTCAGGCGCGAAGCCCAAGGCTTCGCGCACCAGTTGGGCGGTCTGTTGGGCGCGCAGGTACGGGCTGGCATAAATGGCGCTCAGCGGCTGGCCGATCAGCGCGGCGGCACTGCGCAGTGCTTCTTCGCGACCGTGAGCGGTCAGCGCCCGCTCAGGGTCGGGACGGGCACCGTATGGCTCGGCTTCCCCATGACGCAATACCCACAATTTCATAGCTTGGGCTCCTCGTCCCGGACCGGATGCGGAGCCGGCGCCACCACGTGAGGCGCTTCACCTTCCGGCGTGCGCGGGGTGGGCCAGTCGGCGAATGGCCAGGGTTTCTGGTCGCTGTGGAAGGTGCCGAAACGGCCGATCTGCGCCAGGAACTGGCTCAGGCTGTCACCAAAGTTCATCAGGCTGGCACTGGGCGCGCCATAGATCAGCCGGTAGATCAGTTGCACCAATACCACCGCGCCCAGGATGAACTGCGCCACCTGCCAGACCAGCAGATAAATCACCATCCACAACACACGCAGCAGGATGGACTCGTATCGGGCCTGCTCTTTTGGATCGCTCATGGTTTGCTCCCGCTTCTGATCAATAGAGGCTCAGTTGAAGCCACTGGTGGAAATGAAATCGACGTCGGTCTTGGGCTCGCCGCGCATCAACAGTTCGATCACCTGCTCCAGCGTGCGCCCTTCGAACAGAATCGCATGCAGCCCCGCGACCAGTGGCATGTAGACCCCGGACTCCTGAGACTTGGCCTTGAGCACCTTGAGCGTATTCACTCCTTCGGCCACTTCACCCAGGCGCGACACAGCCTCGTCCAGGCTCAACCCCTGACCGAGGGCGAAACCGACCTGGTAGTTGCGGCTTTTAGGCGAGGAACAGGTGACGATCAAATCGCCGACCCCGGCCAACCCCAGGAAGGTCATCGGATTGGCACCCTGGCTGACGGCAAAACGGGTCATTTCCGCCAGCGCCCGGGTAATCAGCATGCTTTTGGTGTTCTCCCCCATGCCCAGCGCCACCGCCATGCCGGCGATGATGGCATAGACGTTCTTCAGCGCCCCGCCCAGTTCCACACCGAAACGGTCGGCACTGGCGTAGACCCGGAAGGTTCGCCCATGCAGCGCGGCCTGGACCCGCTGGCACAGTTCTTCGTCTTCACTGGCGACCACGGTGGCGGTCAGCGCATGCTCGGCGATCTCGCGCGCCAGGTTCGGCCCGGAAATCACACCGATTCGAGCCTTTGGGGCGATTTCTTCGAGAATCTCGCTCATCAGCTTGAAGGTCTGGGCTTCGATCCCCTTGGTCAGGCTCACCAGCAATTTGCCGCTCAAGCGTTCGGCATGGGGCGCCAGGACCGAGCGCAGGGCGCTGGACGGCAAGGCGACGAAAAACAGGTCGCAGTCCTGCAAGGTGGCCTGCAAATCAGTCACCGGTTCAACTTCAGGGCGGATCTTGATGCCCTTGAGGTAACGCGGGTTCTCGCGATTGACCCGGATGGCCTCGGCCTGCTCCGGGTCACGCATCCATTGGCGCACCGGGTGGCCGTTCTCGGCCAGCAGATTGGCCACGGCGGTACCGAAACTCCCACCCCCCAGGACCGCAATCGGGCGCTGTTCAGTCATATGCAATCCGTTCATCCATACCAAGTGGCAATGCCGGGCATTATACGGAGCGGCCACACCGCGACCAGCCCCGACTACAATTACCGGCAGTTGTAGGAAGCTGACCATCAATTCCTAGGAAAATGCTGTCAACGTGAATGGAAAAGTCGCTCACCTCAGTTAACATGCCGGCCATCCTTTCCCTAATCAAAGGCTGTGCCGTGTTCGTTGGCCCTTCCCGTTCAGGTTCGTCGCTCGTATTGGCGCTGTTCATCAGCCCGCCAGTGCTGGCCGACGACTTGTTCGTCGACAGTCAGCCCCTGCCCCAAGTGTTGACGGCCACGCGCCTGAAACAATCGCCGGCGGCGGTCCCCGGCAGCATGACCGTGCTGGACAGCGAATTGATCAAGGCCAGTGGCGCCCGGGACATCAGCGAACTGCTGCGCCTGGTGCCGGGCATGATGGTCGGCAATATCAGCGGGAACCAGGCCGCCGTGAACTACCACGGCACCAACGCCACCGAAGCGCGGCGCATGCAGGTGCTGATCGATGGCCGTTCGGTGTATCGCGCCGGCCTGGCCACGGTGGACTGGAGCGATATTCCAGTGGCCATGGAAGACATCGAGCGGATCGAAGTTTTCCGCGGCCCCAACACCGTCAGCTACGGCGCCAATGCACTGATGGCGGTGGTCAATATCATCACCCGCGCTCCGGCCGACAGCCACGGCACCCGCCTGAAAATCACCCGAGGCCAGCGTGGCATCAGCGACTGGTACGCCAGCCAGGGCAGCGGTTGGGAGAGCGGTGACCTGCGGCTGTCACTGTCCGGCCAGGAAGACGACGGCTTTGACAGCAACCGCACCGGCGCCGATTACCGCGACAGTCGACGCTTGAACCGTTTCAACCTGTCCGTCAGCCAGACCCTGAACGAACAGCAGAGCATCGACTGGCAACTGAACGCCAAGGACGGGACCAATCAGCGGCCTTATACCTACCGTCCAGTGTTCGCCGGGATTACGGCCGCCGGGGATAACTCCGATGTCGTCGCCAAGGACTACGCCGGTTCGCTGCGCTGGAACCTGGACCTGAACCCCAACCACAGCCTTTATGTACAAGGCTCGCTCCAGCACTGGGATCGCCAGCAGACCTGGCGCGCCTGCGATGCCGAGGTCTCCTTCAGCCCGCAGTTGACCGATCTGTGGTTGCTCAACCCTAACTACGCCGAGAAGCTGGCGCGCAATATTCCCAGCTTCACCGGCACCGGTGCGCCGCCCGGCACCCCGCAAGAACAGGCGCTGGCCAATCAGGTGCTCGATCAATGGCGCAACGGCGCCTCGCAAACCTTGTGCGGCGATATCGACCAGAGCGCCCGTGAGTCGCGCTACGACCTGGAAATCCAGGACACCCTGAGCCTGTCCGACAGCCTGCGACTGGTCACCGGGGCAAACTATCGCTACGACCGGGCCGACTCCGAGACGTACTTCAACGGCACGCTGGACGACACCACTTGGCGCCTGTTCGGCCAACTGGAGTGGCGGGCCAGCGAACATTGGCTGGTACAGGGCGGTGCGATGTTCGAAGACACCCACCTGACCGGCAGCTCGCTGACGCCGCGGGTGGCGGTCAACTACCTGATCACACCACGCCATGGCCTGCGGGCGGTGTACTCCGAGGCGGTGCGCTCGCCGGACATGTTCGAGAACAATGTCAATTGGAGTTATCAGGTCACCAACCTCAAGCCCACCGCCTTCGGCCAGAGCAGTGCCCGTTATTTTGTCCAGACCCGAGGGCCGGGAAACCTGGACCAGGAGCACATGCGCTCCCGGGAACTGGGCTACAACGGTTATTTCATGAACCTGGGGCTGAGCGTCGATGTGAAGCTGTTCCATGACGAAATCACCGGCATGATCAGCGAACCCCTGCGCAACAATCAGTACATTGCCAGCAACGCCAATGAATCACAGTTTTCCGGGGCCGAAACCCAGTTCGACTGGCGCATCACCAGCGCCGACCGCCTGCGCCTGACCTATGCCTACGTCGATGCGCTGGCCAGCAACGCCCTCGACGAACAGCCCACCGCCCGCAATAGCGGTTCGGCCGGCTGGCTGCGGGACTGGGGCCGAGGCTGGAACAGCGCGGTGTTCTATTATGGCGCCGACGACCTCAACGGCTATCGCTTTGAACGAGTCGACACCCGCCTGGCCAAACGCATTTCTTTGGGCAAGGCCAACCTGGAACTGGCGGGCATCCTGCAACAGCGTCTCGACAACCAGCCCACTACGTTTGTCGACAACCGCTACGACTCCCGTCACGTCCTGTATTTCACTGCGGAGTTGTCGTTCTAGATGTTCCGGGGTCAATCGCGCAAGACGCCCTTTCGTGGCCGCCTGCCGCTGGCGCTGTGCCTGGTGTTTGCAGGCTGGCTGGCAACGATCGAGGCCCGGGCCGCCGAGATTGTACTGACCGGCGTGCGTAACAGTCCTGGCGTGCAGTCTTTCACCCAGGCCCTGAAAGTCCTGCGCCCCGAGGACGACGTCAGGTTTACTCCGCTGGCCAGCCTGCCGGCGCCCGGCAAACTGCCACGCAATGTCCGCCTGATTTTGCTTGACCTGCCCAGCCTCGACTGGCGCCTGCAGGAAACCCACGGGCCCGCCACCCTGGTACTGCGAATCAGCCGCCAACAAGCCAGGGACCGCCTGGGCGAGACAACGCCCGATCACCTGAGCCTGTTGTGGAGCGATCCGCCGCTGACGCGGCAATTGCGTCTGATCCGCGCGATCCTTCCGCAAATGCGCAGGGTCGGCGTGCTGTTCGATGGGCACAGCGAGTTCCTGCTCAAGGAAATCCGCCAGGCAGCAACGCCGTTGGGGCTGGAGATCGTGAGTGAACGCTGGGACGACACCAGTGACAGCCGCCCTCTGCAAAAGCTGTTGGGCCGCAGCGATGTGCTGCTGGGGCTCGACGACCCCGATCTGTACAACCCCAAGACGGTAAAAAACCTGTTGCTCAGCAGCTACGCCCGGCAACGTGCGCTGATCGGGCCCAACGCCGCTTTCGTCAAGGCCGGCAGCCTGGCCAGCACCTACAGCGACCAGGAGGACTGGCTGGCAATTCTCGACGATTTGCTGGACCGACCCGCCGCCACCTGGCCCCGCACCCTGTATCCGGCCCGCTTCAAAGTCCTGAGCAACCAGCAGGTCGCCCGCTCACTGGGGATCGAGCCGATTGACGCCGAATCCGTCGCTGCACAGCTGGCCGAAGGAGAACAACGCCCATGACCTTGCGTCGCCGCTGGGACATCAATACCCGCACCCAGCTTATCGCCCTCGGCCCGGCCTTGCTGCTGACGGTGCTGTTGATCAGCTTCTTTACTTTTGTGCGAATCCAGGACCTGCGCCAGGAACTCAACCACACCGGGCAGTTGATCGCCAACCAACTGGCCCCGGCCACGGAGTATGGGGTGATATCGGGCAATAACGAGGTGCTGGAAAGCCTGCTCACCGCCACCCTGGCCACGCCTCATGTGCGTTTTCTGGAGGTGCAAGACAGCAAAGACCGGGTTGTGGTGTATGTCGAGCAGCCCGCGCAAGGCCGCAAGCATTCCCAGCAGATCGAAGTTTTCCAGGCGCCGGTTCGCTTGCAGCGCATTGCCTTGAACAATGATTTCCTGCAAGGCAACAGCATGACCATCGAGGCGCCCGATGAGGATTACCTGGGCCGGGTGATCGTCGGCATGTCCAGTGACGCCTTCAGCCAGCGGCAGCAGGAAATCCTCCTCAAGGCCGCGATCCTGGCGCTGTTCGCCCTGCTGTTCACCTTCCTGGTGGCGCGTCGCCTGGCGTCCAACCTGTCCCGGCCGATCCGCGACATCGGCAACGCAGTCATGGCGATCCAGCAAGGCGACTACGGTACGCCGCTGCCCATCGTCGACGATGCCGAACTGGGGGCCTTGTCGCGGCATATCAACAATCTGGCCGACGGTCTCGAGCAAGCCAGCCGTGAACAGCACCAGGCCATGGCGCAACTGATCAAAACCCGGGAAGAAGCGGAGAAGGCCAACAGCGCCAAGTCCGAATTCCTGGCGATGATGAGCCATGAACTGCGCACCCCCATGAACGGTGTACTGGGCATGCTGCAACTGCTGGAAACCACCGAAATGACGGAGGAGCAATTCGAGTACACGGCGCTGGCCAGCGAATCCACCGAGCACCTGCTGAAAGTCATCAACGACATCCTCGACTTCTCGCGCATCGAACGCTCGGCCCTGGAACTGGAACACATCCCGTTCAATCTGGCGGAGCTGGTCGCCAGTTGCGCCCAGTCGTTCCAGCACAGCGCCGCGCAACGCAAGCTGGGCCTGGACCTGCTGATCCCTGATGACATGCAGCCCTTACAGGTGCAAGGCGACCCGACGCGGATCCGGCAGATCCTGGTCAACCTGATCGGCAATGCCCTGAAATTCACCGAACAAGGCCGCGTCACCGTGCAATGCCAGTGGCAGGCACTGGATCACGAACTCCTGTGGTTTACCTGCACGGTGCGCGACAGCGGCATCGGGATCGCGACCGAAAGCCTGGAGCGCATGTTCGATGCCTTCCAGCAAGCCGACAGTTCGATTTCCCGGCGCTACGGTGGCACCGGCCTGGGGCTGCCGATTGCCCGCACCCTGGCTGAGCGCATGGGGGGCACATTGCGCGCCCAGAGCGAAGAAGGCCAGGGGTCGGTGTTTACCCTGGAGATCCCTCTGGCCCTGTCGAAAAAGGCACCGATAGCCCTGGCGCCAAAGCTCCCCGACGGCATCGGCAGCGGTCATGGCGAGGGCCGCAACGTGCTGCTGGTAGAAGACAATCCGGTGAACCAGACCGTGATCGAAGCCATGCTGCGCAGCCTGGGCTTCACCGTCAGCATCGCCGCCGACGGCGCCCAGGCCATCCGCAGTGCCGAAAGTCTGATTTTCGAGGCGATTCTGATGGATTGCCGGTTGCCCATCATCGATGGCTACGAAGCCACGCGACAGATCCGCCAGTTACCCGGCTGCGGCGAGGTGCCCATCATCGCTCTGACGGCCAATGCGCTACAGGGCGATCGCGAAGCCTGTCTCGCGGCGGGCATGAACGATTACCTGGCCAAACCGTTCAAAAGAGCTGATCTGCAGCAAATTCTGCAGCGCTGGGTGCGTTAGTGCAGGCGTTTCGACCATCTGCGACTGGCGTGAAAGGCGAAAGTGCGGCAGTCTTAACCACCCGAACAAGTCCCGATTGGGGCTTGAATAAAAATTTCAGTGCACAGGTGTACATTCATTTCCCGTGTGCTGTGACTTTCACTACAACGCAATAGTCTATGAGTAGGCTGTCGATTCGAGGCATGAACGCTTCGATCGGCCGGGAAGATTTGCCCCACCCTGCCGCATGGGACTATTGAGGAGCTCGCATGACCAAACAAAACGCCTTTACTCG